>Ga0307378_10002922_pt1 | contig 25494 bp, 16 predicted proteins | sample UN1MG_FD_202238 | JGI IMG/M metagenome (GOLD analysis project Ga0307378, IMG submission 202238) | Soil microbial communities from Risofladan, Vaasa, Finland - UN-1 | ecosystem: Environmental > Terrestrial > Soil > Coastal area > Acid sulfate soil | place: Finland: Risofladan, Vaasa | collected...
ACCGGTTGTTGTAGCTGATAAAGATTATGACGATGAGGTCAAAAGTCGAAAATGCGATCTGTGTGCCAATACGCCTTTTCACTGGGATGAAGCTGGTGGAGGACCTGATGGGAAACAAGCCTGTGTGGAGGTTTGCCCTGTAGGCGCCATCAAGTTTACAAAGGAAATCCCCCAGCAAAAAGGAGATGCGGGGTACAAAGTGAATTTGCGGGGCCCGAATTGGAAGAAACTCGGCTACCCAGACAGTTGAAAAAAGCAATCGGGAGGAATACCGAATGAACGGCTATGCAGGAAAAATACTAAGCTTGGACTTAACTCGACGAAAAGTCGACGCCATACCCACCAGCAAATACCAACATTGGATGGGAGGACATGGTATGGGATCGGCCATCTTTTTTGACATGGTCAAAGACAAAACAATCGATGGCTTTGATCCGGCCAATGTGGTTACCATGATGACCTCTCCACTATCCGGAACCCTGGTACCAGCAGCTTCGGGCAGAACAGAGGTACAGGGAATCGGGGTGCAATCCTATCCTATCGGCTGGTTCACACGAAGTAACCTTGGCGGCCGATTTTCAGGCATGCTTAAGTTTGCCGGGTGGGACGGGGTTGTTATCCAGGGAAAAGCAGATAAACCGGTCTGGATTGACATTAGAGATGGCGATGTTCAAATCAGTGACTGCGCTCCATTATCGCTTTGGGGTAAGGAAACATGGGATTGCCAGAAAACCATATGGGATTACGTTCTCTCAGGCGGGAAATATGGCGACTGGAATAGTCCTTCCGGGAAAGAAGGAGGTAAGACAACCCAGCGTCCAGCGGTGGTTGCTATTGGGCCAGCCGGAGAGAATCAAAGCCGGTTAGCCTGCCTGATACACGATGCCAGTAATGCAGCGGGACAGGGTGGTTTTGGGGCAGTCTTTGGATCAAAAAATCTTAAGGCGATCAGTGTGATCGGAACCGGGCAGGTAGGAATTAACGACCCAAAGATGCTCATAGCAACCCGACTATGGCAGAAGGAAAATTACGCTTTTGATCTCGCTCATTTGAAACAAACCTGGGGCTCAATGCAATTCCAGAGCCCGCCTGCTCCTCTTATAGAGTGGAAGGAGGGCCGCCCGAATATTGGCCAGAGACCCCAAGCTTGTCTGGGATGCCATTCTGGCTGCCGGGCCAGATACAAAGACGCCTCGGGTAATGAAGCGTCATGCATGGCTTCCGCCTTTTATGGGGATGCCCAAAGCCTTGATATCCAGCGATTTGCCACTGATCTGATCAATCGATACGGTCTCAATGCTGCGGAAATGGTTCTCGGTCTTGCGTATCTCCGTATTCTTCAAATGACTTTTAGATTGAAGACAGCTAAAATCCCTGATTGCCCTCTCGATTTCAGCAAGTATGGAAGCAAGGAGTTTGTTGAGCAATTTGTGAAGATGCTCGCTTACGGCAACGATGGTAAAGGCAATGAAAGCCAATTCGGCAACGATATTGCCGATGGATTTGTCAGGGCAGCCGAAAAATGGGGAAGAAAAAAAGAGGATCTGGATAGCGGCATACTTGCTTTCCCCTATTGGGGTATACCGATACACAAGGAGCCTAGAGCTCAGGTTTATTGGGGCTACGGCACATTGCTGGGCGACAGGGACATTAATGAGCACGATTTTGACTGGATTAAGTGGGAATATGGACAAGCCAAAGCCCAGGGCCGAAGTCCCGCTCTGACTGCTGAGGAAGTCGTGAAAATTGTAACCGACAAAATGGTTCCCTTTCAAGGTGACCTGGATATGCTCGATTTCAGTGAGAACAACATCTATTCAGAGCACATGGCCAAATTGGTCTCCTGGCAGCGGTATTATACCCGGTTTTGGAAACAATCTATGCTTTTCTGTGATAACCGTTGGCCCGATTTCGTGAATATATACAGACCTGATAAAATCGGCTCAACAGGAATTGCGGAGCCAAAATATATAAAAGCGGTATTGGGGAAGGATTTTTCCTTTCAGGACGGAATAGAACTGGGACGCAAGATCTGGAATCTCGACCATGCCATCTGGACGTTACAGGGCCGTCACAGGGATATGGTTCATTTCGTTGATAACGTATATGAGAAACGACCGCTTTTCCCCCTTGAAGTCCGTAACGCTCATATGCCGGGTAAAGAGAATGGAAAATGGGATTATTACGGCTATTCCAAAAGAACGCTGGACAGAGACAAATTCGATGAATTTAAAACACGATTCTATCGCCTCCAGGGCTGGGATGCGAGCTCAGGATATCCCAAAAGAAGCACTCTGGAATCCCTCGAACTGAGCTATGTGGCTGATGAGCTCGAGGACAACAGCAAGATCGGGAAAGAATAAGGAGCAGATAAGATGAATACAATGAAAAGATTGTCCAGAATTTTGTCTATTTTTGTGCTGCTTATGTCATTCATGCTAGCATCGTCAGCGGTTAGTGACGCTCAAGAAGCTGATAGAGTGTATGTCAGTGGTAAAATCTATACTGTTGACGAAGAATTCAGCACAGCTTCTGCTTTTGCAGTGAAAGATGGTCAGTTCATCTACGTGGGAGATGATGCTGGAGTAAAAGCCTATATCGGTCCTCTTACTTTTGTTTTCGACCTGGAAGGCAAAACCGTAATCCCTGGTTTACACGATGCCCATGTACACATCAGGTATGGAGAAAGAATTTTGTATCCACGAACTCCAGACATCAGGGCAAAAATTGGTGATTGGGCTTCTGTAGAGCGAATGCAGGAAGTGATAAAGCGTTGCTTGGCAACTGGCGAAGGAATGCGGCCAGGGCCTGAACCAAGGTGGTTAGTATTAAGTGGTTGGATGTCGGACGTTTGGGATCCGCCAGAATTCCGCAAGGAACTGATCGATGCCGTAGCCCCTGATAATTCTGTTTTTATTAGCCGATACACACATGGCAGCGGTGCCAACAGTAAAGCCCTGGAACTTGCCGGCATTACCCGAGACACTCCCGATCCTCCGGGTGGTCATATCAAGAAGGACAAAAATGGGGAACCCACAGGCGAATTCGTAGAAAGAGCACCTAGAGAATTAACACGTCTAGTTCCATCCTTACCTCCAATGACCGATTATGAAATAAGTCGTAACCTTGTAGAAGGGACTCAATTAGCAGTGGCCAGCGGACTTACGACAATCCATGGTGCCAGCATGACGGGCTATGAAGAGGTTCAAAGACGAATAAAACTTTACGATGTGGGCTTGCTCAGGATAAGGATCAACGAGATGGTTAGGGAGGATGCAGCGAAAAAGCTGGGCAAACCGTTAAACCACGACAACAAATACTTCATCCGGTCAGTTAAAGCTTTTGCAGATGGAGCCTTAGGGTCAAGGGGTGCGCTTTTCCTTAAGGAGTACAGCGACTACCCAGGTTATTATGGGGAACCCAGACAAAATGAAGACCAAATAGCTAAATCTGCGACCGAATTGCTGAAAATTGGTTTCAACATGAGGATACATTGTATCGGTGATGGTGCCAATCGTGTCGCTATTAACGCCTATGAAAGGGCCCTCGAAGCAACCGGGACAGATGGTAAAAAGGCAAGGTTCGCTCTTGAGCATTGTCAGGTCCTCACGGCTGAAGACGTACCAAGACTTGCCAAGCTGGGAATTGTCGCCTCCATGCAGCCGCTGCATGCGATAGAGGACATGCACTTTGCTGAAGCCAGAATGGGGCCTGAACGCTTAAAGTATGCCTATATTTGGAGAGATTTATTGGATCTTGGTGTTGTGGTTGCAACGGGAACAGATTATTCTGTATCGCCCTACAATCCATTTTACACATTGCACGCTGCGGTAACCAGACAGGACCGGGATAACAATCCTCCGGGTGGCTGGATCCCGGAACAGGCCATGACAAGAGAAGAAGCTTTACGGGCTGCCACAATGGGTGGTGCCTACGTTATGTTTGCGGAAGACATCTTGGGATCTATCGAGGTAGGAAAGCTTGCTGATTTTGTGGTCATTCCTGTTGACTACATGACCATCCCGGCTGAGGATATCTGGAAGATCGAACCGGAAATGACAGTTATCGGGGGTGAGGCAGTCTACACAAGGCCAGTGCAAGCGCAAAAATGAACTGCCCCATGTTTAAGAAATCATAGCTTTAGCTTTAACAATGTCTTGGTTGGAAATTAACTTTTTCTTTTTAAGTCCTTTAATTAACGCATCCACGATTTTAGGATCAAACTGTTTACCCTTATACTTGAGAAGCTCTGATAATGCTACTGCTGCTTCCAGCGCTTTGCGGTAAGGCCTATCAATAGTCATAGCATGATACGCATCTGCAACTCCAATAATTCTAGCAAATAAAGGTATTTCTTCACCTTTTAATCCATTAGGATAGCCACTGCCGTCAAAACATTCCTGATGGGCCAGAATTATTTTACTTACCTCTTTTAATGAATCAAAATGGGCCAACAAGTTAGCCCCTATTTCAGGATGTTTCTTCATTATCTGCCATTCTTCTTTATTTAATGGTCCATTCTTTAATAAAATCCCGTCAGGAACACCTAACTTACCAATATCATGCAGAAGCAATGAATCCCTCAGTTTATGATCGATAGGTATATTGAGGTCTTCAGCTATCAAGGTTCCCAATTCAAGTACATCTCTTGAATGTCCAGCTGTTTCATGATCCCTTGTCTCTAAAGACTGAGCAAAACCCATTGTCAACTCTTCAATTCTTGTATCTAATGCCTCAGCTTCAGCAACAGCTTGCTGGAATTTTCTCATAGTGACTAAATTTCTTATCCTGGCATCAAGTTCTCTGATATTGATCGGTTTAGACAAATAATCATCCGCACCTATTTCTAAACCTTTAATTTTAGAATCAAGCCCTGGCTTAGCAGTTATTAACATCACTGGTATATGCATTGTACTCTGTTTAGCCTTAACATGTTTGACTAACTCATATCCATCCATTTTAGGCATCATAACATCTGAAATAATTATATCAGGTATTATTTTCTGCACTTTGTCCCATCCCTCAAGTCCATCAGCAGCTGTTATCACTTTGTGTCCGAATTTCTTAAGCATTTTACTGATATACATTCTTAGATCAGTATTATCTTCAATCAAGACCACTTGATTAACATCAGGCGGCATTTGTATTTCCGCTTTATCAACATCTTCTTCACTAACTGGCTTATCAATAAGGCCTAAATCGCTAACCGTGATACGTGCCAAGTCTTCCATTCTTCTGGTGTTTTCACGCTGGTCGATTCCCTCAAAAGCATCACCGTCTTTCCGTCTATCTTGCCCAGCTCTTCTTTCAATAATTGCATCAGTTAGAACATCCTGCAAGTTCATTGGAAACTCAACTCTAAAAGTCGTCCCTTTTCCTAGCTCACTATCTGCAGAAACTTTTCCCATCATCAAATCAACAGATTCTTTAACAATGGTAAGTCCCAACCCAGTCCCTTCAAACTTTCGTGTAGTAGATCCGTCTACCTGTCTAAATCTCTCAAAAATATATGGGAGGTGATCTGCTGGAATCCCAATCCCTGTATCTTCAACCTCTACAATAACCATATCTTTATCACATTTTAACCTTATAAAAACAGATCCTGCATCTGTAAACTTAATGGCATTCCTAACCAAATTTGTAAGAATTCTTTCAAATTTGTTTTTATCGATATACACCGATGGAATCTCACTTTTTTTAATAAATCTAAGCTTAATTCCTTTGCGTTCGGCAACTTCCTCAAAAATTGCAACCATATCTTTTACAATCTCTGCAAGATCCAATTTCTCTAAAATAATTTTCATCTGCCCAGCATCAATCTTTGAAAAATCAAGCATTTGATTGATCATATCGAGCAAACGCAGTGAATTCCGATAAGCTTGTTCAATAAGACTCAGTTGTTCTTCCGTCAAATCCCCTGCATCCCCTTGAGTAAGAGTTTGAATCGGAGCGATTATCGAAGTTAATGGAGTCCGCACTTCGTGTGAAACATTTGCAAAAAATTGTGATTTAAGCTCATCCAACTTCTTCAATTCTTCATTAGCTTTTTGAATATCATATCTAGATTTAAATTCATTAAATTGAAAATATTCTTTAATTCGAGCCCCAAAAACTGCAAATATAACCATCCCTATCAGAAAAAAGTTATTGTTGAAAAAAATCGGCATATTAACAATGTTGCCTCTAACTAATATCGGAATTATATAAGAACCATAAATCAGTAAACTAATGACAATAGTCCATTTCAATGGCAATGTTAAGACAACGCACAAGATTAAGATCACCATAACCAGCCCTGCATAATATGGCGATTTATATCCTTCTGTCATATGAATCATTAGAGAAATAGCAAATCCAATATCTAGATATAGAAATGCACTTAATCCCAAGATGTGTTTTTTCATGAATTCTGATTTTTTTATCCACAAAAACACGATCAAAAAAGGAATTGTTGAGATGATTCTTAATATTAGGAAAGTTTTCAGGTGATTTCTATAAAGAAAGTAGTCTAAAAAGCTAAAAAATGGGATGGCGATCATTGCCATTATACAAGTGGTGGCTATATTACTGATATTAGACGCTAAGATTTCATCTTTGAAATATTCTGTAAGGTTTTTTTTATGGTCTAGTAGCATTCTATTTCTAATTATTCTTAAATACTTCTTTAAAATATCTTATATTATTTTCTAAATGTTCTCTGTTATAAATTGACTTTAATGAACTGACTAACTGTCCTTGTAATTCCTTCTCTGACATTTTATTCGGCTTAAAGGTTACATCAAGACCAGTGTAGTAATTCCAATCTTTATCTAATATTCTATTTTGATCAACTAGTTGTTCTCTTAATGCACATCCGGGGTAAGGTGTTAACACACTAATCTGAGGAGCATATATTTTTGACTCCTTTATAAAATCACAAGTATCATTAATTGATCCTACATCATCAGAATCAAAACCTATCATAAATGCACCAAAAATACCTATTCCCATTGATTGTATTTTATGTATGTATTCTTCATAATGTTTTACTTTTTTAGCTTTCCAATTGTTTTTATTTGATTTTTTTAACTCATCTTCTGATAGGCTTTCAAAACCGATAAACAATATAGAACAGCCACTTTTTTTTAACAATATTAATAATTCCATATCTTCTGCGACTGAAATATCTGTTTGGGCAAACCATCTAATATTTAAGGGGATAATCTTTTCTAAAAGGGATTTAGAATAGATTTTATTCACAAACATATTGTCGTCAGCAAAACTGATTCTTGGATTTATGTTGACAGACTTTATGAATTTAATTTCTTCCACAACCTGTTCAACTGATTTAAACCTAAATATTTTGCCAAAAATATTAGAAGCAACACAGAAATTACAGTCATGAGGACAACCTCTAGTAGTCTGTATCCAAAACATCTTATAATTTAAGTTCTCTATCAAATCATATCTTGGGAGGGGAGCTTTTTTCAGATCATATAATTCCATTTGTTTATACTTTTTTTTTAATTCACCAGCTTCAAAATCTCTGAGCAGCTTTGGCCAAAGGTCCTCACATTCTCCCACCACGACAGAATCAGCATTTTTCAAAGCTTCATCACTACATACCGTGGGATGTATACCTCCTAAGACAGTTTTGATTTTCTTGCTTTGAAATTTTTTTGAAATCTCATAGGCACGGGTTGCTTGCTGTGTACAGCAAGTAATGGCCACTAAATCATAATTCTTGTTAAAATCGACCTGATGCAGATTTTCATCAATTATTTCAATTTCATATTCTTGAGGAGTTAAGGAGGCCAATATTAAAATTGAAAGCCCAAAGCCAGAATATGTATTTCTAATAAGATTTGGAGTTACAGATGTTTCCCAGAATTCATTAAATTCTTGGTCCATACAAATTTGCCACTTGGGGTTTATAAAACATATCTTAGGCATAATAATCCGGCTATTAAAGTTTCGATTTCACCAAATTAATGAAATCTCCAACTCGGTTAATTTCTAAAAGCACTGATTCTTCAAGATGAATACTATAAAATTTTTCAACTTTAGCAATTATTTCAATGCCCATTAATGAATCGATCCCAAGCTCATCTCTTATTAACACATCATCATTAATGCTGGAGGCATCGATGCGCGTGATTTTTGCTAAAACTTTTATGATGTCCTTATGAATTTCTTCATCTTTAATATTTTCACCAACTTTTCCCATTAGCTCTTTCTCTTCTAGTCCTTTAATTTCGGATTAATGTATGGAATCTTATATAATGCAATTTTATTTTTGAGAGTTGTTTTTAAATTGGTTTGATTTTTCTTATTATTTAATTTAATAATCCTTTCCAACTCTTCTAAATCAACCATATTGCCATTCACTTTTCTTGTTTTTTTCTTTTCTTTTTCAAAGATCAAATGACCATCTTCCATTCTACCAATATCACCAGTTTTAAACCAATCTTCTTCAAAAGCCTCCTTTGTTACTTTTGGATTTTTATAATATCCTCTAAACATGTTATCAGTTTTTAATAAAATCTCTCCGGCTTTATTTTTATCTTCGGAAACAATCTTGCATTCAACATTTTCACAAAGAGGACCAACTGTACCTGCTCTTGCTTCCCCTCTAATATTTCTGCTGGCAGGTGTAAACTCGGTTAGTCCATAGCCATGTAAAATATCGATATTAAAAGCTTTTTTTATTCGATAATACTCTTCACGAGAAAGCGAACTTCCTCCGCAAACAAAAACTTTTAATGATTGCAATTTTCCTGCAATATCTTTGAATTTTTCTAACAACAAATATATCTCTGGAATAGCTGTTATGTGATTTATTTTAAATTCGTTTATGAGTTCAAATATCTTTCTCGGATGCATCGTGTTTGCAATTACTGAAGTAATTTCGTGAAGAATCGGAACAAATATACATCCTATTAAGGTAAATATGTGAGACATAGGAAGAATTATTAACATTTTCTCTTTTGGTTTTGCTTGCAGTCCCGCTTGCAATACTTTAGCTCCATGTAAATATTGAACATGCGGCACCATAACGCCTAGGGGATAGCCGAGGCCTCTATAAGTATAGTTTATCGAAGCTATTTCATCAGATATTTTTACTGGTTTTATTTTTTTATTTGTTTTTTGATGTAACTTTAGTTTTCCGTTTTCTCTTGTTATTACAATTTTTTGCGATAAATATGGTTTTATTATTTTCAAGTGGGAAGCTTCAGCGATCACTGCTTGAGGCTGAGAATTTTTAAAGATTTCATCAAGCTCGATCTTCCTATATTCGAGTTTTATCGGGATCGGTTTTGCACCAATTTTCACAAGCCCTAAGAAATAGCAGATAAAATCAACCGAGTTTTTTAAGAATATCGGAACTAGATAATCTTTTTCTATTCCTGATTTTTCAAAAAAATTAGATGTCTCAATTATTTTTTGTTTAAATTCTTTAGCTTCGGTATAAACAGGTTTTTGATTGGGGATCAGTTCAATAAAAACCGGATGATCTGCCCAACCATCCAATGATTCAAAGGTCTCTTCGATGATATCCATTAGTTTCAAGATGAGTGTAATCGGGAAGGGCTGGAAAGTCTAGAGGTACTTTGACCTGTGGATATTTTTTCGCTCTTTAAATCTTTCTTCCTGTAACAATAAATGCTTGGGGAGGATTGCCTAATGCTGAATGCACTTGAACATGATTAAAGCCAGCGGATTTGAACATATTTACTAATTCTTTTTCTGAAAAGAATTTAAAGTATCCTTCTTCTTCCAATTTAAAGAGAGTTGCTGCCTCATTTAACATCTCTCTGGCTCCCATAAGGCTTATATCCTGACTTTTAATATCGGTATCGCTAAAATCAAAATGCTGAACTTTATCAATATAATTTGTAAATATCAAAGAGATATCGCTGTCCGGTTTCATGGAAGATACTAATAAAAGGCCATTAGGCTTAAGCATGCGGTAAAAATCGTGAAAGATCTCATCTGAATTAAAAAGATAAGAAATAAACAAACTGGCAATTATTTTATCAAAATAATTTTCCTTAAAATCTAAATGCAGCTGTAATCCATTATGTCCAAAGTTAAGTTTTGTAAATTTAAGATCTGATGTGCGCAATTGATCATATTTTAGAGAATCAATAGATGTCCTTCTTGTGAGTTTTGGTTTAACAAAATCTTTTTCCTTTAACTCTCTTTTCAAAAAACGTGCCGCACGGTTAAACTCTGTAATAATTTGGCAATCTTCATCTTTGAACTCAGACTTAATATAAATCTCATCTCTCCTTGTTATAATTGCACCCCTCATTATTTCATACAGTCTTTTTGATGATTTATTCAGTAATCGGTCAACTGCAGTATTGGGTAAACCTTCTATCCGATTTCGTAAAAAATTAAAATCAAGATCAATATTGTTAATGAATTTATGCACAGGAATTAAACGATTAGGTTCAAGATCATTTACAATATAACTCATGTGCTTTGGAATCAGTGTCCTGTGTAATTTTTGTATCCTTTTAACCTTTGTTTTTGTTTTATCCAAAGCTTCTTTGATAAGATCTATCATTATTAACTGTGCGTTACGAATATCTCTTTGTTGATTGACGGCATTATTCAACATATTTTCAATAAGCAAACCAGTTCCGCAACCCATATCAACTATTCTTTCTTTATCTTTAAGATCAGCTAGTTGACTTTCAAATGTTAAGAAATCCCTGAATTCTTTTATATTTTTATAAAAATCATAACCAAAACTATTTCCTCTTTTGCCGAGTAAATATTGCTTCCAATACTCTTCAATATTAAATTCTTCAGACGACGTTATTCTTTCACGTTCATATGCTATTAAATCCACCAGGTTATCTTTATCAGGATCTAATGGTGTAATTTTTTCATTGTATATATTCTTATGAATCCATGAGGTTATTATTTTGAATGTTTTGATCGCATCCTCACTTGATCTGATATTGTGACCCGTTGGTATTTCTATTACTTCTCGTGAACCTTTGGACTCAATCCCCATTAATTCTTTTACCTCTTTTTCATCTATCCACTTGTCATATTTGCCGTATATCCACAAAACTGGTATTGAGATCTTAGACATGTCCAATCTGGCATCTGTCATATAAGCATATTTTTGATTAATTAAGTCTTCTGCGAGGTTATCTAAATCCAATATATGTCCTAATATGCCGAACAGACCACGCTGAAGGCCAAGCTTATAATACCCAATAATATCTAAACCACCTGTCATATTCTTGAAAGCACTCTGACCACACGAAACACCCATGACATTTATGACATAATCAACCTTATGGTCATTGGATTTAGAAACAAGTTTACGGACATCAAGTGCCGACATACTGAAGGCAACAACTATAACACTGCTTGGTTTAAATAGAGGATTATTGCGGACGTATTCTATGGTTGCTTGTAAATCATCTTGGCCTTGGCTTATTCGATAATAAAGCATTTCATACCCACGTTTAGGCAACATTTCCTCATTGTAACTTTCACCAGGGCGGTTAATGCCGTCATACCGAATCGTTACTATCTCTTTATTAAAATACCGGGCATTTGTAATCAAGGTCGAGACTAAAGGAGATAGAGCTTCCTTTTTTTTCCCAAAGGCAGGTGGCAATATGATAACAGGTGCTGTTGTTTTTTTATGAGTTGAATTTACTAAGGCTGAAATTTTTTGGCCTTTTTTGTTGGGATATTTCACTAATATTGAGTTTATTTTCTCTCTTGCAGATAGGGGAAGATCTCCTTGATACAGGTTTTGTTTATCCCAATTTGCTTGAGTGTAGCGTGTAAGCTGGAAAGGTGTGTGTTTTATACCTGATTCAATACCTAGTTGCAGAATCTTTTTGCCATTCGGTGCAGTATTTTCTGAAACATGGCGGACTTCTCCATAAGTACCAAGTCCTAATTCTTCATTTTCTCTATAATTTACTATCCTTCCAGGTTGAAAAAAATCTTTATTATCTTCTTCAAACGGCAATTCACACATGAATCCATTTCTGCTAACATTTATTAAAATACCCCGTAAAGATCCCTTTGACTTATCCTTCGAGACATTTGTAAAAACAATGTTTTCTCCTGTAATTTTTCGATGGTGTGATCTTTTTTCTGACTGGTAAATAATGTCTGGCAATGAAAGAAAAGTATGCCTATCAAGCATTTCTAATAGATTCGTTTTAAAGTAATAAGTTCCAGTGTGTATATTGAATGAAAAATAGGCGATATGATCTTTCTTTAAATTCAAATTTGATAGACAATCTTGTTTATCAATGCTGAACATTTTATTCTTTGAGTCATAATTTATTACCGGCATTTCCAGCATTTTATAATTATCTTCAAACAATACATTCATAGGAATTTGCTCTTTACTTAATAGAGAAAATATTGAATTAATCTTGGCCTGATCGTGAATAATATATCTTTCATCAATTTTAGCGTCAGAAAACTTTTCATGAAGTGCCTTTATAGCCATGGCAACGGTATAGGATGAGATAAAATTCTTTATTCTTATACGATCTAATTCGCTAATATTATTGAATAAAATTCCCGCATTGGAAGTATCTTTAAAAACATCTCCGATAATATAAGCAACTGTGCCGGTAACTGTAAGATCCCTTGCGTCATCAGGCAATTTAAATGTCAATGTTATGTTATCTTGAGAGTTAAGTCCTCCACCTCTAAAACTTATTAATATTCCATCAATAGAGATATTATCTATGGATATCTCACAAATCCCTTTTCTATCGCAGGCAATATTACTTATTCCACATTTGGTTCTTGGGATCTGGCGCATTTCAGCATTTTTTGCTTTAGCTTTCAGCTGCGCCATCTTCTTTTCCTTTATGAACGACTCAATAAGAAGCATTTGTGCTTCATCTCTATAAGAAAACTCTATTCCTAGCACTTGTTCTTCTTCCTTAGACCGCTCACTTTCTTTTCTTACTAATTTGCATGGGATTTGAAGCGGTTTATCTGATTTTGGCAGGGTAAAAGTAACACTCTTGATTGTTTGAGATGATTCTGGAATATCAGCAACAAGCTTCATGCCGCTTCGAGATATATCAACCAGTTTTCCTTGAAAGGCATGATCTCCAGATATAAACTGAACACTACTCTCATGTAATATTCTGACATTCTTTCTTTTTTCAATCATTGAGATATTGAGAAAACTCTCTTGGCCTGATCCCAGTAATTGTACCACCTCCAGAGCTAGATTCCTAGGCTTTAGCTTCCACAGCTGAGTCAGAGTGGAGGCCAAGAGGGAGACATAAAGAGTCGATGGATTATCTGGATTTACTTCTTGACAATGTTTCAGTTTATTCCTATATTAGTAACAAATATTGGTTACCATGAAATACAATATTGCTAGCACGAGAAATACAAAACAAACAGAGATGGGAACTATAGGGGGAAAATTCAAATTTAGAACAAGATTTTCACCATCTCATTAAGATTTAATGGTAACCATAGAGGAAGAAAATGAGTAAAGTTGAAGTTGAAAAAGAGATATTATCCCTACTTAAAGATACTCCAGATGGGATGCAGGTGGATGAGATCGCGAAAAAATTGAATCTCGTAAGGCACACAGTCAGCAAATATCTTCAGATTTTGGAGGCCAAAAAGCTCCTGATGCACAGGACCGTTGGCAGGACACAATTGTGGAAAGAGGCCAGCGCAGGAGTGAAGATACGACCACTCAGCTTGGATAATATTAAAGATATAGTGAGAATCGGAAAGCATATTGAAGGGAAATTGGGGATAATCAATGAAGAGCGGATGGAATATTTAAAAGAGGCAACAAGATACAATATTGAACGTAGCGACCCCATGATGAGCCTCGGAGCGGAGCTTGATGAAAATATCGTTGGATTTATCATCGGAGAAATAAGAATCTGGGAATTCGGTATCGGAGAAAAAACCGGATGGATTAGAATTTTGGGTGTAGATCCTGATTTTCAAAGACGCGGAATAGGCAGAAAATTGGGAGAGGCCCTCCTAGAGCATTTTGAACGGAGAGGTATAAAAAGAGTCAGGACAATGGCGGAATGGTATACAGGTGATTTGATTTCATTCTTTAAATCACTAGGATTCGATATGTTGAATATGATACCTCTTGAGAAGGAATTGAATACATAAGGAAAAAAAATGAGGTACGCAGAGACAGGGTTTAATTTAGAAGTTGATCTAACCCGGGGAAGCATCGAGAGGGTAACAACGGACCCGAGAGAAACCGAGCTTTATCTGGGGGGGCTTGGTACGAACGCCAAGATATTATGGGACAGGGTTCCCCCTGAAGTTGAACCTTTTTCTCCTGATAATCTACTCATATTTGCCGCTGGTCTTTTATGTGGCACACCTGCCACCGGTTGTAATCGTACCATTGTTTCTACCATTTCTCCTCAGACCAGGTTAATGGCATTTTCAATGATGGGGGGATTTTGGGCCCCGGAATTGAAGTATGCCGGTTATGATAAAGTGATCTTTCGCGGGAAGTCCCCCAATTTGGTTTATTTATGGATAAACAATGGCAAAGTAGAAATACGTAACGCCTCTCATTTGCAGGGTAAAGGCGCTATCGAAACGGAAGAACTTATTCGGCAGGAGTTGAATGAGCCAAAAGCCCAGGTGGCTGCCATCGGCCTGGCCGGCGAAAACAGGGTTTATTTTGCCTCTATTGAGCAGGGCAAGTCCAGCGCCAGCCGAGGCGGAATAGGGGCCGTTATGGGGGACAAAGGATTAAAGGCGGTAGCTGTTCGAGGTACAGGGGACATCAATATTGCCCAACCGGACAAATTCATGGAGCTTTGCAATGAAGTGCGGGAATATATAAAAGTCCGGGAAGAAAAGCCAATTCCGGGAGTTATGCCCATTTTAGCTGGGCTCGGGTCACCGCAAGAGATGAAAATCCATGATGAAAAGTGGCACACCGAGAGCTTCATGTGGGGAAATTCCCGCCACCGCAGAAGAGACTTTTGGACCGAGGAAGTCGAAAAGGCATGGACAGAGACAATGGAAAAAGCGCAAGTGCGGCTCATCAGTTGTTATAACTGTTCGTTGGAATGTGCGGCTACAATTTCCTTGCCAGGAGTTAAAACATACATGATGAAATGCTTCTCGAAGCTGACGTATACCATGGCAGCCATGTCAGACCTGGAATTTGGCCTTAAAATAGCTCAACGGGCAACGGAGTATGGAGTGGATGCGTTTTCAACCCCTCAAGTTATGGCCTTCGCCCTTGAACTCTATGAAAATGACATCTTGACTGAAAACGATATGCCGGGATTGCCATCCGCTAACGAGGAGAGATTTTACTGGTTACTTGACAGAATTGTCCGGCGGGAAGGGATAGGAGATGTTCTGGCCAATGGGACTTATTGGGCGGCCAAAGAGATTGGTAAGGGCGCAGAGGAATATGCTCATAATAATATTAAGAAACATGAGCAGATGCCTCTCAAACTGTCAATGCTGAATCCCATTTATTTCCTTATGTATTGTACCGGCGAGAAGATAAACATTACCCAAATTGAAGGACAGTTCCCCCAGATGCCTTTTCCTACCAGAGAGGAGAGAGAAGAGTTTGTAAAGGATTGGTTCCAGGTTCCTGATGAAAAGTTTAAGCAATATTTTCTGGACTGGGAACTGCGGGGAGAAAACTCATTCCCCTATTACCCGACCGTCGAAATGTGTTGCGATATTGTTGATTGGCAAGAGAGGATGCACTACATCGATGACGCCCTCGGGATGTGTTCCGGTTTATCATCATTCCCCCTGAAACCCCCGTATCACATACACAATTATCCGAATTTTATCTCATCAGGGGCCGGGATCGATATGGATGAAGCCAAACTAACCCAAGCAGCCAAGAGGTACCGAACTTTAGTGAGAGCCGTAAATATAAGAAGAGGCATGAGGAGAAAAGATGAGAAGCCCCCGGAGAACCATTGGAAAAAAAGATTTCCCGAACTTGAAACGAAGCTCCTAGATGAGTATTACAAACTAAAGGGGTGGAATAACGAGGGTATTCCTACTAAAGAATCTTTGCATGAATTGGGTTTGGATTACGTGAGCGAAGACTTTATACAGAGGGGGATCTTGACGGATAGTGAAGACACTCCTTCCAAAGAGGCTTCGTCGGAAACAGAGAAGAAACAAAACAAAGAGGTGGAACCGTAGTGGACGAGAAAAAAAAGAAACTCGTTAAAATAATAAAAGTCGATCTCGATAAATGCAATGGTTGCCGGGCTTGTGAAGTAGCCTGCTCCGCCTTTCATTCCTTGCCAAAATATAGCAGCAATAATCCAGCGAGGTCTCGTATTCGGGTGATTCATGAACCACTGAGAGATGTTTATGTTCCGATACGCGCCGGTGATTATACTCCAGCCGAATGTACAGGCAGACATACTTATACGATCAACGAAAAGGAATACGACGAGTGCAGCTTCTGCGGAGTTTCCTGCCCCGCCAGGGACGTTTTTAAAGAACCCGATTCCGGTCTCCCACTGAAATGCGATATGTGTGAAAGCGATCCGCCTTTAGAAGAGCCGATGTGTGTTAAGTGGTGTTTAGCTGATGCCCTGACTTACGAAGAAAGGGAAGAGGAGGCCGAAGAAGAAGAGAAGCGGGAGGAGATGGAGATCGGATTGGAATCACTGGCAAACAAATATGGATTGCAAAAGATAATGGATACCATTGCCCGAATGTCCATATCAAAGAAGGGCCTATAACATAAGGCTAAAGAAGAGGATAAAAAAACAATGGAGACTGTAGCCCCTAACAAGGAGATCATAGAAGTCATAAAAGAGAGCGGTGGAGAAGCCTTCAAATTATGCTATCAATGTGGATTGTGCGATGCTGTTTGTCCGTGGAACAGGGTTAGAATCTTTAGTATGCGCAAGTTAGTCCGACAGGCTGCATTCGGTTTGACTGAGATAGAAGCTGAAGAGATGTGGCTTTGTACGACCTGCGGATTATGCCCCCAGCAGTGCCCCAGGGACGTGAAACAGATAGAATCCGGTGTATCCCTGCGCAGGATAGCCACGGAATACGGGGTCTTTCCCGCTTCTGCCAAACCGGTTCCCGCCATAAGCGCAAGCCTCGCCGGCGAAGGGAATCCCTTGAATGAAGAGCGAGAAAAGAGGGGTGAATGGGCAGAAGGTCAATCTGTAAAAACCTTCACCGAGGGAATTGATTTTTTATATTTTCCCGGCTGCTATCTCTGCTATGATCCAAGGCTAATGAAGGTAGCCAGAGCTACAGCCAAAATACTCAACCTGGCAGGGACAGATTTTGGGATACTGGGATCCAAAGAGAGTTGCTGTGGAGAAAGTATCCGAAAGACCGGAGATGAGGAATTATTCAAACGCCTGGCAAGGGAAAACATCAAAACGTTTATCGCGAATGGAGTGAAGAAAATCCTTGTGTCCTCCCCTCACTGCTACCACACGTTCAAAAACGAGTATCCCGAATTTATGGTGAACTTTGAGGTGGTCCATATCTCTCAATATTTACACGAGCTTATTTGTGAGGGAAAGCTTGACCTCACTAAGGAGTATAGGAGGAAAGTGGCCTATCATGACCCATGTTACTTGGGTCGACACAATGGCATATATGACGAACCCCGGGAGGCCTTAAAGAAGATACCTGGTATAGAACTGATCGAGATGGTTGATTCACGGGAAGACAGCCTCTGCTGCGGAGGGGGAGGAGGCAGGGTTTGGATGGAAACTCCAAAAGGTGAAAGATTCTCCGACCTCAGAGTAGAGCAAGCTATCGCGGCCGGGGCTGAGGTGCTGGTTACTTCCTGTCCCTACTGCATCACCAATTTTGAGGATAGCCGGTTGAACCTGAAGGATAGTGAAGTTTTAGAGATCAAGGACATCACGGAGATTCTCCAGGAAGTGATTTAGAGGATGAAGAAGCTAAACAAACAAGAAGCGAATGGCAAATTGGATCTGAAAGGTGTCGCACCGGCCATAGTCTTCGATCGCTTTTCTAACGAGGGATGGAGCAGAACCTCAGATCATGTGCCTAGCGAGATAGCGCTTGCAATCTATGTCAATCGCCAGGAACTGGTCACAATCCTGTGCACACCAACCAAGCTGAATTGCCTTGTCCTCGGATTCCTGTACGCAGAGGGAATCATCTCAGGCATCGATGACGTGGCGAGCATGAGGGTGTGTGAGGAGGAATCGCTGGCCGATGTGATGCTGAGCGATACCGAGTATAAATTACCTACGCACCGGACACTCACCTCTGGGTGCGGCGGCGGGGCAACTTTTAAAACTCAGGGACAAAGGGTAAATTCGGATCTTGTTGCTTCACCAGAGGAAGTACTATCACTGATGAAGCAGCTTCAAAAGCAGATGGCGCTGTATCGGTTATGTGGCGGCGTGCACACCTCAGCTCTGTCCGATACCAAGAACCTGCTGGTAGTGGCTGAGGATATCGGACGGCATAACACCCTGGACAAGATCCAGGGCGAATGTCTATTGAGGGGACTCGCAACCAGAGATCGACTGCTACTGAAAACCGGTCGCATTTCGTCCGAGATGTTGCTCAAGGCGGCAAGGATGCAGGCTCCGGTTGTTGTTTCGCGGCACTCGCCGACGGTGAGCGCCGTTTCGCTTGCCCGCGATCTGGGTATTACCCTGGTTGGCCATGCGCGTGGAAGCCGCCTGTCGGTGTATTCCCACCCGGAGCGACTTGGCTATCCAACAAATTAACATGAACTATTCATAAAAAATGCCGAAAACATTTTCTCTAACAGCAATATCAGGAAGTTATTCTGATATTGCTGTAAATTATTATGAAAAAACTTTTATCCATTTAATCGGCATTTTTTACCCTTCAGGCGAGCCTATTTTGATGGGTGGGGTGGGTTGGCGGCTTCGTTGTAGCCCCCTCGCGGTAGTTTACTACAGCTTCATGGGCCACTTCCTCACCCTTAATGTTAGGGTGGGGTGGGTTGGCCTTGACTCGTGAATACTCCATGTTAAGAATGGCTAATTTAGTTGAGGGTGGAGAGAAGTGGAAAAAGAACTAGTGGAAAAAGAACAAATTGAACAGCTTTGCAAAAGTCTCGCAGACAGCAATTTTGGAGATGTTTTGGTTGTTGGTGGAGGGATCAGCGGTATTCAGGCCGCTCTTGATCTTGCCACAGCAGGTTTTAAGGTTTACCTGGTTGAGAAATCACCCACCATCGGCGGTAAGATGGCCCAGCTCGATAAGACCTTTCCCACGAATGACTGCTCCATGTGCATTGAATCTCCCAAATTTATCGAATGTGACAGGCATCCCAACATAGAGATCCTGACTTATACTGAAGTCGACAGCGTAGAGGGTGAAGCAGGAGACTTCACGGTAATTCTGACTAAAAAACCCAGATACGTTATAGAAAACAAATGCACCGGGTGTACTGTCTGTGTAGAGTATTGTCCGGTCAAGGTCCCTGATCCGTATAATCAAAACTTATCGACCAATAAAGCCATCCACATCTATTTCTCTCAAGCCGTTCCCCTTGTCACTTATATCGATGAAAACTGCCTTAACCTTAAAGACAAGAAATGTACAATCTGCCAGGGAGTCTGTAAGCATGACGCCATAGATTTTAATCAAGAGGTGGAGAAGGTCAAAGTAAAAGTTGGGGCGATTGTTCTATCTCCAGGCTATGAAACATTTGATCCCAAGCTCCGGGGCGACTACGGTTATGGAAAGATGGAGAACGTGGTAACCAGTCTTGACTTTGAACGGCTCTTATGTGCCACCGGGCCACACGAAGGTGAGATATTGCGCCCTTCAGACAAAAAGCATCCACATAAAATAGCCTGGATTCACTGCGTCGGTTCCAGGGAGGTTATTCCTGGCGGTAACAGCTATTGTTCCGCGGTATGCTGCACCTATATCCAGAAGCAGGTGATCCTGGCAAAAGACCATAACGCCGACACGCAGGCTACTATATTTCATAACGATATTCGGTCCTTTGGCAAGGACTTCGAACGATTCTACCAAAGAGCAGAGAAACTCCCCGGGGTTACATTTATTAGAAGCTACGTATCGATAGGAAAAGAGATCCCGGAAACAAAGAATGTAACCATACGATACGCCACCTTCGAGGATGGGGTAAAGGAAGAAGAATTCGATCTGGTGGTATTGGGCGTTGGCTTGAACCCTCCAGCAGATGTCGAGAACCTGGCTGATACGTTCGGCATCCAGCTCAATTCCCACGGATTCTGTAAAGTCAATCCTGTTAATCCAATGGAAACCACCCGCCCGGGAATTTTTACAAGCGGAGCCTTCCAGGGCCCTATGGATATCCCCGAGTCGGTAGTAACCGCCAGCGGGGCCGGAGCCCTTTGTGGTGATCTCCTTGATTACCGTCGAGGGAAACTGGCCAGGGACAGGATATATCCGCCGGAAAGGGATGTCTCGGAAGAGGAGCCCAGGGTGGGTGTCTTTGTGTGTCACTGCGGCGCTAATATCGGAAGAGTGGTCGATGTTCCTTCAGTCGTTGAATATTCCTCCACCTTAGACAATGTCGTTCATGCGGAAGAAGGACTCTTTGTATGTTCCACCGATGCGGCCGAGCAAATATCAAAAACGATCCGGGAAAAAGGGCTCAATCGCGTGGTTGTCGCCGCCTGCACTCCCAGGACACATGAGCCGCTGTTTAGAGACACGCTTCGGGAAGGGGGAATTAATCAATATTTCTTCGACATGGCTAATATTAGAGAACATTGCTCCTGGGTCCACTCAAAACAAAAGGAAGAAGCCACCAAAAAGGCAAAGGACATCGTTCGGATGTCGGTCGCCCGGGCTGCCCATTTGGAACCCCTGGAGGAATTTGATCTGCCCGTCAACAAAACGGGACTGGTGGTCGGAGGAGGCCTGGCCGGGATGACCAGTGCCCTGGCCTTAGCTAACCAGGGATTCGAGGTTCACCTGGTGGAAAAGGAAACAGAGTTAGGGGGGATGGCACGAAGAATTCATTACACCCTGGACGGGCTGGATGTTCAGACATATCTAGATGATCTTATCCGCAAGGTTTATCAACACCCTCAAGTCCATGTATCTCATGCTGCGACTATTACAGATGTTTCCGGTTATGTGGGCAATTTCATCACCACGGTGAAATCCGAAGGAAGGGTCAAAGAGATACGCCATGGCGCAGCCATCCTCGCAACAGGTGCCGACGAATACTTGCCCACTGAATACCTTTATGGGGAAGATGACAGGGTGTTGACCCAGTTGGAATTGGAGGAGCAAATTGCCAGGGGTGATGAAAGACTGATTAACTCCCGGAGTCTGGTGATGATCCAATGTGTCGGCTGTAGAGAAGAAGACAGAAATTATTGCGCCCGCATATGTTGCGGTGTGGCCATTAAGAACGCCTTGAAACTCAAAGAGACTTGCCCGAAGATGGATATCTACATTCTCTTTCGGGATATGAGAACCTATGGGTTCACGGAGGATTATTATCGCGAAGCAGCGGAGAAAGGTGTAATGTTCATTCGCTGGGAGCCGGATGACAGGCCCCGGGTGGAATCGGCCACAGAGGAGGGCAAGCCTATTTTACGGATCAACGTACCTGATCCCATCTTAGGTCAGAGGCTCGTTTTGGACGCCGATTTACTCGTCTTGTCCGCCGCTGTTGTTCCCTCCAAGGGAAGTCGGGAAATAGCCCGGTTGTTCAAGGCACCTTTGAGCCCGGATGGTTTCTTCCAGGAAGCCCATGTGAAATTGAGGCCTGTTGACTTTGCCGCGGAGGGCGTTTACTTGTGTGGGACAGCTCACTACCCCAAGTCTATCCCCGAAACAATAAGTCAGGCTTATGGAGCTGCCGGCCGGGCAGTCACTCTTCTCTCTTTGGATTCAGTCACAGCCTCCGGCTCTGTTTGCGAGGTGAAAGAAGACGATTGTGTATCGTGTGGGGCATGTATCACAGCTTGTGCATATGGTGCCATAGAGTTTCGTGAGACACCGAAGGGCAAAAAGGCATGGGTGAATCCTATTCTCTGCACGGGAGATGGACTCTGCAATGCGAAGTGTCCAACCCATGCCATTATGCTGAAGCACTATACCGATGAAGAGGTCTTCTGCCAGATCGATGCGGCGATTCCGCCCCTTGTGGAGGATCATGCCAAAGAAGGAATCCACAAATGAATATTAATGCCTCAGGAGTGAGTTGAGAATGGCTGCAGGGTATATATTTGAACCGAGGATTTTAGGATTTCTCTGTAATTGGTGTTGCTATGCAGGGGCGGACCTTGCAGGTGTATCCCGGTTTCAATACCCCCCCAATATCCGCGTGATAAGAGTGATGTGCTCCGGCAGGGTCGACCTCGCACACATATTCCGGGCGTTTGCGACCGGACAGGATGCTGTGTTTATCGGCGGTTGTCATCTTAACGACTGCCATTATGTGACCCATGGAAATTACGATGCACTTGGCATGGTGTATATATGCAAAAAACTTATGGAGCACATCGGGCTAAATCCCGAAAGGTTGAGACTCGAATGGGTATCCGCCGGTGAAGGAATCAATTTTGCCAATATAATGAATGAATTTATTCCCAGGATAGAGAAGTTGGGCCCTCTTGGCCAGAGCGAAGGCATGGACGAACATGAATTAAAGTTCAAACTTGAGGCGGTTACGAAGCTCATCCCCTATATCAAGCTGGTGTTATCGGAGAGGCTAAGAGTGCCTGATAGATCAGAAGAAGCGTACAATAAATTTTTCACCGGAGAAGAATTTAACAGGTTGTTCAATGAATTAATCGGTGATAAATTGGCACTATACCTTAATGTTTCAGCAAGAAATCAGAACGTTAGGACAGCGGCTGTGGATAACGATAAAATCGATCGGATTATAAATAAACACCAGGGCAAAGCCAGCTCACTGGTTCAAGTATTACTTGAGATTCAGCACGAGAATCACTGGATTCCTCATGAAGTATTGGACAAGGTCAGCAAGAAATTAGACGTACCGTTAAGTCGGGTCATGCAGATAGTTACCTTTCATAAAACATTCAGTTTGATTCCTGAGAGACGATTATGCCAAGAATAAATTCAGCTGCTGAATTGGAAGAACTCAGGAAGGGTGTCTTGTCAGGAAGAGATCCCGATAAGCCCAGTATCGCGATATGTGCGGGAATGGATTGTTTCAGCCTTGATAACGGCAGGATTATCAGCGCTTTTGAAGAAGAAGTCAGTAAAAAAGATTTAAAGACCAAGGTTGATTTAAGAGCAACCGGATGCCATGGCTATTGTGAAAAAGGGCCTATGGTCGTTATCTATCCTGAAGAAATCTGCTATGTGGTGGTAACGCCGGAGGATGTCCCGGAAATTGTCTCTCAGACTGTGCTTGGGAAGAAAGTGATTGACCGCCTCATTTATGCTGACCCGGATACCGGCGAAAAAGCAGCACATCAGTCTCAAGTACCTTTTTACAAGAACCAGATGCGGCACATTATCGGCAATAACTCCAAGATTGATCCCAAGAGCATCGATGATTACCTGGCTGTGGGCGGCTATTCCGCATTATCCAAATCGCTTTTTGAGATGAGCCCTGAGCAGGTTCTTGAAGAAATAAAAAAAGCCAACTTGCGCGGCCGGGGTGGGGGTGGATTCCCTGCCGGTCGGAAGTGGGAGACTGCGCGTAATGCCCCCGGAAAAGAAAAGTATGTTATCGTCAACGCTCATGAAGGGGAGGTCGGAGCGTTTATGGATAGAGCCCTCTTTACGGGAAATCCGCATAGTGTGCTGGAAGGCCTGATAATAGGCGCCTATGCTATCGGCTCACATCAAGGATTTATCTACACCCGTCATGACACGCCTCCATTAAAAAACCATATTGATATTGCCCTCGCCAAGGCGGAGGAATACGGACTTTTGGGCGAAAATATCCTCGGTTCCGGCTTCAACTTCAATGTCGAGGTGCATCTCGATATAGGGATATTCGTTTCCGGCGAGTCCAGCGCACTGATGAGGTCGATCGAAGGGAATCCCCCGGAGCCGAGGCCCAAATATATCCGCACTTCGGTAAGCGGTATTTGGGGAAAGCCGAGTGACCTGAACAATGTAGAAACCTGGGCTAACGTGCCCCTGATAATCAACAAGGGCTCCGAATGGTATACCAGTACCGGGACAGAGGGGAGCAAGGGAACCAAACTTGTATCCTTATCCGGTAATATCATAAATTCAGGGGTCGCAGAAGTGCCTTTCGGGACCTCCATCAGAGAGATCATATACGACATCGGTGGTGGAATTCCAAATGGAAAGAAACTCAAAGCGGTGCACTTTGGCGGACCTATGGGAGGGTCTATTCCCGAGAGTCTCATCGACACCCCTTTGGATTTTGACGAGCTGGCCAAACTGGGCGCCCCGATTGGTGCAGGCAGCATGCTGGTATTGGATGAAGATACCAGTATGGTCGATGTAATCAGGTATTTTCTCGACTTCCTCTCTAATGAGTCGTGCGGCAAATGCGTCCCATGCCGCGAAGGCATCAGGCAGATGCTTAAGATTGTGACTAATATTAGTGATGGAAAGGGAAGAGAGGGGGATATCGAGCTTTTGGAGGAGATATCCGAGGTCACTGGAGCGGCCTCTTTGTGTGCGTTAGGGAAATCTGCTTCCGACCCGCTCCTAAGCACGCTGCGCTACTTCAGAGATGAGTATGAGGCAAACATCGCAAAAGTGAAAAGCCCGGCAGAGAAGAGAGAATGATAATGGGAGAGCATAAAAAGAAGAGTGAGATCATTGTACAGATCGATGGAAAAGAAGTTAAAGCCTCGGAAGGGATGACCGTTCTGGAGGCGGCCCAAAGTGCAGATATATTTATTCCTACGCTCTGTTTTCACGAGAAATTAGAACCTTATGGTGGATGTCGAATTTGCACGGTAGAAGTAGAAGTTCGCGGCTGGACAAAACTCGTTGCTGCCTGCCTTTACCCGTTAGAACAGGATTTGGTAGTAAGAACCAGGTCTGAGAAGGTCGATAAAATTCGCAAAATGATTTTGGAGTTTCTGCTGGCCCATGCTCCGAATTCACCCCAATTGTTGGAGTTGGCTCAAGAGTATGGAGCAGACAAAGACCGTTTTGAAAAAGAGTCCTCGTTCTGCATTGTCTGCGGTATCTGTGTGAGATACTGTGCCGAGGTAAAGAAGAAAAATGCTGTGGGATTCGTTGACTGCGGAGCGAGGCGGGAGATAAGTTTCATACCGGAAATCGCCTTGACGGAGTGCATTGACTGCAAGGAATGTTTTCCGCTCTGCCCGACATCGTATCTCCAGGCAGCCTTTGTTTTAACCGAATCTCAGGCGTTTCCTGAAGATTCTTCCCAAACCGCGTTAATGAAATAACACGGTAGAAGTCACAGGTTCGAATCTTGTATACTGAACCGTGTTGATATCTCTATTTTGAGCGTCAACGGAAGTTAACAGGTATGACCTGCGATCCGAAGAGGCCGAGCGCGTGGGAAAATACATG
>Ga0307378_10002923_pt1 | contig 25494 bp, 18 predicted proteins | sample UN1MG_FD_202238 | JGI IMG/M metagenome (GOLD analysis project Ga0307378, IMG submission 202238) | Soil microbial communities from Risofladan, Vaasa, Finland - UN-1 | ecosystem: Environmental > Terrestrial > Soil > Coastal area > Acid sulfate soil | place: Finland: Risofladan, Vaasa | collected...
CTGTACTTGTCGTAAACTCTCCCCATGGCAGTCTTCTCTGTTCGCGGATTCGCCGAAGTCCAGACTGCACTGATGGTTACGGCCAACCGTGAACAGAGAAGAGGCACCGGTACTTGTGGGATTTGTTGTTCAGGTACGCGAATCTCGGATGAACCTAAAATGCGGACCGTCGGCAAAAATGCGGCCTATTGAGACAAAGTGACCTCGGATTACTGACACCTGGCCGTTCAGCAATTACACCCCTGCAATTTCACCCAGTTATCCGGGGGGGCCCTAGATAGAGAGGGCGGGGGAATCCGAATGGGGTGCTCCGGGGGCTTCTCGCGAGGGCTCTCGGGCGTCCGAAGTCCCGCCGGCGATTCATTCTTTCTGCCCGCGCGCGCGTCGCAACCACTCGCCGCCCCGATCCTATTGCAACACCCATCGTGTACCCACGCCACCATTTACCGCCCGCTTTCTTCGCACTCGACGAGCCGGACGATCGCCGCGCGGGTGGCCTCGGCCAGCGTCGGCCACGCCGCCACCACGGCTTGCAGCGCCGGGTCGAGGATGCCAGAATCGTCCAATGGTGTGCCGTTTTCTGTGCCAACCGCCGATTCGGCTTGCCGTAAGTCGTTGCCGGGCAACGGTTCTGGACTCCGCGCGCCAGTCATTCTAGGACGCAACACCCCGACCGGGTAGGCCAAGCTGCTGATGAATCCGCACTCGCTTGTCGTCGTGTACGAAGACAACCACCTCCTGGCCGTGCTGAAGCCGGCCGGCCTGGCGACCATGGGCCTGCCGAGCGACAAGCCGACGTTGCTCACCGTGGCGAAGCAGTACGTCAAGGATCGCTACGACAAGCCCGGCAGCGTATACCTGGGAGTGATGAGCCGGCTCGACACCCCCGTGACGGGCGTCGTGTTGTTTGCACGCACGTCGAAAGCCGCCCGGCGCCTGACCGAGCAATTCCGCAACCGCACGGTCCAAAAGACGTATTGGGCGTTGGTAGAAGGGGTGGTCAAGCCGATGGCAGGCGAGTGCGTCGATTGGGTCTTCGCCGACGAGCGACACCGCCGAGTGCGTGTGGTCGACTCCACACGCCCCGGGGCCAAGGACGCCCGGCTGGCCTACCGTCGCTTGGAGCTGCTCGATGGGAATTCCCTCTTGGAAATGGAACTGCTGACCGGCCGGAAGCATCAAATTCGAGTGCAGTTGGCCAGTCGCGGCTATCCTATTCTGGGAGACCGGAAGTACGGCAGCCGCCAGGCGTTTCCGGCGGGGATCGCCTTGCACGCCCGACGCTTGGTAGTGAGCCATCCGGTGGGGGGTGAGCCAGTGGTTCTCGAGGGCCCCTTGCCCCCGGCATGGCACACGTTTGGAGCCGTGGGGTAATCACGACCACCACCTTGGCGCAAATGGGGCCCTGCCGTTAACGTAATGATGTGGCCATCAGCCCGTTGGCCCGGATTGGGTGGCGTCGTAGCCCAGGCATCTTGCCAGGGTGCCGGACTACACAGGTTGGAACCCGGTGCGACGGGCTTCGTGAATTATCCGAGTTGGGCGAGTTGGGCCGGCGAAGTGGCCGGGTCTCCATCCGGCAACAGACGTCTCCACGGCGTCAGCAAGTGGTGCCAGACCGGTGAGCAAGCGGCGGAGAACAGCGCTGGAGCGGTGTGCTTTGGCCAGCGGGCTTTTGGACCAGGACCAGCTCGACGAGGCCTGGGCCGGACTCCGCGCCGCCGAAGGCGACCCTTCCGATGCGGCGTCCCCCCCAACGGACGAGCAACTGGCCGAGAAGCTCGTCGAGCTGGGGCGGCTGAACGTCTGGCAGTCGAAGCAGCTCCTCGAAGGACGCACCAAGTTCAATCTCGGCCCCTACTGGATGATCGACTCGATCGGCCGGGGCGGCATGGGCCAGGTCTTCAAGGCGCGGCACGAGGTGCTCGACCGCGTGGTGGCCGTCAAGGTGCTCCCCCGCAGCAAGTCCACTCCGGAAGCGATCGCCAACTTCATGCGGGAAATCCAGGTCGTGGCCAAGCTCGATCACGCCAACCTCGTCCGCGCGTTCGACGCCGGCGAGGACGGCAACGTCTGCTTCCTGGTGACCGAGTACGTTCCCGGCACCGATCTCCGCAAGCTGGTTCGCCGCAACGGCCCGATGACCATCGAGGCAGCCGCCGACGTGACCTCCCAGGTGGCCGCGGGGCTCCAGCACGCCCATGAGCAAGGCCTGGTCCATCGCGACGTGAAGCCGGGCAACGTGCTGGTCACGCCGGACGGCCGTGCCAAGCTCTCCGACCTGGGGCTGGCCGGTCCCTTAAGCGGGGATGCGGAAAGCGACCCCCGGTTCGGCAAGATCGTGGGCACCGCCGACTACCTCTCGCCCGACCACATCCGGGCCCCCTGGAATCCCACGCCCGCCTGGGACGTCTACTCTCTGGGGTGTACACTCTATTACGCCGTCACCGGCAAAGTCCCCTTTCCCGGCGGCACGACCGCCGACAAGGTCCGGGCGCATCGGGAGCTCCGCCCGCTGGACCCCCGGCGACTGAACCCGGCGCTGACCGTCCCCTTCATCGAGCTACTGGCCGACATGATGGCCAAGGACCCGGCCGAGCGGATCCAGTCGGCCGAGGCGGTGATCGCCCGCTTGGCCCCATGGGTGGGTGCCCCCAGGCCGATTGTGCTGGGCGACCCCCGGGGCCGACCGCAATCGTGGGCCACCACGCCTTCGGAGGTGACCATGGCGCTCCCCGCAACCGAAGCCGAAGCCGAAGCGGCCGATCCCAACGACGCAAGCTTGGGCGACACGCAGTCGAGCTTCCCCGAGATCCCCGAGCCCCCCGCCGGCCAAAGCGACCATTCCGGGTCCCAAACCACCCACCCCTTCACCTCCGGCGGCCAAGATACCTCGTCCGCCACCCATTTCCCCAGCGCCGAGCCGCCCCGCCCCCTCGCCATCTTTCACCCCGTCGTCGTCCTGCTCCTCTTCCCGATCACCCTCGTCGGCCTGGTGATGCTGATCTGGTGGGCCCTGCAAACGCTGCAATAGTGCGATGGACCGATTCTGCTGCATCCGAGTGGGGCAACTCGATTTCTGTACGCCGGGAGATCCGTCCGCTCGTGTAGCCAAATTGGCCGAGCGGAGAAGCGACGGAGCCGGTTTTGCGGGCGAGGTGGGGGTGCCCGGGCTTTCGCGTTGCGGTGCTAAAGTCGGTTGGCGCGGGCTTCGCGGAGTTGGCGGTCGAGCTGGTCGATGACGGCCGGATCGAGGTAGGTGTTGACGAGCTTGCGGGTCTTGGAGAACATCTGGTCGATCTTGGCCTGGGAGAGCTTGTCGGCGGAGAAGACCTTTTTCTGCTCCTGGGCCAGGTGGAGGGCGAAATCGTCGCGGGTTTCCAGGGCCCGCAGTTGGCGGATCAGCTTCTCGGCCTCGTCGTACTTCTTCTCTTCGAACCGAGCTTGGAACTGGGCCTTAAGCACCTCGCAGCGGGTCACCAGGTCGATCAGCTCCTCCTGCAACCCGCTGATGAACCCCTCGGCCTCCAGGCGCTGGTCGTCGTTACGGACGTCGGCCACGACCTCGGCCTCCATGCCCGGAACCATGGGCAACCGGGCCAGAAACTCGCTGCCGTTCTTGACCAACAGGACTCGAAGGGGATTGTCGGCCGGCGGGACGAGCACGCTCCCCAGACGGTCCGTACGGCCGACCAGGTCGGTCTTCTTGGAGTCGGGCGGGTGGGAGTAGACGTCGTAGCCGATCAGGGGATCGTGGGGCTCGGTTCGGGACTGGAGGGTGAGCCGGGTGGGCTTGCCGGGCGGGGCCACGGCCAGGGCCAATTGCTCGTACCGGCCTCGGCGGCGACCGCTCAACGGCGAGCGCAGCCCGGTGTGGAGTTTGCAGGCGAGCCCCGCCTGGGCCACGTCCTCCACGGTGAGGAAGGTCCACTCAATCGCAAGCACCCCGCTCAGCTTGCCGTAGCGATCGTTGTGCCGGACGACGGGTCGAAACACGTCGCCGGGTCGGACCATCACGATGGTCTCGTCGCGCAGAGGAAAGCCGGCAGCGCGAAGCCGCAAGGTCACGTCGCTCTTCTCCACCGCAACGACGTGCGCCAACGGAGCGAACGCCCTGCGCATCGCCGCGAACGCCGCGTCGCGGAGCTTGGCGTCGTGCCACACGGGCACGCTCACCGGGGTGTTCCACTGTCGCGTTCGGACGTCCAGCTCCCGGGCGACGACTCGGTAGCCGGCCGGACCGGGCAAGACCACCAGGAGGATCACTTTATCGAGGTCGTCGAGATGGAACGGCGCTTCGGCGGGCGAGGTTGCCTCTTCCGACGACGGCGCTTCCGAGGAGGAGGTCCCCTCGGCGGACGCGGTCGCCTCCTTGTGCGACAATCCCGCTTCGACCAACTCGACCGTGACCGTTTCCACGTCGCGCACCAGCGCGTATCGCAAAGCCGCGCCCGGCTCGGTCACGCGGACGTCCCAGGCAGCCCCGATCAGCGAGTCCACCCGGCCGTACAGCGATTGCGCCAGCTCGGCCTGGAAATCGGGCGTAAGCTCGGGGGCCTCGCCGAGCGCCAGAATCACCTGGATTCGATAGGGGGTAAGCTCCCAGACGGTCTGCGCGCCGGCGGGCAAGGCCAACGCGTAGACGATGAGCCCGGCCAGTGTCGGGCGGAAAAAGGCGCCAGGAACCATTTTTGCATCTTGGCCCGCTGATACTCCGCGACGGCGGGACGAAAAAGGTTCCTGACACCTTTTTTCAGCGGGTGAGATCATTTTTCCTCCGCGGCATATCGGGTCGTCGGTTCCCACTGTTCCACGTTCTGGTAGAGCGAGACCGGTCGGGTTCCCATTCCTTTCAGGCTCCGCTGATAGGCGAAGTGGTCGGTCAACTGCCACAAGGGCACGATGCAGACCTCCTTGTGGGTGAGCCAGTGGATGTAGCGGAGTCGGCTGGCCACTTGGGCCCAATCGGTGGCCTGGTCGAGTTGCCGGAGGGCCTGGCTCATGAAGTTGCTCGGACTGCCGGTGATGCCGCCCTCGCCCAGTAGCCGCCCCGCATCCACCACCGGCTCGGACATCGTCAGTTCGACGTAGAGCAGGTCGACGTCGTCGGGAATTTGCGCCGGCATGCCCGCCGGCAGCTCCCGCAAGGCCACGGGAATCTCCACCAGCTTGAGCTGCCGCTGGATGGAGGTGCACGCCACGCGAGCGATCTCGTGGGCGGGATGCGCGAGCACGAGCTCGGGGACGTCGGTGACCTCGATCCCCTGTTTCTCCATTGCCTCGGCGACTTCGGAGAGCGCGACCTGCGCCAACGCGATCGCCAGATACGGCTCGTAGGCACGCGGCTCGAGGGCGTGGTCATAAGCATAGTCGAGAGGATCGTCGGGGGAGATACCCGGCGAGAACGGGCCGCTGACGACCTGGCAGCCCGACATCGACCGGCCTCGCAGCAAGTGACTCAAGATCCCTTCGCGGTGGATGCCGTAGACCAGCGCCCGGCGAAACGCGCGTCGGGCCGTGAACGGCCTCGTCGGGTTGGGGACCAGGCAGTGAACGACGGGCAAGGAATAGGGCTCGACGATCACGCCGTCGATCGCCTTGACCCTTTCCAGGTCCCACGGGTTGACGCGATCGAGGACGTCGATCTGGCGGCGCTGGAGCGCCTGGATCGCCCCGGCGGCCTTTCGATAGTACCGTTCGACGATCTCCTTGGGCTGCTTGGCGCCGAGGGAATACTGCGGGTTGGCGAGGTAGAAGACTTCGTCCTCGGATCGCGATTCCACCAGGTACGGGCCAACCGACGCCGGGGGCCCGCTGGACTGGCTCGCCCCGCTCGACTCAGGCGATCGCGCTTGGCCGAGGACGACCGACCGCAGCAGGGCTTCAGGCCGCACGTGGGGGCGACGCAGGTCGGCGTCCACGCCGTAGACCTCGCGGGGCGAGACCCGATCGACCAGATCGGCCCAGTCGAGCCGGCAGGCCTCATCCCTCGGATCGGCCATGGCCAGAAGCCGCCTGGCCAGATCGTACCCCGTCAAGCCGCCCGCTCCGACCGAACGCCCGAGATCGGGGTCGATTTGAAAGGCGAGCCGGAGACCCAGCTCCTGGATCTCCATTTCGCCGAACGGGCAGTAGTACTCGCCGCCCTCGGTGCCCCGACCGACGAACTCCATCAGGGTCCGGCAGACGAGTCGGTTGCTCCGCCGCCCGGCCCAATCGTGCAGTCGACCGGACTCACCCTCCACGGCGGGCAGGGTTACTCCTACCACGACGCGGGGATACTGCCGCTGGATGGAATCGATGAACTCTCTGCCCTCGGGCAGGTCGGGCCAGACGTGCATCAGGCGCCGGCCGGCGGCGTGGGCCTCCCGAAGCTTCCCGGCCTCCTGCGTCTTGCGGCCCTCGTCCAGCAGCTTGGCGGCTTCGACCTGAAACTGCCCTTCCCACTTGGCCACCACGGCATGATCGGGGGAGAGGGCGGCCAGGTTGCGGAGCATCTGCCGGGCGGTCCAGTAGTTGTCGGCTTCGACGTAGCGCTCGACCAGCTTTTCGGTGACCACGCCCAACGCCTTGTCCAGACCCGCCCATTGCGGATTGCGCTGGTGCAACTCGCGGAGCATGGCCAAGGCTTCGTCGACTCGCCCTTCGCGCTGGGACGCCTTGGCTTCCTCGTAGAGGTACGTGTCGATCGAGTTGTTCAGGCCCGGCAGTTCCGGGTCGCCGTCGAGGAGGAACTGGAAATAGTCGTAGGCCTGGTCGAGCTGGCCTGCGCGGACCAGCTCGTCGGCCTCGTCGAGCACCAGGTCATGGAACAATTGGATGCGATCGATGGAGGTCCACAGGATCACGTACTTCGATTCGAGGTCGTCCAGCGTCCGGACCTCGATCTGTCCGCCCCGCGGAAGAGGATCCGGCACTCGCCGGTTCGGAAGGTCGAGGGGGAGGACCTTGAGCACCCGGTTCTCGTTGAGCTTGTCCAGGGTAACAATGTCATATGCCTCCCGCTCGTACAGGGGGACTTGACTTTCCGCCTCGGGCTCGTCGACCGCCGGCGCCTCGACTTGGGCGTCCGCGGGGGCGAAATCCGGCGTCGGCTGGTTCGGGGGTTGTGGGGGCGGGTCCTGGCTCAGGGCGTACCGGACGAGCAGCACGACGCAAAGCGCCGCCGCGTAGACCGGGTACCGCCTGTGTGCTCGATTCGTCATGGATCGCGGAGGTTCGCTCAGGGCATTTGCACCTTGTAGAGACACCCGTCGTACCCACCCACCAGAAGCCCGTCGCCAAACGGCACGGGACCGGTTCCCAAGGGGGCACCGGTTACGATCTTGGCGAGTTCCCTGCCGGTGGCCGGGTCCAGGCGCCAGATCACTCCGCTGGTGGCGGCCAGGACGTCGCCCGACTCGGTGCTCAGCGGCCGGCCGGCCAGGGGACCGTACAACAAGGGGACCTGCCAGACGATCTTCTGGCCGGCATCGAGGCAGTACAACTGGTCGTCGTCGGTGGCCAACAGCACGTGATCGCCCACGCGTCCGGGCCCCCACGCGCTTCGGGCACCCAAGGGGCGCGGCTCGCCGGCCGTCAGATCGGGAAGCTCGAAGGCGACGAGCGATTCCGCCGCATCGACCGCGTACGCGACGTTGCCGACCACGGCGATCGGCGAGACGAGCCCTTCGGGCAGATCGACCTGGGCGAGCATGGCGAGGTGCGGCTTCGGCCGGTCCTGAATCCCAATCCGGTACAGGCCCGTATGGCTTTCGGACAGCAAGATCTCGTTCTGGCCAACCAAGGCCGGTTGGGACCACGCAACCCGGACGCCGCTCTTCAGCGCGGGTTGAAACGGCTCGGTCCGCTGGCTGCCCGAACGGGGGTCCAAGAGGAACACCTGGCCGACTTCGCAGGGGACGATCAGGCCGTCGGCAAAGGGGATCGGACGGCCGCCCAGCGCCCCGGGCAGGAAGAGCCAGCGGAATCGGTTCCCTTCCTGGGGGTCATACACCGGGAGTTGCTTTGCGCCCGTACCCGCCGCCATCACCAGCAGGCGGTTTTGCACCTGGAACACGTCGGTCACCGGCCCATTGAGCTCGGCCGGTTTGAGGGCCACGGTCGGCTGATCGTGGGCAACCGGACCTTCCAGGCCGTCGGTCGGGAGTTGGAAGACGGCTCCGATCGACGTGACGGCCGTGATTTGGCCCGCCTGGGCATCGACGATCGGCTCCGCGGCCAGCGGCGCGGCCAAGTGGGTTTCCCAATACGGTTCGTTTTCGTCCGGCCCGACGGCCGAGACCAGCACCCCCGGGAACCCCAGCTTGCGGCGGACGTGGAAGACCGTCTGGCCGATCGACACCAACGGCTGCAAGGTGGCGCTCCGCTCGTTCCTGACCCCGCGGGGCTGCAAGCGGCCTTGCGACGGTTGGAGGTCGTACTGGGTCAACTGGTTATCGGCGATCCAGACCTGGCCGCCCCGCAGCAACGGGAAGCGGATCAGCCCTTCGGAGGTTTCCTCGCGGGTCAACTCCGCTTCGCTGGAGGTCTTGCCTTCGGCGACGCGGGCCAGCGGGTTCTCCACGTCGGTGGCGCTGATCTCGAACACGTTGAGCTCGCCCTGGTCGGTAGCCACGAGCATACGCACGCCGTAGACCTGCGGCGGCGAGTCGACGTGCCCTTTGAGCCGCACGCTCTGCACGATGTGGACCGGCGGCTGCCCCTCCTCGTCCGCCTCCAACGCCAGGACCCGCAGCGTGGAATGCTTCACGCCGTCATTTTCGGCGACGACAAGATACCGGTTGACCACGACCGTCGGGACGGTGACGCTCCCCGGCGCATGACCCAAGTAGACCACCTGTTTCGGCTCGCCCTTGGCTAGCGAGAGCACGAACAGGTTGGAATGCTCGGCAATCTGATACATGGTGGATCGACGGGAATCGACGCTCGGCCCGACCCGCAACTCCTGCGGCAGTTGGACGTAGCCGGGTGAGCCGCCGGTTTCCAGATCGATCCACACGAGCCGCCCCGATCGGGTGGCGACCAGGAGGCGATTATCGGCGACGACCGGATGGGCGTCGAAAGGCTCGCCGAGGGCGTGCCGCCACCTCGGCTGGCCGGTGGCGGCTTCTACCCGGAGCACCTCGTGACGCTCCGAGTCCACCATAATGGCGTCGCTACCCGGCTTCTCCGAGATGGCGGTTGGCGGGAACCCGGGACTTCGCCCATTGATCGCAAACCCCACCGGACGCCGCCACAGGATCTCGCCCGAGGTCGCGTCCAACCCGTAGGCAGCCCCTCGGGCCAAAAGGAAGATCACGTGTCCTTCGGCGCCGGGTGGGGCACTGGTGGTGGTGCGTCGGGCCAAGGCGACGGTGGGCACCGTGCCGGCCGACGCCTCGGCGGCTTCCGCCGGCTTGGGCTCGTCGACCACCTTCACCCCCGACAACTCCGCCTGGGAGACGGCCAACACCGTCTCCCGCAGTTGCTCGTTGTCGACCAGGCTCGCGTACTCCTTCAATAGGGCAGTGCGGATGCTGTAGGCCTCGGCCGTCTTGTCCTGCTCGACCGCCTCCTTCATCCCGGCGATTGCCTTTTCCAACTCCTTGCCGCGCGCGATCTCCCGCGTGGTCAAGGCCAACAGGGCTTGGATGTCGGCAAGCTTGGTCACCGGGCGGGAGGAAGCGGGGAGGTACTTGTTCACCAGGGCAAGGGCCTCCTCGCACTTGGTGACCAACGAGGAATCCAAGTCCGCCCGGGCCTTGTCGGCCAGCCCTTGGGCGATCTTGGGCAGCATGGCCACCAATTCGGGTCGGGCCTCGGTGCGGAATTCCTCTTCCTGAGCGATCTCGCCCAGCACCTCGTTGGCCACGGAGAGCGCCTTGGGCCAGTCGCTGGCGTAATCGGTCGCCTGGCGCAATTGAGCCAGCCCGCTTCGGACCCGGGCAAGGCTCACGCCCTCATGGTTGGGGAATTTCTTCAAGTAGTCGTTGTACTGGGCGATGGCTTTGGTGTACGAGCCCTCGCGATAGAACTTCTCGGCCACTTCCAACGTCCCCTCCGCGCTCTGTGCGGTCAGCCGCCAATACAAGGCGCCGCCCACGAAGAGCAGGAGCAAAAGGGCTCCCCCCCCAATCAACAGCAACGGGGAGTCCCACACGTTGTCCCGTCGGCCACGCCGTCTTCGGCCACCGAATAGCCCCTTCTTCCGCCCGACCGGGGCGAGCGGGCCACCGTCCGAGGCGGTCAGTGCCGATTCGTCCGTCACCCCATCCAGCGCTCCCAACCCGGTTGCCCCGCCTCCCAGCGGCACGAACTCCTCGTCCAGAAGCGACCCCCCGGCGGCCCCGGGGGCGGGCTGGCCGGGCTTCTGTGGGGGCCGGCCGGCGGGTGGAACCGCGCCGGATGCGCGGGTCGGTTTCGGTTTGGGGGCAGGCGGCGGCTTCTTCGGCTCCGCCGCGCGCACGCCGGCGATTTCGTCGTCCAAGGGGGCCAGGCCCAGTTCGTCCCCCTCTGCTTGCCTCTCCCAGTCGAACGCCGCATCGCGAGGTTCGGCCGTTTCCACCGAATCCTCCGCCTGGGTGAGCAGTCGCTGGGCCAACAGTCGCGACAGATGCCCGCGGTCCACGAGCCACTTGGCGATCAACGCGGCGGAGATTGGGCTATTGGGCCGGGCGATCTGCCGGCGCAAGTGCGCGACGACCTCCGGCGAGACCAAGTCCTTCTTTTCCAACAGGGCGACGAATTCTTCCGCATCGATCATGGACGTCCTTCGCGTTTAGTCGGTTCGCTGCGCAGGCAACGCCTCAAAGGTCCTCTTCATCCACGCATGACAGTCGCACGTTCTCCATGCCCACGGCGTTGCCCGCGTCCAAGCACATCACCACCGTTTCATGCCGGGCCTCCTCGTCGGCCAGCACCAACAGGCTCGTGGGGCCCCCTCCGCTGGTCCCCGGCTGTCCCTCCCGGGCCTCCCGCAGCTTGACCAGCACCTCTTGCTCGCTGGGCGCCTCCTGCTCGTTGACCCAGACCGTGTTGTCCCTGGCGATCCGGATGATCACGTAATCGTCGTCTCGCTCGATTTCTTCCACGGTACGGGCCTGGGTGGAGCTTTCTTCCTGATCGGGCGTGGGGACCTCGATCGACTTCTGAAGGCTGTACGCCGCGGTGACCATGAAGAAGATCAACAACAGGAACGTGACGTCGACCATCGGCGTCATGTCGATCCCTTCGTCCTCGGTCCGCTTCACGCCGAACTCGACCGGCTCCACCTCTTCCTCTTCAGGCGGCTCGACCGGCGGCGGCTGAACGGGGCCGCGCTCGACCGCCCGCTGGCGCACGTCGGCGCCTTCTCCGCCCGGCTGCCCTGGGGCCGCTTTGGCAATCACCCCCTCCCGACCGCAACGCGGACACTGGAACTTCGCGCCCGCGCGATCGTCCTCAGCCGTCAACGCGAGGGAACAGTGGTCGCAGCGAAACCGGACGGTCACGGCAGGGCCTCACACTTTGCGGACAACGCGGTCACTCCACCTCGAGCACGGCCACGTACAGCTTCACTCCTTCCACTCGCCCCGCAGCGGTCTCCACCCGCCACACGTCGCCATGCTTTACGCCCCTCTCCGCCTTCACGAGCACGGTCAACTTCCCCGCCTGCATTCCCTGTTCCACCGCCTGCGCGATCTCGGCTGCCCGGAGGTCTTCGTCGTCGGACAGCGGCTTGCCTTTCTTGCCGTCTGCCAGATAGACCAGCGCCGGGCCCGGCCCGCCCCGCTCGGCGACCGTCAGGACTACCGAGGTGCGGTCGCTCACGCCGGTCCCGTGCCTGGCGGGCGGCAGCTCGACGGCGCTCTGCACGCTGGCGGTCGAACAGACGATGAAGAAGATCAGCAACAGGAAGGTGATGTCGATCATCGGCGTGATGTCCATTTCCGCCGTGTCGCTCACCGGCCGACGCGGCAGCACCGGACCTTCCTCTTCCTCGCCGAGCAGTTCGTCCCACACCTGATCGTCGGCCATCTTCTACTTCCTCGGGGTGGCTCCCCTTTGCAGGGCGGCGCGGAACGACTCGAGGAATCGGGTCAGCCCCGAGCCGACCAGATCCTCCAGTTTGCGGATCCGCACGTTGATGCTGGCCGTGCACAGCACCAACGGAATGGCGATCGCCAACCCGCACGCGGTGGTGATCAAGGCCAAGCTGATGTTGTCGGCCAGCGACTTCGGGTCGACGTTCTCGCTGGCGGCCAGCTTGCTGAAGGCCCCCATCATGCCCACCACGGTGCCGAGCAGGCCCACCATGGGAGCACTCTTGATCACGGTGTACACCCAACTCAAACGATACTCCAGGTCGCTGAGCACGTCGCGCTGGAATCGGTCGGAAAGCAAAGTGCGGATCTTGGCGTACCCGGCGTTCCGGTTGGCCAAGGCCAGCGTCACCAGTTGAGGCATCGCCCGGCTGTCGCCGTCGCAAAGCTCGATCGCCGTGTCGAAATCCCCGTCGCTGAGGCTCTGGTCCAGACTATCAAGGAATTCGGCCTGCTCCTGCTCGCTGCGGAACCGGGTCTGCGCCACGCGTCGCCATACGATGATGACACAGAATGCGCCCCAAAGGGCAATCGCGGCCAGGGCCCCGTAAATCACGTAGCCCGCAACCTGGGTTACTGCGGTGATGTCCATAGCTCGCTTCGAATCTGAGGGTTCGTGGGTCGTTCGTGCTGCGGGGGTCCCATCGCCTTACCGGTGGTCCGATTGGATTTGCCCGCGTCTCTGGCTTGTCGTTGCCTACTCACCTGTACGTCTGGTCGATAACGTAAAACTCATACCCGCGTCCCTTCGGGCGGATCCCGAAGTAGGTGGTGCTGATGCTCTTGGCCTTGTCACCGGCCTTGTTCCGCTCCAATTGGATCAACTGCTTTTCCAGCTCGGGCGATATGAACTTCAGGATCCACCTCCCCGGCTCGACTCTCGCTTTCGCGAGCAGCTCGCGATCGGCCTGTTCCAGTCCGCCTTTGCGCCACGTGAGGTAGTAGCGTTTCTCTTGGTCGGACGGTCCCTCGTGTCGGGTGGGGGCGGTAGAGAAGTTGGAGGCGTAGATCACCTTGTTGTTCGGCATCAGCACGCCCAGCTCGATCTTGAAGAAGTCGAGCTGCCGGCCGTAGCTCTCGATCGTGTTGCCCGGCGGAAACCGGACTTCCCATTGCCGGCGCTTCCCCGTGCCGCCCGGGCCGGAGCCGCGGCCGAGCCCTCGACCGTCGCCCGTCGACCCGCCCTTGCCCGAGAGCGCTTCCTCGGTCAAAGCCGGATCGTCCAGCAGGGCCACCTGGGTGGCCACGGCGTCGGCGACCGCGGCGAGCGTCTGCTCCAGGTTCGGCGTTTCCAGGTCGCTCTCCACGCCGAGCTCTTCGGCCATGGGCGCGTCGAGCTCCATCCCGCCGCTCAGCCCGCTGTCTCCCGTGCCGATGTCCTCCAGTTGCACGGGCACGGCCGCCTCGCTGGCAAAGATCCGGCTGGTGAGCCAGAGGATGAACATGATCAGCACGGTCGCGCCGATCAACACCAACAGCGAAATCAACATGCTGGCGACGTGCTCGTACGCCGAGACCCTGAGCTCGTACGTGGGGAAGTCAGGCTGCGTCGTTGCCATATTGAAGCCCTCCGTGAGGGTTGCACGGCGCGAACCGCTCAGTATTCCAGTTCCGCGTCCGGTCGGATTGCCAGGTACCACTCCTGCCACTTCCGGATCGCGGCGTGCCTTTCGAGCTCCGTGGGCTCGTCCGGCATCCCGAATCCATCGAACTTGCAGCTAATACGCCGCAAGCTGTCCCGGGCCTCGCGGACCACCGCGGGAACGGGGTCCGTCAGGGCGTAGAGCAGGGCGGGCACGTTGTCCAGGTCGCGGCGTTTGCCCAGAGCCCTTACCGAGGCAAGCCGGGCCTCCGCCGACATGGCGCCTGCCAGCTCGCGCAGCTTCTTGGCGTGCTTGGAGGCCAGATCCGCGGCCTCGTCGCTGGGCAACATGGCCAGCGCCTCCAACGCGTCGGGGGTGGATGCGTCGTCCAACGCGGCGAGCATCTTGTCCAGCGATCCCAGTTCCGGCTTGGACACCAAGTTGCCTTCCACCCGGGCCATGCCGGCCGTGGTCTTGGGAAGCCCTTTCCCGCCGACCAGCGTGCCGTCGCCGAAGCTCTTCTTGTCCGTCACGCTGATCTTCGTGGAACGGATCAGAAACAGGATGCCAAACGCCGTGGCCGGGGTCTCCCCACTCTGGTCTTTCCAACTGCCGTCGTCCTGCTGGTTCTTGAGCAGATACCGGACCCCGTCGTCATACCACGCGGGCTCCTTCTCCACGTTGCCTTCCGCCTCTTCGCGAAAGGTGTGGTATCGCTCCACCGTGTAGAGGTTGTACAGATGGTAGGTGGGCTGCTCGATGACGAAGTTCTTCTCCATCCACGCCTTGCCGCGCGAGAGCGCCTGCTGGACCAGTTGGGCATTGACGCGGGACTTGGGCACGGAGCGTTTCGCCTCAACCTTCCTCATGCCCGGCGGCAGTTCGTCATCCTTCTTCGGCTTGCCGATGCGGAGCAGGTCGGCACACAAGTACAGGCTGCCCAGCCCGGCGCCGGACATGCTCGGCTTGATGTTTGTCTGCTGGACGGGTGTGAAGTCGTTGGAAACGGTTCCCTGGTAACCGAACGCCCCGCTGGGATCCTGCGTCTTCAAAAGCCAGACCAGTGCCCGGTCGACCATCTCGTAAGAAATCGGTACCCGCGCCTTCTCGGCCTCCCAAAGGCCCAGGATCGCGTTCTGGGTCATCGACGTGTCGCCGGTCTTCGCGGGGGGGGAGTAGCCCCAGCCACCATGGTCCTTCTGTACCGACCCTAGATAACGCAACAGCGAGTCGATTTCCGAACGGTACCTGTCCGCGTCGAGCGTGACGAAGAAAATGATCGACAATGCGGTGCTGTAGATATCGAACCCCAGCTTGCTCGGGTCCCCAGCACGGTCGATCGATCGCTGAAGTTGGGCGGCCGCGGAGACGACCCTGGGATGGTTGGGCGGAGCGCCGTTCTTCAAGAGGGCAATGCCCACCACCGCGCAGGCCCCGGGGCGCGTGTCCTCGTATCCGGTGCCGGAACTGTCGGTGCGTCTTGCCTCCAGGAACTTGACGGCCCGGGCGACGGCGTCTCGCACCTCTCGGCTACTGGGTGTGTAACCGCTTGCCGGGCGCGAGGTAACGACGCCGATCAGGATCGCCAACCCGGCTGCCAACGCCTTGGATCGCAAGCCCCGCAAACTCAACCTGTCCATCCCCACACTCCCCGAGGCCAGATTCCGCTCGGCGTGAATCGCCGACCCCCTTGCCGGGGCATACACCGCGACCGAACGTCGCTCCCGCGAAAGAACTGGAAAATAGGGCCCCACAACTCCTTATTGCGCCGATGGTAGCCCCGTCCTCCGCCACTGTCAACCATCCGCGGGGTGCCCCTCGACCAGTAGAACGGGGGGTGCGATAGCTTCTTCGGGGGGGGCATGACGCCGATCTCCGCGGTGCGCGGGCTCCTGATCGCCGAACATGGGACGCAACGCAGTCTCGTTGCCTCCCCCGTGGCCCAGCTAATCCTGCACGGGTGCCGTTGCCTGGGCGGCCCGCGTCGAGTATGCTTGTGGGAACGAAGATGACAGAGCTTCTCTCGGCGACGCGCCCGGCGAGCCCCCGTCGGGCGTTTCTTGTTGTGCATCCAGCCGCCGGGGATTTGGACCATGTAGGGAAGATGAGAAAACTCGAAGGAACGTCCGGCAAAGCCCAGAAAGGGGCCGAGCCACGCGCAGAATCGTCGGCCGCTTCGCAGAAGGCGTCCGGCAAAGGCAGGAAGTCGGCCCGTCGGCGTGGGAGATCCGCCGGTGCTCGAAAAACGGCCGATGCCCGGAAGTCGGCCGGTGCTCCCAAAGCGGCCGGTACCCAAAAGGCGGCGGCTGGTGCCCCCAAGATGCCTCCCCCCGCAGGCGAGAAGACGCCCGTGTCCGGGGAGATGTCGGCAGCCTGGGATCTGGGCCAGATTCCGCTGTCGCAGCAGACGCTCGCCGCACTGGCCGAAGCCGGGTATCTCGAGCCGACGCCGATCCAAGCCGGCCTCATCCCGCGGGCGCTGGAGGGCGTGGATCTCATGGGTCAGGCACACACCGGGACCGGCAAGACGGCCGCTTTCGCCGTGCCGATCCTGGAAGGCCTGAACGCCCGCGAGGGAATGGGCGGTCCCCAGGCTCTGGTCCTCGCCCCAACGCGTGAGTTGGCCGTACAGGTCCGTGACGAGTTCGTCAAGCTGTCTGCCGGACGAAACGTCGCGATCGTGGCCCTCTACGGAGGAAACCCGATCCGCAAGCAGATCGACCACCTCCGCCGCGGTGCCGACGTGATCGTAGGCACGCCGGGCCGGGTGCTCGATCACATCGGCCGCCGGACGCTGGTGCTCGACGGGATCCGGTGCGTGGTCCTTGACGAGGCCGACCGGATGCTCGACATCGGCTTTCGGCCCGACATCGAGAAGATCCTCCGGCGGTGTCCCGAGAAGCGGCAAACGCTGCTCCTCAGCGCCACCATCCCGCCCCCGGTCATGCGGCTTGCCACGCGGTACATGCACGATCCCGAGATGCTCGACTTCTCGCCCAACGACATTGCCGTCGAAACGATCGAGCAATTCTATTTCACGGTCGACCCGGAGCGGAAGTTCGAGCTTCTGGTGCAGCTAATGCGTCGAGAGGATCCCCAACAGGCGCTCATTTTCTGCCGCACGCGACGCGGCACGGAAAAGGTCTTCACGCGGCTTGCCAAGAAGTTCGACGGCGTGGCCTCGATCCACGGCGATCTGCCCCAGCGAACTCGGGACGGGGTGATGAGCCGATTCCGCGAGGGCAAGATCCGCTACCTCGCGGCCACCGACGTGGTCGGCCGGGGAATCGACGTGACGAGCATCTCGCACATCATCAACTACGACATCCCCCTGTTCTGCGACGACTACATCCACCGCGTCGGCCGTACCGGCCGGATGGGCCGCGAAGGCGTCGCCTACACGTTCGTCACGCCCGAAGAAGGCAACGAGCTGACGCGGATCGAAATACGGATCAACCGCCTCCTGAAGCGAGACGAGATGCCCGACTTCGTCGCCTTCGCCAAGCCCGAGGCGGAGACGACACCGCCCCAACGCAAGCCGGTCTTCGGCCGTCGCGTGCGGCGGGTCCGGCGGGCGCTGTGACGTCCGGCGGCCAAGATCCCACGTCGCAGCCCCGAGAGAAACGCGCGGCTTTCGTGATCCGCAGGGTCGCGGCGCGCGTGGAACGGCGATACCCGGCCAGGCAGGCAGATCGCGTCGTACCCGGCGGCCATGCTGCGGCGGACCATGGCGGCGATCCCTTTTCGACCTAGCCGAATCGCCTCCCCTCGTCGAGCATGGCCAGGTAATGATCCAGGGGCACGTAGTTGGCCACGCTGTTGCCCGATCCCAGGCAATATCCACCGCCCGGGTGGCATCGCTCGAGCGTAGACCGGGTGCGCAGGCGGATGGCCCCTTCGTCGGCCCGGCAGAGGAAGTCGACGTCGATCCCGCCGAGGACCGCGATCCGATCGCCGTACTTCGCCTTCGTCTGGTCGACCGTCTTGATCGTGTCCTCGAACGAGTGCAGACCGTCGATCCCCACGTCGTCCAACAGATCGTCCATGATCGCGTCGAGCTTGCCGCAGGAGTGGAGCAGGTAGGGGCATCCGGCGGCGTGGGCCGCCTCGGCCATGGCCTTGTGGCCGGGCAGGACGAACTCGCGGAGGTCGTCCGGGCCGATCAACGTGCCGGAGCGGAAGCCCATGTCGTCCGAGCCCCAGACCACCTTGACGCGGTCGAACTCCAGCGTCCGCTCGATCACCACCCGGTACAAATCGATCAACCGCCGGCTGATGGCGGCCACCAGGTCGCGGTTATCGTACAGGGCATAGCAGAGCGTTTCGTAGCCCATCAGCCAGGTGAGGTACTCGGCGAAATGGGCGAACCCGCCGCTCCCGATGACGCACATCTCGTCCGGGAGGTTTTCTTGGAGCCACTGGAGCTTGCGCGTGGTGAGCTTCGCCGGGTCGGGCCAGGGAAAGGCCTCGAACTCCCGCCAGTTGGTGATCGGGCCGCGATGCTCGTTGACGAACTCGCGCCCGCCGGCCCGGCTCAACGCGGCCGTGTCGTCGGCCGCCAGCCGGTCGATCTTCACGCCCACCTCGTCCACGCTACAGCGGACGTAATCGTAGCCCAGAAAACGCATCACGCGGACTTCGCGATTCAGAGCGTAGAGCGGATCGCCCGGGTCGAGATCCCGAATGAGGCCGAACCGCTCGGCCACGGCCGCCTTGACCTCCTCGTCGATCAACAGCTCGATGAAGTGGACCCGCCGCGGCGTCCCCTCGCGGCGAAGGCATTGCAGGAAGGCTTCCCAGTCGGGCGTGACTTCCACGGAGAAGGGGCTGTCGGTGTGGCTCATCGCATCGACGATTGAGAGAACCGGGCAATTCTCAACACCCATGTCATTACTATACCCGGACCCAAGACCCATGCAAGGAGTACCGCTCATGCGCCTCGATTCCGAGACCGGGAGAACCGGCCGTTGGAATCGTGCCGATCCGGCGAGCGGGGACTGATTCTGTTGCAGGTCCGGCGAACCGTACTACAATGGGATCGACGCGCGGCTCGTCGAATTCGACGCCGAATCTCCCGACAGGAACCCCTGCCTCCAAGAATCCAGAATAAGGACCGGCTGCCATGACGCAGAAGAACATCACTCGGCGGACCCTGTTGAAATCGGCGGGCGTGACGGGGCTGGGCATGGTGGCGCTGGCCGCGGAGTCGCGTGCGGCCGAGTGCTGCCGGAAGTCGCCGCTTGCGCTGAGCAACCTCGATTTCTACACGGCCGGCGGCAAGTTCGACGAGGAACGGGCCAAAGAGGCCTACCTCGCGCTGATGAACTACCACGGCTACCCAATCTTCGACGGCTTGCGCGAGCGGCTCTGGGTCTCCGACTACGGCATCGGCGAGTTCACAAAGCTGGGGCTGGGGGCCATTGCCTTCATCAACGACCTGGAGGGCGGTTATCTCGGCCAGGACCTCTACCTGCTGCCGGGCCAAATGCTTCCGGAACACTACCACCTCAAGACCGACAAGGCGCCCGCGAAGCTCGAAGGCTGGCACGTGCGGCACGGGATCTCCTACATCTACGGCGAAGGCGAGCCGACCGAACCGATGCAGGCCGTGATCCCCGAAAGCCAGAAGAAGTTCGTCACCGTGATGCACGAGACGATCCTCAAGCCCGGCCAGTCGTGCACGCTCAACCGCAGAACGGCCCCCCATTGGCAGTTCGGCGGACCGGAAGGCGCCATCGTCAGCGAGTATGGGACGTTTCACGACAACGACGGCGTCCGACACCAGAACCCGAACCTTCTGTTCTCGTAGTCGGCATCGATGCCTGCCCGCTTCCGCTACCCGGCCAGCGGAAGCTCGAACAACGCCATTCCCGCCAAGATCCAAAGCGGGATCGTCACCAGGCTCACGAGCGAGGTGCTCAGCACCGCCCGAAGCGCTGTTGCCTCGTCGCCGCCATAGAGCCGGGCGAGCAGGATCGGAAACACCGCCGACGGCATGGCCGCCTCGACCACGATCACGCTCCTCAACTCCGGGCTGGCCGGCACCAGGGCGGCCACCGCGAGGAATGCCAGGGGCAAAAGCCCCAGACGCAACAGGCACGACCAGGCAATCACCTTGGCCGCGTCTTGGCGGCTGCCGGCCGGCGCGCGGGAGCGGAGCTGGTCGGCGATGGTCGCCCCGACCAGGAGCAGGAGCATCGGTACGGCCGCCTCGCCGAGCCACCGGATCGCCGTCAGGAGGAACTCGGCCGACTGGTGCAAACGCGGGGTGACGCCCAGCAGATTGCACGCCACGGCCACCAGCACGGCGACACTCGGCGGGTTGATCATCTGACGCCACAGGCGCCGGTCGAGCGAGCCGCTCACCAGGGCGACCCCCAGCGTCCACAGGGCCAGCCCCACGCCCACGTTGTGCACGAAAAGCACGCCGAGCGTCTCGTCGTCGAACAACTGGCGCACCAGCGGCAGCGGCAGGAAGCCGTAGTTGTACGTCCCCACGGCCAGCGCAAACGTGCGTCGCTGGGCGGCGTCTCGCAGGCCGGTCAGGCGGCTCCCCAGTCGCGCCACCAGCATCGCCACGGCCAATCCCAACGCCAGCGAGCCGAACCCCACGGCGGGCGAGAGCAAAAGGTTACCGGCCTGCTCGAGCGCCGGGTTGTCGGCCACCACCGTGAAGATCAGGCAGGGCAGCAAGAGGTCGATCCCCAGCTTCAACAGGCTCCGATCGGCCTCCTCGCTCACAAGCCCGATTCGCCGCGCGCCGGCGCCGATGCCGATCACGGCAAACACCGAAGTCGTCGCGCCCAGGATCATCAGCCAGTGTTCAGTCATCGCGTCAACAGGCAATCGTCAATCGCCGGGCCGACGGCGAATCGTCACGCGTCAAATCGGAAACGGGGAAAACTCCGTGGCCGCTCTTCACGTCCCTCTCACGGTCCCCGATCCTCACGGCCGCTTTCTCGCCGTGACGTCGCGGATCAGCGCCATCAGAGCCCGCGCTCGCCCTGGGGCGTCGGGAGTCTTGAGAATCGTGACTTCCACGAAAACCTCTTCCTCGTCTTTGCCCACCACGATCCTCGACTGGCAGCCGCGAACGTGGCCTTCGTCCCGGAGGGCTGCCTTGACCGCGGGGACGTCTTCCTGGGGGAACAACATCGCGAACAGATCTTCCCCCAGTGCGTCGAGCGATTCTCTGCGCAAGACGGCCTCGGCGTCTTCGTTGAACATCATGATGACCCCGTCGAGGTCGGCCATGATGACCGCGTCGACGCATGCCTCCAGAACCGCGTTCAGAAGATCCTTGAAATAGCCCGAGTCGTCTCGTTCTGGCATCTTGCTGGGCCCCCTGAGCCCTTCATTTCTGGTGCATATCGGTCATACTGCGTTGTCCTGTCGACAATAGGTCGCGATCGCCGGTCGCGGCTCTATCGGGCGCGGGCCTCCGCGTGTTGTCGAACCGCGCATACACGGTGCGGCGTTCCTTGACGATTCACACCTCGAGCCGCGACTTCCCCTTGGGCAAATCGAAACAGACGATCAGGCCGGCTTGATCGCGGACCCACGTGCGCGGCTTCAAGCCGAGCGGGCTGCGCACTTCCTCGACGGGCTGCGGCGTGTCCGCCGCAGAGAGCTTCGGCACGGCGTCGTTGCGAGCAGGCACGGAGAGCGTGAACTGCGGGCAGGCAAAGGGGGCGTCGAGCGTGATCGTGCCCGCCTGCCTCTCGATCCGCGTCAGCTTCTTGGCCGCCCAATAGCGGGCGATTTCGCTCAGCTTCATCCAGGTCAGGTTGTCGTACTTGGCGTGCAGCCGGCGGACGACCTCCTGGAAGATCTTGAACCCCAGCTCCTCTCCGCCGAAATAGACGCCCGGCCAATGACACACGATGATCGCCGGCTCGCCGCGCTCGATCACCTCGACCATGCGCCCGCTCCCGAGGTCCTCGGTGATGAAGCGGTCGACGGAGCCGGGGGTCATCCCGTCCCAGCCGCCGAGCCAATCGCCCGTACACCCGATGATCGAGACCACGCACTTCGGATCGGGCCCGTCGAGCCCCGAGGCATACTCCACGCGCGGGGCGACGCTGCGATCGTCCGTGTAAAGGTGGCGGAAGTAGTGCGGCACCTCCGCCCCAAACACGTCGCGGCACGACTGGAGCGTCGCCTGGGCCAGCTCCGCCAGCACCTGGGTGCCGAACCCGCCCGGCGTGGTGATCCCCTCGCACGGCAGGCCCACGTTCTTGAGGATCCGAAGGGCGTAGCTCATGTAGTCGGCCAACTGGTCGACCGATTTGCCGTCGGTCCACCGCCAGTTCTCCATGTAATCGGCCGTCCGCTCCTCGTAAGGGCGGCCCGTCTTCGTGTTGATGACCCAGGTATGGCTGACCATCTCGGGGTGGACGTCCCAGTCGGGCAACAAGAGCGTGCGCACCAGATCGAGGCTGTCCAGAAGCTCCCGGTGCGACCAGCCGGGCAGGTCGCGATCGAGCCAGCCCACGCAGGCCGGGTAGGGCACCACGCTGTACTTGCCCTTCACCCCGTGATCGCGGCACCACTGGCCGAACTTGCGGAGAAACGCGTCGGGGATTTCCCGCGGCGTCTTGCGCCACGGCTTCCGGTAGGATTCGCGGTCCGGCCAGGCCTCGGCGAACTGAGGCATGCCGAAATGGGCCATGTTCACCAGGCAGGTGGAATCGTCGATGATCAGGGAGACGGGCACGCGCGTTTGCGGGTTGAGCACGCGCACGCCCTCCTCCTGCCGCGGTCGCTCGCCCGCGATCTGCGCCAGCCCTCGTGCCGCCGTGTTGAATCCCGCCGCGGCGATGCCCGCCGCACTCGCCCTCAAGAAGTCGCGTCGTGAGCCGCACCACATGGCTGAGGTCCTTTCCCTTCAGCTCCCCAGGGGCCGCGAGGACTCCGACAGGCCGGCAAGCTGCGTCGGAATACGTCCTGAGCATAGCCTCCCGGCACGGCTTGCTCAAGAACTCGGAAGCACGATGCGGAAACCGGCAGTCACAACGTGATGCAGGCGATACTTGCATTGCGACCCACCTCCGGCTATCGTGACCACCGCGAAAGGGATGCGCGGCGCAGTGCGTTCGTCGGGAGTGGCCTGCGATCGACAGGCCGCCCGCGGAGGCCGTCATCTCGGTCGGCTGCGACAGCAGGCCCTGCCAGAGCGGATCATGGACTTCTGGAAAGAGAAAGTCGTCCTGGTGACCGGCGGCTCCAGCGGATTGGGGCGTGCGATCGCCGATGCGTTTGCCGACGCCGGCGCCAAGATCGTCATCGCGGCCCTGGAAGCCGAGGCCGTCGAGGCGGCGGCCGAAGAGTTCCGCCACCGCGGGGCTGACGCGCTGGGCGTCCACGCCGACATCACCCGGCAGGAAGACGTCGACTCGCTCTTTGCCCAAACGCTCGACCGATTCGGCCGGCTGGACGTGCTGGTGAACAACGCGGGCCGATCGATGCGGGGCAAGCTCCTGGATACGACGCCGGAGCAGTTCCGGGATCTCATGGAGTTGAACCTGCTTGCCGTGGTCCGCTGCACCCGGGCGGCGTTGCCGCATTTGCTCGAGCAGCGAGGGCACGTGGTGAACATCGGTTCGCTGGCCTCGAAGTCGGCGGCTCGCTGGGTCGGGGCCTATCCGGCCACGAAATTCGCCGTGGCGGCCTACACCCAACAACTCCGCCTGGAGTTGGGGCCGGAAGGGTTGCACGTGCTCTTGGTGTGCCCGGGCCCCATCGCCCGAGATGATCCGCGCCTGTACCCCCTGGAAGGTCTGGAGGACCTACCCGAGCGAGCCCGTTGGGCTGGGGGCGGCGTAAAAGTGGGGCCGGTAGCCCCCCAGAAGCTTGCCAAAGCGATCTTGAGGGCGTGTGAGCGCCGGAAGCCGGAAATTGTCGTCCCGGCCAAGGCCCGGCTGCTCTTTGCGATCAGCCAGCTCTGGCCCAGGTTGGGCGACTGGATCGTGCTCCAGAGGACGTAACAGAAGCTCACTAGAGTGGCATTATGCCCCCCGCATGTATGCTTTCCACCGCCAGGTCGGCTCGCCGAGAGCCTGACCGGTTCAGCGCCGACGGATGGAGGGCCTCTTGCCGCCGGTGCCGGATGCCGTCTTTTTCCGTAACACATGTGTTCCGGCGTGATACATGTCTGTTTTCAAAGGACGACTATCTGCTATCTTGGTAGCTTCAATGTCCGCGAAACACGGGTGAGCGCACCGATGCGGAAGGTCAAAATCAAGAAGGGCTTGAATCTGCCGATCACCGGGGCACCCCAACAGGAGATCGCCGATGGGCCCGCGGTCGACACGGTGGCGGTCTTGGGGCCCGACTACGTCGGCATGAGGCCGACGATGGTCGTCCAGGTCGGCGATCGGGTGAAGCAGGGGCAAGTGCTCTTTTCCGACAAGAAGACGCCGGGCGTCTTGCACACCTCACCCGCTTGTGGCGAAGTGGTCGCCGTGAACCGAGGGGCCAAGCGGGCGCTCGAGTCGGTGGTGATCCGCGTGAGCGGCGACGATGCGGAAACCTTCCCCCAATATGCGGAAAGCCGACTCGGTCAACTGGGCCCGAACGAGGTGCGAGACAACTTGGTTCGTTCGGGCTTGTGGACCGCGTTTCGCACGCGCCCGTTCAGCAAAGTCCCTCCGCCCGAATCGACGCCGCGGTCGATCTTCGTCACCGCCATGGACACCAGCCCCCTGGCCGCCCGGGCTGAGGTCGTCGTAGGCGAAGCGCCCGACGACTTCGTGTGCGGGCTCAAGGTCATCAGCCGGCTCACTCCCGGAAAGCTGTTCGTGTGCAAGTCCCCGGGGGCCGCGATCCCGGGCGAGGGCCTGGAGTCCGTCGAGATGGCCCAGTTCGAGGGCCCGCACCCGGCGGGTCTCCCCGGAACGCACATCCATTTCCTCGACCCGGTGAGCCGGGAGAAGACCGTTTGGCACCTGAGCTACCAGGACGCGATCGCCATCGGCCGGCTGTTCATCACCGGGCGGCTCGACACGCGGCGCGTGTTTTCGCTTGCCGGCCCGGCGGTCAGCAACCCCCGACTGATTCGCACGCGTCTGGGCGCGAGCACGGATCAGGTCGTGGAGGGCGAGCTCGCGGGGGGCGAGAACCGGGTGATCTCCGGCTCGGTGCTCTCGGGTCACGCGGCGGAAGGCACGCTCGCCTTCCTGGGCCGCTATCATCTGCAAGTATCCGTTTTGGCCGAAGGGCGAAAACGAGCGTTCTTCGGTTGGGTGATGCCCGGGTTGGACAAATTCTCCATTAAGGGCGTGTTCGCGTCGAAGCTCTTCCCGGGCAAGACGTTTCCCTTCACGACCTCCGTTCATGGGGGGAGGAGGGCCATCGTGCCCATCGGGGCCTACGAGAAGGTCGTGCCGCTCGATATTCTGCCAACCTTCCTTCTGCGGGCTTTGGAGGTGGACGACGTGGAGCAGGCCGAAGCGCTGGGCTGCCTGGAGCTGGATGAAGACGACCTGGCCCTGTGCACCTTCGTCTGTCCCGGCAAAGGCGACTACGGCGCAATGCTCCGGCGCAACTTGACGATTATCGAAAAGGAAGGGTGATGAAACCGCTGAGAGCCTTCCTCGACCGCGTCGCACCCTACTTTCAAAAGGGGGAGAAGCTGGAGAAGCTCCATCCCCTCTACGAGGTGATGGATACGTTCTTCTACACTTCGGGGGAGGTCAGCACGGGCCGTTGTCACGTGCGGGACGCCAACGATTTGAAGCGGACGATGTCGGCCGTCCTGGTGGCCCTGATCCCCTGCATCGTGATGGCCATGTTCAACACGGGCTTGCAGGCCAACACGGCGATGCAGACGGTCGCGGGCGCGACGGAAG
>Ga0307378_10002924_pt1 | contig 25489 bp, 17 predicted proteins | sample UN1MG_FD_202238 | JGI IMG/M metagenome (GOLD analysis project Ga0307378, IMG submission 202238) | Soil microbial communities from Risofladan, Vaasa, Finland - UN-1 | ecosystem: Environmental > Terrestrial > Soil > Coastal area > Acid sulfate soil | place: Finland: Risofladan, Vaasa | collected...
TTGTTTAGTTGAATTTACCTTTGTGGATATTTCTTTCTTTAAGAAATTGTTTTCAATTAAATATTGATTTTTTTGTTTAATTTTAATGGTACTTAGCTGGGTCTTATTTCCCATCCAAGTGTGTCCTCCCACGAATAGAACTTCTAGACCTTACAGAAGAAGTGTGTGACCTGTTGCATCAATTTATTTTATTGTTGTTTTTTTGTTTTTTATTTTTGCCTAGTTTCTACTAGTTCTTTTGAAACCTTGAAGAAGTGCTTTTTCTTTATATTCTAGATCTATCATTTTTTTTTGATAACTACCAATTCACTTTTTATAAAATATGCTTTTGATTGGGAGAAGAGATAGATTAGTTAATAAAACTGGAAAGGTTAGCTTTATATATCTATGTAGTAAATTACTCTAATAGAAAGAAACATGAAAAGTATTTATAGGAATTTAATTGTTTGGGGAATCGGTTTTTTGCTTTTCACATCTTCATTTGTTACTTGGTATTTTATGATTAATCCTACCAAGAACATTGAATATGCTAATGAACGCATCTCCTTTTACAATCAAGATTCAGAAAAAACTAATCTTGATTTAATCATTGAAATTAGTACTAATTATAATAATATACCAATAAATGAGAAAGAGAAATGGGTAACATCAATTTTTTTCTTGGTAAGAAATAATATAACAATAGAATTAACTGATGAAATCAATTGGATGTGGACTACGGGATCTGAATTTATCACATCTATTTCTGAAGACACTTTCAATGTAACATGTTTTGAGAGTGATAAGCAAGGACCTTCTAATAGCATTATCCTCATAGGAATGGCTCAAAATCTTGTAACTCGTTCTTCAGCTGATATTTATGCTTTTAGATTGGAACTTTATGCTTCATCTATAAATTTTAATTTAGAAGTAAATGCAACTTTAAGACATAATTTTTACAGTCCTAATGTCCATTGGCATGATAAATATAAACAAATTGAATATACTAATGGAATAATTGAAGAAGGATATGATTGGATAACTATTAGTGGATTTCAGGTAGTAGATTATGATCTTATGGAAGTAGTGGTTCAGTATTCTACTCAGGGTAGTAGATTTAGACAAAATTTTTCTTGGTTTTTTATTGCTATAGTAGCAGAATTCCCGCTATTTGGTTTATTCAAATTTTTTGATTGGTTGAATGGAAAATTAAAGTAAAAGATTCAACATAAAACTCACTAAAGATTGGTGTTTCGTCAATAATTATCAAAATAATAAATAACAACATAAGAATAAATTATCTTATAGATAAATGGAAAATCAATATTTATCACATAATTATCTTATTACCAAACTGAACTTCTAAACCATATAGAAGAAGCGTGTGAGCATTGCATCAATAGTTTTTATCCAATCGTTTAATTTGGAAGAGTGATTTATTGTTTGAAGAAGTGCGTTATTTTTTCATTCTTTTAACCAATGGTACCCCTACTCTTGGACTTCCTGATTGGTATTTTCCTCTAGTTTTAGTTGTTCAGATTTTCTTTCTTTTATCCTCTACTGTCTTTCTTGGTTTGTTGCTCTGGTCGATAGTACTTTTTGTTCGTGCTTGAAAACTGATCCTATAACTAAGCAATTTCTCCCTCGTCTCTTTGGTTTATCCATTGCTTTAGCTCTTGCTGTTCTTGGTCTTGCTTATAGTTTAGTTTTCCTAGGGTAGAAAAATTTCAAAATTTGATTGCCATAAAAAAACGAAAAATTAAAGATTAAATATCTTTAATTCATTACAAAGATTTATAGCAAATCAACACTAACAAAGTTTCTCCTTTTATAGAAATTGGAATAAATTTATGAATTTTTATATTTCTTTCTGATAATTCATTTTTTAAACCATCATTAATAAGATTTAATCTTTCAGATTTAATTCTTGAATTTGGAATAGTATCTAGTTTATGTTCATTTTCATCAATTCCAATAATGTAACAAACAAAATTTGATATCTCAATTTTCTTAACAATATCCTCCTTGATTCTATTTATTATTGTTGGATCATTGCCAACAAACCAATCTCTAGCTTTATACTCTATTTCTGGTTTTTCTAAATCAATTATAGTTGAATCTTCTATTAATGAAGCTAATCTCTTAGAAATTTCATCAAATAAGGAACTTATTTGGTGATTTGGTTTAAAGAATTGATTTAGTAATTCAAATAATATAGATGATAATATTGCAGTCATATTTCTGTTAATAATTCCTGGAATTATCTCTCTAAATTTTTCAATAATTAATTTTTGATTTTCTGATAATATGAATTTATTATAGAATTCCAATTTTCCAATAGAAAAACATTCATCAGTAAATTGCATTCCAGCATAAAAAATCTTTTCTTGTCTTTCTCCATTAAGAAAACACCATATTAAATAATCTAAATAATCTGTACTTATTTTTACTCTTTCATTAACAAAAACTATATTGAATTCTTCATTTTCTTTTCTTAGATAAATTTCTCTGCTTCCTGATTCTGATATTTTTATAACTTCATTTCTTTTATCAATAAATTGTATATGTGCACTTTCAAGAAGAATTTTCTGATATTCCTTTTGATATCTATCCAAACTATTCATTCTTAATTTGAAATCATCCATAAAATCTATAACATTTGTATATCTATTTCTACCAGAAATGATTTTTTCAATTTCAAAAAGAATATTATGTATTTGTATACTATTTCTATTATATGTTATATCATTTGAATTTATAATTCGATTTAAAATTTCATCATCTGTAAGCTCTAATATACATCTAATATTATAGATATTGCAAAAAAAGCGATTTTCTGAATACCTATATTGAATCTCTGCTTCGGGAATTCCTAACCATCTATGAAAGAATCCTGACCTACTATATTCAAAATAGTGAACAATTATCTGATTATTTACCATCTCAAAGGCGACAAACCTATCCATATTATCTTTATCAACAAATCTTCTAACTACATCAATTTCTCTTGTGCCATTTGGTGCTTCCTGTTCTGTTGTAGTTCTTTCACCAATATTGCTATGACAAATAAAAAGTAAATTAGTTGTATAAAATAAAACAGCATGTTTGTTTTCTGTTCTTTGTCTTGTTCTCATATCATTGGAGAAATCACTTAGCAAATTTCTAACATTAGTAAATTTAAATTCATGTAATAACTCTAAAATCCATCTTTTAGGATTTTCATTCATCATTATTTCATCGAAAGTTAATGTTGTTCCTTCTTGTAGTAATGTAGTTATTAAATCTCTTACTCTATTTTTTCTTCCAATCGGTTCTATTTTATCAGTTTGTATATTATCATCTATTACTAGTCGCCAATAAATTGAAAGTGGTACATCATCTCTTATAATTTCACCATCTAATGTTGTCTGGGTTATTCTCTCTCTATCCAAGTGTATCACCAAATGTGCTTTTCTTAATTATTTAATAGTTTATATGTTTTTTAATGTAATTCTTGAAGTATTTATTGAATACTTCCAGTACTCTCCCTACGAAAAGTACTTTTAGCAAAAATCGTGCACAATACGATATTAATTTGTGATCTTTTAAACTACTCAATTTTGTTTCCTTTAATCCAATTCTTTATCAAATTATAAATAGATAAAATAAGGGGCAGCTCACAACTTATCAATATCAAGCTGCTACAGGGATTACACATACCAATCTTTCTCTTCCATCCGCTTCAATAGGTATTGGTATCAGTTGTTCATAATCTTCTAGCAAATTAATCTTAGATTCATGGAATTTTATAAGTGATTCAATGAATTCTTGATTAATGAATTTAAAAACTGAATCTTTTGTTATTTCTACTGTGATCAAGTACTTATTTAACATATAATCCTCATTGATAATAATGAATTTCAAGAATAATATTTCCCTTTTCTTTATATCTAATGATATTGAAATATTAAACTGAACTTCTTTTGCATCGATATTACCATTATTTTTAACTACAAGTAATAAATCACCATTATCGAGTATTTCCATATTTTCAATTAATACCATTGGTGCAACAACCATGAAATTTGAGGTTTTTATTCTTGTTTTTACACATTTATTGAATTCGGTTTTTGCTTCAGCAATACCACTTATCTGAATTTTAGCTAAACCATTATGTTGGTTGACAGTACCACTCCCCAAATTTCTCAAAAACCATGCGATATATTTCTCGTAGTTGGATTCCTTTATTATTTCTTGGGATAATCTTATTCATGAAAATTTTAAGCTTTCTTTTCTTTTTTTCCTTCAATGGAATCATTGGACAACTATCTTTGGTATTATCATTTCCACTGCTAAGCCAAGCATTCCTTTTCTCAATAGAATCGATAATTAGCCAAGAACTTCTGTAGCCTTTATTTGATGTATAGATGGGTTTATCTAAAATTTGTTGATTTTTTAATTTGATAATTATAAAATGAAATGATTCTTTTCTTGAGATTTCATTCCAATAATTTTCTGTTTTACATTCAAGAAATCCTATAGTTTTTTCTTTTATTTCTTCTAAATTCCCTTCAGATACATATCCTTCTGACCAACTTTCTATTTCAGCTTTCATAACAATAGGTCCACTTTTCCATTTTATCCATACTGTTTCACCTACATGTAACTTTTCACTAGCAATTGGTCTTGTATTTGTTCTAGTTTCAATTATAAAATCAATAACTGGTTTATCATATGTTCCTGCAATAAATACAGGGTCTCTTATAACAATATATTCTCTATCCAATGAAATCCACTTCCAATTTTCATAATAACTCGTTACTAATTTAAATTTAATAACACTAAGCTTTAGTATTATTATAATATAATTCTTCGGGTGAGACGTAAAGTCTATTCATTCTTACCACTTCACGTTTTTTTGTTGAACTGGACTTCAAGACCTTAAGGAAGAAGTGTGTATTTATTGATTCCTTTAATCAATAGTACATCAGTTTTACATTTTACTTTCATAGTATTTTTATATCGTTTTACTATTAAGATTTCTTGTTGTTAATTTTTTATTGCTTCTTCTAAAACATCAGATATTAACTTAATAATTTTAAAATAAATTCAGGTCTTTTTAATTTACCATAAATTATTGTAAGAATATTAATATTCCAATTAGCAAATAAATCCCTATCAAATGGTCCAAAATAATTTTTTATAATTTTCATATCAAAATTTTTTTGTAAATAGCCAAATTCATGAATTATTAGATTATTGTAAAGTATTAATCGTTGGAACTGCTCAGGATTTTTCTGAATTTGTAATAGTAATTTTTTCAAACTTTCAAAAAATTCTGGCAAGAAATCATCTTGTTTGGGGAATTTTTGATTTTTCTTATTGCTCTCTGTTGCTTCAAGCATTGTAATTATTTGATAAACTTTATTTTTGAATTCTCTATCCCCCATAAAATTACCTGATATTATTGTATCAAAATGATTTTTACTCCATAAAAAGAATGTATCAGAAGCAATATCACCAATAGTAATTTCAACTAATTCAAATAATAAGTATGTTAATAATCTAAATCCTTTTTCTGATATTTTATTTGATTTTTTCAAATCATAAGTATCATAATTAATTCTAACAAGTTTCTTTAGTCTGTTGTAGGAATTTTTCTCTAATAATTGGTTATATATTTCATTGAGTATTTTATTTTCGCTTTTATCTAAATCTTTCAAAATATCCAATTTCATTATATATGTATCAATATTGCCTACTCCAATATTCTCATCATTCATATTAGTTTCAAAAATCTCTGAGTTTAGAACTTTAATTCCATTATCAATGCAAAAATTTTGTATAATTTTGGTAACATTAGATCTTAGTATTAACATTTCATCAATTTTTAACATCTTAAAAATTCCATATCTATTTATTATATGATTGAATGGTTTTGAAACGTTAGAATTTTTACAATCTATAAAAAAAGATTTTTTTTCAAATAAAGATCCAAAATTGAAACCTATTACATCTAAATCAGTAATGTCTGAATATTCAGAATTATCTTGGGTAACATCATTTTCCACTTTTACTTTTACATCTAATAATGGTAAATAACCTTTTTGCCAAAGAAATATAGCTGCTTTTCGTTCTAAATCTAAACCTTTTTCTAAAGACATTAAAAATCCCTCAATAATTTCTTTAAATCTAAAGTTGCTTTTCTCTTTATCTCAATTTCGCTTACCCTGACTGTTGCAGAATCCCTTATCCAATCTGGTGGATACTTGTAATTATCAAGTGGGTTTTCAATATCAGAACCAAGTATAGATCTAGCTTCTTCAACAGTACTCCTTTTTAAAAGTTCCATTCTAAATCTCCCTGATGTTGAGCTAGGAATTACTTTAATTACTCCTTTTAACTCTAAAGGTCTATAATTTTTACCAATGTTAGTGACGTCACCAGCTATTCCATCATCAATTAGTTTTTGTAGATAAATTTGTAACATTTTTAATCGACCAAATTCCTCATTTGCATAAACTTCATTGAATCTAAAATAAGCAGCAGTCTCATACGCTAATTCACTATTTTGAGTTAATGATGGATTAGTAAAAACAAAAGTTCTTTTATTTCCATCTATATCTAATTGTATTGGTTGAAGTATACCAACAAAGCTACCATCAGAAAGAAATTTAGCAATTGATTTATCAAAACTACTAATTGGCAATCCTTGAGATTCATTTACTTTTCTTATCGCTTTTATAAGTTCTTCATTTCCAATATCATAATCTGATAGAATATCTAAAGTTGTTTTTCCGATTTCTTTAAAAAAGATTGGTGATAAAAAGAAATTGTCTCTTTTTTGAATTAAGGATAATTCTATAGCATCATGAATTATTTCTTCATCATATTTATCCAATATATATCGTTCTTTCTGTGGTACAAGACACTCTTCTAAAAGCAAAATTAAATTAACTTGATTAGTTTGCTTAATTAACTCTGATTCAAGTAATTCTAACCATAATCCATAACAAATTTTACAAATTTCGTTATATTCTTTTAATCTAATTTCATAATGAGAATTGATTTTTTCAAAAATTTTTTTGTTGAATTTAATTTCTAAATCATGTAAAAATGAAATTCTATATATACCATATACACTAGAATAAGCTTTAATTTGTTCCCAGGTTAATATTCTTTTTTTATCACTTCTTATTGCTTGTAAAAAATGAGCAATTGATCCAATCTCAAGTACATCAGCATATTTATTTCTCATACTATAATCATTTTTCTCTTCAATTGCTGAAATTAGATCCATAACAAATTGTGTAAATAATATTTCATCCATTTTTTCCTTCTCCAACAATAAAACCATTTTATCTAATCTATTAGTAATTATATGTTTTTATTTTTTATTAAATTTTCTTTTTTCTGGAAACTAAGAATATGATTACATGCATATTTGGTTTGGTAAGAATTATTCCAAAAATCTAATTCATAATATTTTAATTGAACAAATAAATTACCTTCTTTATCATTTTCTACCATAAATTATAAGTCTATAATTGTATAAATATAATTAATAAGAGGATTAGTGATTTTATTGGAAATAGATGAAGGAATCTCTCGAATTTTTAGAAATTTACGAAATGGCACTTGGGATGAAAAGACAACTATTTTAGAAGGAGAAATTGTTGATTTCTTAATGGATAGGATTTCAAAGGAATTAGAAGATTATAATATTGAATTTAAAGAAGGCATACCTTCAAATCAGAAAATTGGACAATTAATATCAGCTATATCTAATGAAGGAGGAGGTTCAATATTTTTAGGTGTTAATGATAATGGAGAGGTAATTGGTTTTAATAAAGATATCAGAAAAACAACACAAATAATTTTCAATATAAATGAGAGTTCATGTAAACCTACCTTAAAAATTAATATTGTACAATTACATAAAAGTGATGGTAAAAGAATAATTGCAATTGTTATACCACCACCGGTTAAAAATTTAGTATGTTATAATGATTTATTCTATAAAAGATTTGGTGATGGAACAACTGAGTTAACTGAAGATGAGCATAAGGAAAGAAGCAAAATATTTTCAAATATAAAATCATTATATACTTTAGTTTGGGAAAAATCATCTGATTTAATCCCTGCAGAAATTATGGGTTATGAACGTGGGTCAATAAAATATGGCTTTAGGGATTATTATTATAGAAGAGAAGAAGATATAAAATTCGAAGAATTATTAAATAATACAAATAAAAATATCCTTATTCTTGGTTCCCCACTCACCGGGAAATCAAGGTTGATATATGAATTTTTTAAAAATAATGCAAATATTTTTGATATAACAATTCCCCAATATAAAGATATTAACCTTGAAAATTTAGTAATACCAAAACAATATAAAATTAGTAATACTAAATTATTTTTATTGGATGATTTACATCATTATATCCAATATGAAAACTTTAGATTTTTGTTTAATGAAATTTTAAAACAAGATGATATCAGAATTTTATCCACTTGTAGATCGAAAATTGAATATGGTAAAACCAAGAATTTCTTTTTAGAAAATAACCTTGATTTAGAAAACCTGTTCGAAATAATTGAAATATCACCTTTAGAAGAAAATATAGCAAAGAATATTGCATCAGAGCTTGAAATACCTTGGGAAAATCTTCAGTTTAATCATACAATAGGTTCACTATTTTATCAGTTAGCTGAAATGAAAAGAAGATACGAAAAGATTTGTACTAATGAGGAAAAAATTATTTTAGATTCTACTAGAATATCATTTATTTTAGGTATATTTAAAGAAAAAAATCAATTCCAAATAGATTGGGTCAAATCAATTTTAAAATGCGAATTCGAATTAGATAAAAAGAAATTCGAATGGGATAGCTTATTTGAATCGCTTCAGAATAAAGAATTTATACTTATTAGTAAAAATAATGATTTCTATGTTGAAGAAAGTTATATTTTAAATATCTTTGAACAAAAGGATAATTACAATTTATCTATGATAGAAAGGATAGGTAAATGCTTAGATCCTTTTCCTGAAGCAAAGTTTCATTTAGCTGCAACTCTTATATATCATTCTGATGTAAATTACGAAAAAAGAGATACTTTAGAACTAGTAATAAAAATTAACAAACAAATATTTAATGAAGAATTAAGAAAAAGTAATCCATATCTCTATTATAGAATTGCTAATAATCTTGGTGTCGTATATGATAGTTTAGCAGATATTTTAGATAGAGAAGAGAATTGTAAAAATGCTCTTTACCATTATAATATAGCTTTAGAATATTTTAGTCTGTTGAACTATCCGATAGATTATGCTTTAATTCAATTAAATTTAGGTACATTATATCTAAATTTATATGAAATAAATTATTCTGAAGATAGGCTTAAAAAATCAATAGAATTAACTAATAATGCATTAAAAATATATAAGAAAGAAGAATTTCCTCTTGAATATGCTAGAGCTAATAACAATTTGAGTTTGATATATACTACATATGCATACATCTCTGATCCTTCTGCTAATTTTAAAAAAGCAATTAAATATGCAAGCACTGCACAATCAATTGAAATTACTAAAAATTATCCGATTTTGCTTAGACTTATATATGCGAATAAAGGAAATGCTCTATTGAAATTATCAGAATTGGAACATAATAAAGAATATATTTATGATGCTTTAAAAATATATGAAGATTTATTAAACGATTTTGATAAAAAATCTTTTCCTATACAATATGCACAAGTAAGAATTGATATCGGAGTAGCTTATGGAAGTTTAAGTTTATATGAAAATCCAATCCAGAATCTAAAAAAAGCAATTGATGAAAGCAATGAAGCCTTGAAATATCTAACAAAAAGCCAAACTCCTGAAATTTTTACAGATACTTTAATTAATTTAGGTTTGAATTATCAAAGATTAGCTAAATTAACTGAAGAGATTATCTTTTTTCAAAATTCAATCTCTATGTTTAAACAAACAATAGATTTAATTGATAAGAAACATAATCCACTAGATTATGCAATTGCTATTGCTAATTTAGGTTATACCTATGGATTATTATCAAGAAAAGTAAATTTCTGTAGTAAAGCATTTTCGTGTTTTAATGAAGCATTTGCTTTAATCAATGAATCTAATTATCCTATATATTATCATGCTTTTAACCAATTATATTATGAAATCATAAAAATTTGTGGTAAACCACAAGGTTGAAATCATTTTTATAATTACAATTTTTACTTACTAAAAAATGAAATTTTTTAGCTTAAAATGGAATATATAAATTTATAATTATACTAATCATCTAACTATCATTTTGCTTTTATTTACAAAATAAATAGACCTTAAAAGTAGAAGTTACTATATAAAAAGCTAAAATTATTTATTAATTCAAGAGTTTCTTATTGAAATATTATATCTAAATAATATTGATAAACTAGATACCATTTTATAAATAAATACTAACAAATTTTATTCAATAATACCCTTTTATTTTATTCTAAAAATCAGCTTGACCATTTTTCATATTTTTCATCCAACCAGCTGATAAATTTGATTACATCATCTGGTAGATCTTTAATAGATAAAGTTTCATTTATCAAATGACAAAATGCATCAATTTCTGAAAAACTACCTATATTAATAAATCCTTTCCATCTTGAAAATAAATCTCTACCAGGTAATTTTCTCGACCAATTTTCATATTTTTGTATATTTTCCCAATTATCGTTAATTAATTCTTTATTTGTATCAAAAACTATTTTTTTGGCTTTGTTTAAAGCTTCTTCAATATTAGTATCTGTTTTGGTTCTGTGACTAATAATTCTTTTTAAATTTGTAAACCATGGTTCAAGAAATAATAGATTTTCAATATGATAAAAATCCCAAATGCAAGTATTCTCATTTTTAATTTGATTTTCATTATTATCATTATCTTTTAAGAAATGATTCTGACTCAATTGCTCATTTAATATTTCAATATTTTTGGCGTACTTTTCTATTTCAAGATGGATTTTTATCAATTGATTTATATTCTCTACTCCTTCAACATAATCAAAATACCATCTGTCAAAAAGTTCAGGATTTAATTTTGTTAATATCCTTTCAAGTATCTTTTTATCTGAGTCACCTTCTATAAATAATAATGGTGTTTTGAAATAATAATTGATGCCTAAACTATGTAAAAGTCTTTTTTCTCCTTTTGTTCTTTTTTCTTCTTTTAATTTTATTATAGCATTTTGTAAATTATCTATATCAACATAGTAAATAGATTCACTTTTTGCAGAATTAATTATTGCTGGAGAATGTGTTGCAACCCATATTTGAGGTGATTTTTTCTCTCCGTTGATAGTATATGAAGATAAATCTTTTATAAACGATAGAATTCTATTTTGAAGCATATAATGTAAATGTGCTCCAGGTTCATCAATTATCAATATACCACTGTTAACTTCAATTTCTAAGTAATCTATAGCAAAATTTACTAATGAAATTTCGCCAGATGATAATTGATTTATTGTTAGCACTTTACCTCTAACGTTAAATTTTAGCTTATCATCAGTTTCTTCTGGTGATATTAAAGTCAAATGAGGTGTAAAAATCTTCAAACTATAGTTAATTCTATCAACTGGATTTTCATATTTAACATTTATATTAGAAGTTGTGTCTTTATTGTATTTAAGAATTAAAGATATTAATCTAGGACCAAGATTTTTTTTTCTCCATTCCTGATCATATAACATCCTTATTCGTTCATTTTTTACGTTTGTTGATTGCGATATTGAAAATGTTGAATCTCTTGCTGTTCCCTTCTCCATATCTAGATAAACTATTCCTGGTATATTCTGATTTCCAATACTCCTTGTTCTTAGAAGTTGATGAATAAATAGACTAAAAATCAATCCCTTATCTTTTGAATAAGAATTTTTTTCCATAAATCCATTAAAATCTACATTATCAGGAAAATCTATTTTATTTTTAAGTTCAAATTTTCCTTTATCAATAATAATTATAGGACTTTTTTTTATACCTTTTATGAAAATTCCCTTCAAATATAGAAAGATTTTTTCGTGGTAAGATCGACCTAAAGATAGATATTGAGAAATATATGAAATATATGCTTCTTCCCAAATAGAATTAGAATCTCCTAATTTTTCAATATGATCTGAAAAATCAATAACTAATTTTATTCCTGGTGAACATTCTTGCTTATAACCAAAACAAAACATTAGAATTTCATTTAATGCAAGAAGAATAGTTGATTTACCTGAACCATTTTTACCTATTAAAATAACTTCATCGGATGGATTAGTAATTTTTGCTTTCTTTATACCTTTATAATTTTCTAATATTAATTCTACTATTTTCAATTATTTCCCTTCTTTTCCGATTTCCAATATTTACCCTTTAAAAATATTAGAATTTAATATTTATATATTCATTGCTTATCTAATTTTTTTATTTTTCTATGTAGATTTCATATTTTATTATAGGTATAATTTATCATTCCTTTGAATTTTTAATGTTAATTTTTAAAATTAAGGATTTTTGGTTCGAATCCTACTCCTCCATGCCAAACAAATAAAAGCTTACTTCTTATTCTTCCTTTTAGAAATTTCATCTTTTCCTTTATATTATCTGGTGGATCATCAATATTCTCATTACTAAATACTAACATTATACCTCTGAAGTATTTTGCTTTGTAAATGAATTTCTTTAATTTATTTACATCCTCATCTAAATCATCAATTGTACCATTTTTAAACGGTTTAACTTCCATAACAACTAGATTTTGGTTCATACTTTTTGGTTTATGAACAATAAAATCTGGTCTTACATCACCAACAAGATTTGATATAATTTCATGACCTCTTTTATCTACTTCACCATTAATCGTTAATGGATAATTTTCATCCATTTTAGATCTAATTTTATGATATAATTCAAAACAGTAGTTTAATTCAAATTGCTTAGAATTCACCGAACCGGCTATTTCTAATCTGAAATATTTTTTATCATTCATATCTTTTCCAGCTAGTTTTAAAAAATTAAAAAAATCATCGAATAATTCTTTTTTATTTTTCTTTATAGCTTTATTAGTATTCCAATTCATTGTAATTATTCCTCCCAAGTTTCACCATTATTGAATATCTTTGTAAAATGATATATTATGTTTTTATAATCAATATTATGCAAAAGAGTAATAATTTTTTCTTCTTTTGTATAATTGCTTCCAAATAAATAGATTATAGATTTCCCATCTTCTGGATTAATAGCAATAGTCCCTAAATCAAACATTGCATGATGATTGGGACATAAAATTAGGATATTGTTTTTTTTATCATGACCATTGTGGTTTTGACCAACAGGTCTTATATGACAAGCTTCTGAATATTCAATTATACTTGATTTTTTATTCAAATATTGGAAAGAAGTATTACAAATTTGATATTTATTTTGATAAAGTGCTTTTAATTCTTGGGCAATTTTTGAATCCCTTATAATTCTAGTAGTAATCATAGTAGATCGTGGGGGAGTATTATCAGCACTTGAAGTAATAATTATTTCTGATTTTCTTTCTGTTATTTTAATCCAAAAAGTATTTCCCAATCTTAAATAGTTACCCTTTTTACTTTCAACATCAAGAACAGATCTAATTGCATGTTTATATTCTGGATTTTTATCATGTGGACATAATATATCTTCTCGACATTCCTCTCCAAATTCATTGAAAACTTGTAAATAAATATCTTGTAATTTTATGCCTGTATCATTGACAGGTATAATTTTATCCATAAATGCTTTAAGCTTTATTTTTCGATTTTTCTTTAATGGTATTATTGGACAACTATCTTTATCGTTTTGATACTTATTCCCAAACCATTCAATTCTTTTTTGGAAATCATCAATTACTATCCATGAACTTCGTTGCCCTGTTTTAGTAGTAATTATTGGATCATCAAGTATTTTCTGATTTTTTAATTTAATTAATGTATAATGAAAATCTTTTTTATCAGTTAATTCTTTCCAATAATCAACTTCAGCTTTTAAAACAATAGGTCCATTCTTCCATTTCAACCAAATTACTTGACCATTTTTGAGTTTTTCAGTAGCTATTGGTTTAGTTGTTGTTTTTGTTTGTATAATAAAATCGATTATTGGTTCTTTATAAGTTCTATCAATAAATTTAGGATTTCGAATTACAATATATTCTCTATCAAACACTATATATCACCTATTTCCAATAAATTTATTATTTTTCTTATTTAAAATACTAAATATTATCTGGAGAATTTCCCTACAAGAAGATTTTACTGATAAAATAAATAGATAAATTCAAAATTAAGAAAAATTATCTAATAATATAAAGGAATGGGATGTCAAGTTATGCCTATTAATTTAGCTTTATTAGTAATTGATTTAATCTTAAAGGAAGGAATAAAAAGTATTTTTAGAAGAGTGTTTAAATCATTAAAAAGTGATATCTCTTTAAAATTACAAAATAATATTGAAAAGATTATTTCAGATGAATTTAATAAATTCAGTAATTTTATTGGTATTAAAAAACAAAAAGCTAAAAATAAATTATTTTTGGAAATTTTATACGATAAGGGAATTATGGATGATTCTAATTTTAAAATAGTTGATTTAGATTTCATATTAGATTGGCTTGCATCTAACGAGGAATTAGATGTTACTGAATATCAAAAGGCTATTTTTAAAATTCTAAAAAACATCGATTATGAATTTAAGACTACTTTAACTACTGATCAAGTTTTAAATGAAATAAGGAATTTTGTTAAAAACATTTATCTTGAAATTAATAAAATAATAAGAAATAATGATGAATTGAGAAATTATTTCTCATTTGAATTACTGAGATTGGTTACTAGAACTATATCTTCACTAAAAAATGATAATAGATTAGCTGATGAAACTAACCAAGAAAAATTAACTCTTATAAGAGAAAATATTACACATTTAATATCTGAACAAAGTGATTTCTTTAATTCGTTAAATGAAACTATGGCTATAGAATTTAATAAAATGAAAATAGACTTATTCAATCTAATTGATTCTTCAATTACAAAAATTAGTACTAAGATAGATGAAGCTAAAATAGAAATAATTGAAAGTACTAAAGATGAACTAAATGAAATTAAATCTCTATTAAGTTCTCAATCAAATAGCATTTATAAAGAACCTTTAATCAAAGAAATTGAAAAATCAGAAAATGAATACGATTATCTATTACAATTAGTTTCAATTAGCTCAACAAGAAGAATTTTGAAAGAGCAATTGCAAAATAACTTATTACATACTGGAATTATTGAAAGAAAATCAATAGAGGATTTAGTAATTAAATTTTTAGATAAAAAACAATCAATTTTAGTTGAAGGGCATGCTGGTATAGGGAAAACATTATTGTTGGTTAGAATTTGTCAAAGATGGTTTAATGAATATGGTAAAAAAGCAAAGATTTATGCATTACCTGATATTTCACCAGAATTAATTATTAATGAAGATTCAATTGGTGATTTTCATAATGAAATCATAATCTCACTAAAAGACGATTATAAAATATTGATTTTAGCTGATGATTTAGATAATAAGTTTCCTTTAATAAAAGGATTAATTGATTTACGCAATAATTGTTCATTTTTATGTACGATGAGATTAGGTGTGAGTTCTCAAAAAGAAATATTTGATATTTTTCCAAGATATGAATTTGATAAATTAAAAACCAGCGAACCACAAGTTAGTTCTTTTAGTTTTATTCTTGAAACCGACAAACAATTTTCAATTGAGTTATTAAATAAATCATTTGATTGGATTATTGAACAAAATATTATTCCCAAAAATTCTGTTGATATTATTAAGGAATATATCTTCGCATCTCCTTTCATACAACTAATAAAAGGAATACCAATCTATGTAAATTTCCTTATTAGTATCATAATTGAGCAATTTAAAAATAAAGAATTAACAAAAGAGATTGTAGAAAAAACTCTTACCTCGATTTATAATCGTTTATCAAGTAAACCAAGATCACTTTATACACAATGGATTACTGAAGTATATAATTCTATGAACCCAGAAGTAAAGATTATTATGGAATCTTGTTCGATTTTATCAAAGTATTTACAATCTTATTTCATTAGTAAAAGGACTTTGGAGATTTTTGCAAACTTATTACAAGAAAATCAAGAAATTAAATTTGACATTGAAAAAATCCATTCTTTATTAGTTAACGAATCACAAGTTATTAGATACGATTCTCTTAGTAACAAATATTGGTTATACCCGTTTCATTATTATGATTATCCAAGAAAAGATGAAGGATTATCTTTGTTTAATACTGGACTTTTTTCAAAATTCTTTAACTTAATAACAACTGAATTAGAAGAAAATAAATTATTAGTAATAGATAGAATTTGTTTACTAATTGATTATTATAATTTAGGTATAATATCTGGAAATTTAAAAATAACTTATGAAAATGATCCATTAATAGAAGCACTAGAATTAACCTTAAACAAACTAAATGGAATTCAAAGAGACTATTTTAGAGAAAATATATGGTTATATCCTGCATTACAAATAACTATTGGACTCACAGCAATTTATAAAAGAAGACGAGAAGAATCGCAAGGAGTTAGATTAAGTGGAAAATCATCAAAAGATATTGAAAAGGATGTACTTAAAATTATTAATAAATATCTGGAAGTTGATTCTGATTATTTAACAGGACTCTTACTTGCTGGAGAGGTAAATTTCACTTGTAAGAATTATCAAGATGCAATATCTAATTGGGAAAAAATAAATCTCAAAGAATTGATTACCAATCCTATATTTGAAAAAGCTGTTATTCATATTTATTTAAATTTAGGCATAGCTCATTCGCAAATAAAAAATTACAAAAAAGCTATTTTATATTTTGAAGAAATTAAAGATTATACTGTTTTTAAACCTCATATTTATCATGAACTAGGTTTCTTATACCGAGAAATTAAAGATTATGAAAAGTCAATTTTATATTATAAGAAAACATTAGAAATAGATCCAAATTATCATATGGCTAAGAAAAATCTGGGATTTGTTTATGTCATTACCGGAAATTTGGATAAAGCAATAGATTTATGGGAAGAGGTTTTACCTGAATTTCCAGACTCATTTGACTTGATTGCAGGTTTAGGTTCAGTATATTTAAGAAAAAAAGAAATGAAAAAGGCTATCTTCTATTTTGAAAAAGCTGCAAAGATAAATCCTAATGAACCATTAATTTTGAAAAATCTGGCTATTTGTTATGCTAATAATAAAGATTTTAGAGATGCTTGTAATGCTATACGAGAATATATAAAATTTGTAGATAATGACTATGAAGCTTATAATCTACTTGGAAAATTAGAATTAGATTTAGGAAATGTTAAAGAATCAAAGAAATGTTTTGATAAAGCTAAAGAATTATTGGAGAAATAAAACTGGTAAATATATATCAAAACTGTATATCAGATGAAATCACACAATTTTTTTAACCAGAAGATGTAAATTAAGCGAGCTATTGCCAAATTAAGCTAACTAGATTTTAATGAAGTGTGTGTCCTGTTGCATCAATTAAGCATTATTTTTTTATCTTTTTTATTTAGACTAGTTTTTACTAGTATATATCTTAATACTTGAAAAAGTGTTTTTGTAAATTCTAGAATTATAACAGCAAATCAGAAAAATCTCTAGATGGAAAGAAATTTATAGCATTCTCTATTTTTTCCACTTGTAGTACATGAAATTTTTCATTATAATACCAAAATAGGTTTCTAGTAAATGGTCTAGGTTTTTCATATCTAAATACAGCAAGTCGCAAAAAGCAATCTGTTACATTCTTGATTCCCTTATTTTCAATAGGATAAATAAATGTCTCATGCATATTTGGTACTGCCATCACTGATCCATATTTTCCCATTAAATTATTTCTCTCACATAATTCAAGTAAAATTAAACTACCAAAGTAATGTTCTTGATCAATTACATACACAGGAATATTTTGAATATCTACTAGTTCAGTTGTATACTGATACTTCTTTAACATATTTTCATAACCAATTTCAAATAATTCTGCTTTGCTTTTCTTCCAATACTTTGCTTCATCTTCAGTTATAGTCCTAGTATATTTTTCTTGATCCAGAAATAATATTAACCAAATATCACCTATTTTAAGAAATTTAATTGATTCATTCCATAGCTCCTCAGGAAAATAATCTTCATGAATAAACCTAATTCCGATGTATTCTTTATTCAAGTCAAAAATCTTTTTTTCTTCTGTCTTCTCTATTGAATTTCTAAAGCTTTCTAGCAAGTTATCGATAAATTCCTTGACTAATTCTTCCTTATTTTCATAATATTCCAAGCAATATCGTATAAGATTTTGTATATTCATTTCACTTCTAATAGAAGAACTATCTTCCATTTCAATCTCATACTTATCAATGAATTCATATTTTATTCCTAATTCCCTCAAATGCTTTTCAACTAGACTACGAATTTCCTGGTATACTTCTGACACTATTAAAGTCAACCTACTAGAGATTTTCACTTAATAGTGTTTGATTTTCTTTAAAAATATAAAAAGCAATAACATTTAGGGAAATTGAAAATAGATTTATATGAAATTTAGATAAATAAAATCTAGATATACTTAATTTGAATTATATTCTAAACAAATTTTGTAAGAAGGAAATATTATGAAAGGGATTAATTATACATTATTTATCGTACTAATTTTATTAAATCAACCAATATTAACAGATTTAAATTCTCAAATATTTGAAGAAAATAATAGTTTCTTGTATACTGTAACAAAAGGTAATTATTATATTGAGATTGGAGATAATGTTGCTTCTTGTAATGGTTATCTTTTCAATGGATTAGAATACCAACCTCCTGTGGTAGTAAATGTTACTGTAGAAAATGTAAAATTTAATGGTATCAATTTCGAGTTCTTTGTAGGAAATAATTCAAGATTTGGTTTCTATGCTGGAGATTGGTTAGATATTTTTGGTGTTGATTTTAGTTATACACCTCTTTATCATACAATGAAGATGGTAGAGAATTTTCAAAATGGTTTTTGGATTGACTTAACTTTTTTCAATATTAGACTGTATATAAATCCACTTTTTAATGATTATTTATTTTCACCCGATGAATTAGGAGAAGATATTTGTTATTTCTTCAATCGTTGGAGTTATCGTTATCCAGATATTGAATGTTCATATTATTACTCTATTGTTAATAAGATATTAGTTTTTGAGAGTTGGGTAGGAGGTGAAATTAATGCTCAATTTGGTAATATTATCACAGATAATTTTGATTTCCCAACAGATATAACATTTGGCAATAATTTTCATTTTGCTATTGATCAAGAATTGGGATTAGTCTTAGGATTTGGTCAAAGAGGTTGGGTAAAAGGGATTATCAATGATGAAAAGGTTAAAGTTTCATTGGAATTTGACTTTGAATTTGAGAATTATACCATGCAAGATTATCAATTTGGTGCTTTCAAAGATTTCACTAAGAACAACTTACCACTAATTCTTTCGTTATCAATTGGTATTCCAATAATTATGTCTATATCAATAATAATTATATTTACAATTCGCAAACAACGACAATGATTCATTTATATCAATTTTTTTTAAAAATAATTCCTTATTTGTTTCTTCGAACTAAATACTCAACCAGCCTATACTTCCCACCTCAGCATGTCTTTGCCGAACTGGACTTCTAGACCTTAAAGAAGAAGTGTGGGACCTGTTACATCAATTATCTGATTTTATCTGTTTTTCTTTATCCTTTATTTCCCTTCATGATACTTAGTAAATTTAAAATTAAAAATAAAGATAGTAAAAATAGAAAAAAGGCAAGCTAGAGGAATATCTACTAATTTATCTCAAACAACGAAATAAACTATAATTAAAACATAACTTTTAATCACAATTAAAGTTACGACTGAAAGTAAGAAAAGTGCTATTAGTGTTATTTTTCTTTTTTTATTCTTCCTACTTGTTGGATTTCGTAGTTCACTCAAAGTTACTAAGAATATGGATCTTTTTTTATTTTCCTCATCGATTTGTTGATTTTGTTCGATAATTTCCATTGAACGAACGAACATAACAAACACTATAGTAGATAGAATTATTGGTAGAAAACCTAGTATAGAAGATATTGAATATTTTAAAGGTAATTGTGATAATTCTTCTTGAAAGTTAGTATATGTTGAAATGAATGAATTAATTGATAGTATCATCAAAACAAATAGGCCTATTGTTATAAGTATAAAAATAATCCTTGCATCTTTATTTGCTTCACCTTTTACATTAGACTCATTTGATTCCATTGTAATTTCTCCCTATTCCTGATTGTATCATTATAGTTGATATGATAAATACTGTTGAAGCTATTATTTTAATTATTTTATACCAAACACTTTAATTTCTCATAAAAATAACTCCTCTTTATATTCTGCGTTTTAAAATATATTACTGCTTATATAGACTTCTAAACCTTCAAAAAGCAGTGTGTGACCATTGCATCAAATTGCATTATTTGTTTTTATTTTTTAATTTGATTAGTTTTTACTAGTTTTATCAAAGCTTGAAGAAGTGTTATTTATACTCTATTTTTTATTTGAAGGTGAAAATGAAAAGGAATTGATTAAATGAATGAAATACCCTACATTCCATTACTTATTTCTGGTGGACCAAATATTGAAGATAATATCTATGTTGCTAATGCAGAATGTTTTGCAGGTTCAAATGATATATTACAACGATATGATTGTATCAATTTTGATTCCAAGATTTTATCTGATCAAAAACCAGCTGTTCTTCTTCATAATTTCCAATACGGTCAAGAGAGTAAAGAAACGATCATTAATTTGGATATCGAAGTTCATTTAACCATAAAAGAAGCTTTTTTCATCTTTTCCAACATTTGTTCCAATATTTATTACTGGCATTATTGGAATCTTCCAGCTGATGATACTTTTGTCAAGAATATTTACAAACAAAATTTCATTATGGAGAAAATTACTGATAGTTTGCTAAAAGTGGTAAAAGATTTCACAAATATCCAGGTTTATACTTACAATTACTTAATTTATATTTATGACCAATTACTTGCAGAACACCTTTCACCTTTGGAACTTTTACGATTAAATGGTGCACCAACATTAGCAATCTTTCATGCCCTTCCATCTGTATCCTCATTTCTAAATACTATTCTTTCTGAGTTGAACAATTTCGAGGATGTTCATGAGAGTAGAAAAATACTCTATCTGCAGTATTTACTCCATTTACATCGTGATTGGTTGGATGATAATCTAAGAAAAGAAATCAGCCTTAAAATTGAGCAATTGAAAAAGTTCGTTTTTAAGGAGTTTTACGAAGTTGAATTGAATAAAACTCTATTTAACCAAACCAATCATAAATCCAACAAAAAAGAGTGAGAAAAATAGGACAGAATATCATAGACCTGAAATAAGAAGCGAGAGTAAAATCTTCTATAATTTTTGTCAGTTATTTGTTATGTAACAATAAAGTAAATTTTTATATCAATAATTATTGAAAATAAAGTATGAAAGGGAATAATCCTTCTGTGTCATTATTTGCAGTCTTATCAAAACCAGTAGCTATTTATCTAATTGACAATGAGCTTATTGGTTTTGAAAAATATCCTGATTCAGAATTTCATGGATTTGATATGCTTTCTGGCTATGTTGATCCGCATTCTACTTATTCTATATTACTTTACCTTTTTCACTTTGAGGGGTTCAAAAAAATAGTTCCATCAAATCTTCATCAATATATTAAAGTTGAAGGAAATGCTAAGGAAAACTCTATTACCACAGAATTGCTTTCTGATTCTTCAGAAAGCCATCGTTTAATTGTAACGATTGAATATAATGATCAACGACCAAAACCAATTAGGTTATATGATTTCTATTATAAAAGTATAAAACTTTCTCATGAGCTTTATCTAACTAATGAGGAAGCTTTTCTATTATTCTCGAATCTCCTTGCTAGCACTTATGTTAGAGATATCATGGATGTAAATAAAGATGATGAAGAAGCTTCCTTTCATAAAATTCTTTACGACAAGATTTCGCATATTAATGATAAAGGATATGCTTTTGTATTTTTGAAAGATTTCTCACGAATTAACGATGAAAATTACCATTTTGAAGATATGTACTATTATATCACTGAATACCTTATCACTTTAAGAAAGAAAATACTTAATGGTAAATGCGATTTGGAACAGCTTCTTCTGCTTAGTGGTGCGAAGATTCTAGTATATCTTGCTGAAATGAGTCAAATTAGTGAATTCATTAAAACTAAATTAGCAAGCCTAGACTCCATAACGATTACTAATAATGAGAAATTAATCATTTTAACATTAATAGATTTATTACGTTCAAAAACAGCTTTTGGTAATTTTATTGAAAGCTATAAAATTTCAAACAGAGAATCTTTGATAACGCTAAGAGAACAGCTCTGGAAACCTTTCCCAGGGAAACTAGAAGATAAGGTTATTGGCGAATATCTTCCATTATTTTTGCAAGAAAATGAATATACTGCTGTTCATGTTATTGATAATAATGTAATTGGTTATCTTTCTTTATGGTGTTCATCAGATCAACATCCAATCAAAGCATTTCTGCATATTCTTGAATTATATTCTAATGATGTGACTCAAAGAGCAATTCCAGAAAGATTTCATAAATGGTTATCTATGGAAAAACCAAATACTGAAAAAATAGACCCATTTTTTAATTTTCTTATAGGAAATGAAGAAATTAGAGTAAAATTAGATGTATCTTTAAAGATATCTGATGAACCGAATGCTGAAGTAACAATCGATAATATTTTATTTGATGAACATGATCTTGACTTAACCTTCAAACTTTCTGCGAAGGAAGCGTTTTATATTTTTGCTAATATTGCTACAAATGGAACCCGCCAATACCATGATTTAATATCCAAAAATAATTATCAATTAACATCTCTTAAAACCCTTGAAGAGTTTTTTACTGAGCAAATTGAATTAGGAAAAACTTATCCTGGTGTAGATTATTGGGTTGTTACTTTTCGACCAATGTTCTATTTTGTTAATGATTATTTACAATATATACTTGAAGAGGTTAAAGCCAATCGAATTTCATTATTTGACATTTTAAAATTTGGTGGCGTACAAGTTATTTCCTGCTTAGCTGGTTATGACTATATTCAGCCTTTCATTTTGAATTGTCTTGATAAGCTTAAGAATTATGAGTCCCTTTCCCGTAATGAAAAAATTATGTATTACACACTCATAAGAGCTATCGAAGGACCAAAAGAGCTTTATGAAACAATTCGTACTTTCATACAATCAAACAGATTTATTATTAATACAATAGAGGACTCACTAAAGGTTGATTTTCCTTATGACGCTCGAGATATAGCTCTAAGAAATTTCAATTCTTCCATCAAAAAAGAAGAAATAGGTGATGACTATAATGAAATCATTCAATTATCAAAAAAAGACTTTCTTGAATTTTTGAACCAACCATTGAAAATTCCTTTCTTTGCTTATTTAGGAAAAAATTCTGTTATATTACTCAACAACGAACTCGTTGGTTATTCACCAGTTCATTCTTTAACTTTTAATGATTTTTTAATCCATAATCTTTTGAAGAAATTATATCAATCAGCGGAGATGCGTAAGATTATTCCTAAAGAACTCTGTGATAACTTTGACTTTCAATCAGATTATCTTCATGAAGAGAGGTTTCACTGTTTATTTGGAAATAATCTTGGAATTGAGAAAACTTGTTTTGCCTTTTCTCTAAGGATTGATGAAAAATCGCGAGATATTTATTTAAATAATTTCTCTTATGGCAATACTCCTGTAAATCAAGAAGTAACTTTATCGTTTCAAGATGCTTTCTTTTCTTTTGCAAATTTACTTATTAACAGTGTCTTTGATAATATTTTACAGTTATTAGAAATGCATGATAAAAAAATTAGTGATATTGAATACCTAAAGAAGCAAATTATAGAGGATAGTCTTTGTTTTGAAGAACGCTTTAAAATGAAAGATCCTAAAAGCAATGCAATGCTTTTTTCCATAGATTATTTAAATTATATTCGGAATAAAACAGAGCAAGGTATACTCTCTCCTTCATATATTTTGAAGGAAAATGGTCTTAGTACAATCATGTGTCTGTGTAACTCCCCACCATTTCATTCTTTAATACTAAACATACTTGATAAATTCAATGATATTGAAAGCTTAACTTTTAATCAAAAACTATTATTTTTTACCTTAATCGAAGATTTACCTTTTAACAGTAAAATTCGCAAACCATTAAAAGAGTTTTATATAAAAAACAAACAACTATTACAGAAACTTGCACAGACTTTCCATAAAGAATACCCATTGCCACCTAAGATAAAACCTCTTAGTAATAAAATTAATTATAATTTTATTCCTGCTGAAGAAAAAATTTCGCGCGAGGATTTTTGGAAGATAATCGCTGAAGTAAAAAGACAAGAATTTAAAATTTTATTAATGAAGTCTTCTGGTTTGATGAAAGCTCAAAGCGATATTCATACATCTTTATCAAATAAAAAGCTGGATTATCCAACTCTAAATATAATACGGTTATTATATGATATAATGAAAAAGGTAGATATCCCTCAATCATCAATAGATTTTGACAAAGAAAAAATAAAATTTGATAATCTCCCTACAAAAGAAACTATACTTGAGCTCATCAAGTACCAATATAAAGATGAGCAATTTAGTACTGATGAAAAAACAGGTCAGAAAATACTATTTATTTCCAAAATAGCTCCTGAAAAGAAAGATTTAGTATATGTAATAGGATTATTTGATTTTAATCAACTTTTAAATAAAATGGATGAATCCATTATCAAACTAGTAATTGATGCTTTATTAGAATTATCTAAAGAAAAGGTATTGATTCTACCACATCCAGCTTGTCCTAAAGAGCCTATGATAGAAGGAATGTTTAATGCTGTTTTTGATAACGCAAATTATGATGATCATATCTATTTGTCTAAAGATTTCTTGAAAAAAGCTAAAGTTATCACCTATGAACCTATTTAAAACTTAATTATTTAATCACCAATCTTTATTCATATAACTAATCTATTATGTAACCTTTCTATTCCAATGCTCTCCTATGATGAATATTATTTCTTTATTTGCTGTATTTTTATATCTTTACCGAACTGGACTGCTAGACCTTAAAGAAGCAGTGTGTGATCTAAGAATCAACTAGTGTGATATTCTTATGCCTATTATTTTTAACCGGATTAATCTATTTCTCTAAAATAATTGAAGTAGTGTTTGTTAAATATCCTTAACAAAGTGTTTATTTTAGTAGTAGGAGAAATTCCTCTTTAGTGAGACCACTTTGTTGAATAATAGCCAGCAATGTTCCTTTAGGGATAG
>Ga0307378_10002925_pt1 | contig 25488 bp, 7 predicted proteins | sample UN1MG_FD_202238 | JGI IMG/M metagenome (GOLD analysis project Ga0307378, IMG submission 202238) | Soil microbial communities from Risofladan, Vaasa, Finland - UN-1 | ecosystem: Environmental > Terrestrial > Soil > Coastal area > Acid sulfate soil | place: Finland: Risofladan, Vaasa | collected...
GTTACAGTCTGTCATAGAAATGGCCTTTCTGTTTGAGTATGATTGTTGTTATAACTACTTATACTACAGACAGTTAGGCCATTTGTCTATCAAAAAATCTGAAAATCCTGTGAAATATGCGGGTTAGGAGGTTACTGCAATGACAGTATTAAGAAAAACACTCTTATCGGCCTGTGTACTGGCTGTGTTTTTGGGCGCTGCACCTGCCGCTATGGGGGACTGGGACGAGGGCGACTCGTACAAGATGCACTATCCGCAACTGCCGAAAGAGGGCGGCTGGGATGTGGCATTCAACCAGGGCAGGCTCGCTGACGACTGGGGGTGCACAGAAACCGGCCCGGTTACCGACATCCACTTCTGGGTATCCTGGGAGAGTGATGATGTCTGGCCAATTGATGGATTCTCGGCCCGCATCTGGTCGAACAACCCCATGGGGCAATTCGGCTGGAGTGAGCCCAATGAGCTGCAATGGGAGCGCGATTTCGCCGCCGGTGAGTTTACTGTCCGCGATATGCAGCCCGACTTGCAGGGTTGGTTTGATCCCTACTCGGGCTACTACAACCCGCAGGACCATGTGAGCTGGCAGCAGATCAACATCGTGGACATCGCCGATCCGTTCGTTCAGGAAGAAGGCACAGTCTACTGGCTGGAGATCGACATGTGGGGTACGGGGCCTACATGCGGCTGGAAGCAGTCAGGGGAGCAGCAGTTCCGCGATGATGCTGTCGTGTGGGATTCTCCCTACTGGATGGAGTTGAGAGACCCGGAGACGGGTGACTCGCTGGACCTGGCGTTCGTTATCACCAGCGAGCCGGACCTGGATTTCGGGGATGCGCCGGACTATTGGCCTGTCGGCGGCGGTTATCCTACTTTGTCAGGAAACAACGGCGCCAACCACATCATCGGCGGCCCGTGGCTGGGCGATACAACCGACGTTCCCGACCCGGAGCCTGACGGCCAGCCGGATGCGGCTGCCCTCGGCGATGACATGGACACTGTTTATCCTCCGGCGAACGACGACGAGGACGGCGTCACCATTCCTGTGCTGGTTCAGGGTCAAACGGCCAATATCACCTTCGAAGTCAGCGGCGGCGGCGGACAGGTCAACATCTGGATTGACTGGAACGGTGATATGGACTGGTCCGATGCCGGCGAGAAAGTTGAGGACAACTGGTATGGCAACGGCATCTGGTCGGTAGCCGTTACGCCCCCATTGGGCTCGGTGATTGGCCAGACATTCTTGCGGGCGCGAATAAGCACCGATGGCAGTCTGCCTCCCGGTGGGGCGGCTACCGACGGCGAGGTCGAAGACCATGAGGTCTCGATCGAACAAGCGCCGGAAGAGCTTGATTTCGGCGATGCGCCGGACCCGAATTATCCGACGCTGCTGGCCAGCAACGGCGCCAGGCATATCATTACCCCCGGTCCGCACTTTTGCGCGGTCGCGGGCGGCGGCGTGCCTGACCCTGAGCCGGACGGTCAGCCCGATCCGCAGGCCCTCGGCGACGACAACGACGGCAACGACGATGAGGACGGCGTGACCTTCCCCACGCTGGTTCAGTGGGTGCCAGCTAACATCCTCGTCAATGTATGCGATAATGGCGCTGGAGGCGGCGGCATCGTTCAGATATGGATCGACTTCAACGGCAACGGCGGCTGGGAGACCGGCGAGCAGATTTTCAACGGCCCGCTGCCCGTCGGAGTCCACAACGTGCCGGTTACGGCGCCGATTGGTTCGGTTGTCGGCACCACCTTCGCCCGCTGCCGCATAAGTTCGCTCGGCGGCCTGCGACCCGACGGTCTGGCTAACGACGGCGAAGTCGAGGACTACACCGTCGATATCGAAGAGAATCCCACGATCAAGTGGGCGCAACTGCCCGATACGAGTCCCAACGGGATCGACATCAAGGTGACCGGGCAGTGGTTGGCCGATGATTTCGAGTGCACCAGCTACGGCCCAATTACGGATGTGCACCTGTGGTGCTCGTGGAAATACGACGATGTTGGCGAAATTACGAACCTGCATCTTAGCTTCCACAGTGACGACCCGGTTGGTCCCGGAGGCAGCGACCCGTGCAACGAGTACTCCAAGCCGAACGGTGAGCCGCTGTGGGAGAGAGATTTCCCGCCGAGCGAGTTCAGCATGACGGCGGTCAAGACCGTCGCCGACGGCGAGTGGTGGTGGGACCCTCAGCGGGGCGACCTGATTTTCCCCGGCGATTTCACGATATGGCGGATAGACGTCAATATTCCCGCTGATGAAGCATTCCTTCAGGACGGCGACCCCTGCAATCCGGTGATCTACTGGATGGACGTTCGGGCGGATGTGGAAGGGGAATTGACGGAGCTCGGATGGAAGACGCGACGGTTTCCGGAGCACTTTGCCGACGACGCAGTCTTTCACTGGGGCGAGCTGCCCTTCTTCTGGAGGGAGCTGCGTTATCCGGAAGATCATCCGTATTATCCGAACTCGATTGACATGGCGTTTGTGCTGACCGGCGAGGAGTGGGAGCGGCCGAAGGAGCCGGTGCCGCATCTGAAGTGGTCGCAGCCGCCGATCGAATGGGATCCGACGCTGACCGTGCCGCTCTATTGCGGCTGGGACCAGGAGTCCTGGACCGTCGCACCCGATACGTATTGGCTGGCGGTCGCCGACGACTTCCGTTGCCTGGGGACTATGCCTGTAGCGTCGGTGCACTGGTACGGTTCCTACATCGGCTGGCTGGAAGACGTGCCGCCCGATCCGCGGCCGAGTGCGTGGCGGATTGGGTTCTGGTCCAATATTCCGGCCAATCCGACGGGCGACCCTCCGTACAGCCATCCGGGCACGCTGCTGTGGCAGGTCGAGGCGCCGGCCAACCGCGTCGAGATACAGTGGATCGGCAAGGATCTGTTCCCCGACATGCCGCTCGAGACGTGCTTCCAGTATTATGTGAAGTTCGAGCCTGACGAATACTTCTGGCAGGGTAGGTACGTCACTGCCGATACGCCGGACGACGTATTCTGGATAAGCATCGCGGCGATATACCCGACCGGGACAGAGATCCTCTACCCGTGGGGCTGGAAGACCCGGCCGTGGTCCTGGATGGATGATGCGGTGACATTCGAGCACTGGGGACCGCTCGAACCGGGTGTTGTGCTCGACCCCTGGCTCATCACGCCGATTGAAAACCCGTACACGCTGGAGAGCATGGACGTGGCCTTCGAGCTGGATACCGACCCATGCTATATCAAGTGGGAACAGCCTTTTACTGGCATCCGGCACTGGCCGCACTACGAGGACGTGGTATCGATGATGATTGACCAGCCGGTCACGGAGTACAAGTGGCGGCAGGAGCCGGACCCGATGGGCTGGGACGTATGTGTCAGCGGGTGGCGCTTAGCCGACGACTGGCTCTGCAACCAGACCGGCCCCGTAAGTGACATCCATTTCTGGATATCCTCCGAACGTGACCAGCCATTTGAGATAATGCAGATTGACGTGGAGATCTACTCGGACAGCCCTGCCGTGCCGCCGGGCCACTCGGAGCCAAACATCCTGCTGTGGCGGCGGTCGTTCGTGCCCGGCGAGTTTGACGTGCTGCCTTATGGGCAAGGCGACCAGGGCTGGCTGGAGCCGGACGGTTTTTGGCAACGGCCGGACCACACGCAATTCTCGCTGATCAACATCAACTATATTCCGGACCCGCACTGGCAGAACGAAGGCACGATCTACTGGCTGAGCATCCGTATTGTGGCGATGGGGCATGTCGGCTGGAAGACAACTATGAACCACTGGAACGACGACGCGGTCTATCAGTATCCGGACGGCACCGGGTGGGGCGCGATGACCGACCCGCAGACCGGCCAGACCATCGACCTGGCCTTTGCCCTTACCACCCAGAAGGACGTTGACCTGCGGGCTCTGGTAGCCGACGATTGGCGGTGCGATAGTAATTCTCCGGTTACGGCGCTGGCGTGGTGGGGCTCTTATCTGGGCTACCAGTACGAGGCGTGTCAGGGCCTGCAGACGGTTCCGCCGGTCAAGCCCGATTACTTCCAACTGGCAATCTGGGATGATGTGCCGGCTGATGCGTGCGACCCCACCTCCTACAGCCATCCCAACAACATCATCTGGGAGTATAAGACGCGTAACTACGATGAGGTATTGGTCGGATATGACAAACACCCGCACGGAGACCCCAACGAGCCGGTCTTCCGCTATTCGGTGAAGCTGCCGAGAGAGAACTGGTTCTTCCAGCGCGATGTCAACGCCGTTTATTGGCTCAGCGTGCTGGCCGTCTGGGACGTGAATCGGCCCAACTACGACTGGGGCTGGACCAACCACAAACACGTGTACAACGACGACGCGGTCTCAGGCTATATGGAGCTGGATCCATCCGGCATGGTCAACTGGATATGGAATGAAGTCTTCGACCAGACCGGCGCCAGCGCCGACATGTCGTTTATCCTGTTTACCGACCCGGACTGCCTGAACAGAAATGCCCCTGAGTACGCAGATTGGGTACTTTTGGGCAGACCGAAGTGTTGGTGCTTCGCGAGGCAGTGCCGTGGTGACATAGACGGCAAGCAGACGGGTCCATTCTGGGTGGCCATACCCGACCTGGGTCTGTTCAAGCCGTGCTTTAACCAGGCTGTGCTGCCGCCGGGCTGTATATGTGCCGACCTTGATCACCTCAAGACCGGTCCATTCCGGGTGGCCATCCCCGACCTGGCGATTTTCAAGACGTACTTCAACCAGGTTGTTGTGCCGCCGTGTGATCAGCTTCCAATTTACACCGGTCCTTACAACTACTGGACATCACCGTAGGCAGCGTGTTGATTTTCGAACGGCAAAGGGGCTGTGAGGAAAAAACCTCACAGCCCCTTCTAATTTGCGCAACCAGGTGCGACTCTTTTGGCGCCGAGTGTCAGCACGTGTGCGAGCGGAGCCGGTGGACTTGCGTAAACTTTCTGTAAAAGGGCAAGCCTCCTTTTTTACAAACATTTTACTTTGTTCCCAGCCGATATTGTCAGATAATTGATTGCGGTAAAATGCCCGCTTCGATTCGAATCGTGGCCAAAAATCCGACAATGTGTCGAGTGGGTGAAAGATGTTTTCTTACCGGACAATAAGCTATCGTTAACTTTTCAGAAACAATATCCACAACCGTAAACAGAATTCATTCTTAAGTCAGGGAGAACATATTATGGACCGTCGACATCTTTCAATTATTGGTCTGGTGTGTGCTGCAGGTCTGACTCTCGTATCTGCGTCGGCCGCCGCTGCCGAAAAACAAAATCAGGAGAACTCGCTGCCGGCCAAGATCTACGTCCCCTATGAAAAGCTCAAGAGCGTATTCGAGAAGGAGCGACAGGGCGTGTTTCTGCCTTACGAGGAGTTTCAGAATCTCTGGCAGGCTGCGCAGGGCAAACCCGCGGACGTCTCTGCTGCGCCGTTCAAGTATCTAATCAGCACCGCACGTTTTGCCGGGACCGTCAAGGACGAGCTTGCCACCATGCAGCTGGAGCTGACCGTCGATATTCTGGCCAAAGGGTGGGTCGAGGTTCCTATCGGATTAGGCAAAGTAGGGGTATCGAAGGCGGGGTTCACCGAACCCAGGCAACCTGCGGTCAAGCCCCTTCTGCGCGTCGCCGATGGTCAGTACCTTCTCACCGTCAACGGAAAAGGACGGTATGTCCTGGCTCTGGAATTCGTGCGTCAGCTGGAGACGCAGCCCGGCTTGCATGTCTTGAGCTGCCGCGTGCCCTCAGCCGCCATCACTACGCTGGAGCTGCTCATACCGGAGGAGAACCTGAAAGTGGACGTCGAGCCAATGCTCGCCGCGACCACCTCTCAGGAAACAGCCGAGGGCGCCAAGGCAACGCGCCTGCAGGCCTTTCTCGGCTCAACCAACGAGGTCCGCCTGAGCTGGAAACCCGAGACCGAGGCGGCGCCGGGACTTGAAGCGGTGGTGGTCTGCGAGCAGTTCCAGCACATTAGTGTTGCCGAGGCCCTTATCACCTGCGAGGCCAGGCTGGATTATACCATTCGGCGGGGCGGGGTGGATTCGTTCACCTTACAGCTGCCGGGTCAGTTTCGCGTCACCGACATTTCCGGCGCGAACATTTCGCGGTGGGAGGTGGAAGACAAAGAGGTCCGGGCCGGGGAGCCGAGCGTGCAGTCAGCCAAGGTCCGGCTTCATTCAGCGGCCAAAGATACTTACTCGCTGACGATCAAAATGGAGCGCTTTCTTCAGGAGAAACAAGCGCAAGTTCCGCTTGTGCCGATTACGACCGAAGGTGTGCTTCGGCAAACGGGCCTGATTGGGGTCACCTGCTCGCCGCGCCGTCTGGTTCAGCTAAAGGATGTGCGCAACCTTGCTCGGGTGGACACGGGCCAGCTGCCACAGCCTGTCCAGGCTCAGGCCGGAGCATTGGCTTACCGCTTTATCAGTTCCGACTATGGCGGGACCATAGCAATTGAAACGGCTTCTCCCCGCATCACGGTCAACCAGCGCTGGAGGTTGGGGGTCGAGAGCGACCGGCTCATGCTTCAGGGGCAAATCGGCTACAAAGTGGAGCGGACGGGCATATTCGAGCTGAAGATGAGTTTCCCGGAACCCTGGAAGGTGGAATCGGTGGGGCCCGAGAATCTGGTGGACGATTATCAGCTTAAAGGAGCCGGCGGGGCACGCGAGCTTTATGTGCTGCTCAAGACGGAAAAGACCGGTGGTTTCGATATCGATATTCTCGCCCGCACCGAGAGGGACGACCCGGAGTCGGAAGTCGACTTCAACCTGCCTTTGGCCGATGCAAAGGATTTGCAGCTTTATCAGGGTGAGCTGATTTTGCTGCTTGCCGAGCACCTGCGCGCAGAGGTTGAAGAGCTCCAACAGCTTCAGGCTATTGCCCTGCAAAGCGCAAGGACCGAGCGGGCCATGGCGGGACTATCGGCGGCGATGGCGTTCGAGTTTCGCGCGATCGACCGGGCGAAGGGCGCCGGCGCCAAGTTCAAGATTGCCGTCAAGCCCCCTCAGATATCGGCCGTTGTCTATCGTCTGGTGGACATACGGCCGGGCTCCATAGAACAGGAGGCCGTGATAAACTACACGGTACGTTACGCGCCGGTTGACACATTCTATTTGAAAATGCCGGAAGAATTGGCACAGGCGGCCGAGATCAGCGGCAGGGACATCAAGGAAAAACCTCGCATCGAAGAGCTGCCGGCCGAGCAAAGGACCGATGCCGGCAGAAGTGGAGACCTCGGCCAATCATGGGCATACTACAAGATTGTTCTGCAGTCGAAGGTGATTGGCAGTTATGAGCTGAAGGTTCGCGTGCGGCAGGTTTTTCAGGCAGGCGAGGTCGGACAGGCAACGACGGTCAAGGTCGGCCCCATACTTGCTGCGGGCAAAATCTCCGACCAGAACGGCTACATAACGATAGCAAAGGCCGAGACGCTGGCCATCGGCGAGCCTGAGATTGATAATCTGGTGGCGGCGGATCCTACCAGCGCCGCCGACCTGCCGTACGAACCGCACCGTCGAATCGCTTCGCTCGCGTTCAAGTACAACGCACCTCCGTTCGCGCTTTCGCTGCCGGTGGTGACGCAGAAAGAGGCAACCGTTTTCACCACGATTGCCAGCGGTGCGGTCATTGAGCAGGTCCTGGCCCGTGACGGGATGCTGAACACCCACGCGACTTTTCTGCTGCAAACCAGCCGGGGAGACCGGTTGCCCATAACCCTGCCTGCCGATGCGGAACTTACCGCGGTACTGCTGAACGGCGAGGAAGCCCCGGTGGAAATAGGCGTTTCGGAGAATGAGCGGATCGTTCGGCTGCCGCCGTCGGCAGGGCAGATATCGAGATTCGTTCTGGAAATTTCGTACGGGCTCAAGGGGGCATCTGCGGCCAACCTCGTCGTCCCGGAACTGCCGGGCGAGGTGCCTGTCCAGCAGACACTTTGGCGTCTGTGGGTGCCAAAGGAATATTGTCTTTTAGGATACAGCAGGGCTTTTTCGAAGCTGGAGGGGGGCCAGTACCAACATCTGCTGGACGTGCTTCGCGCCAGACAACCGAGCCAGGTGACATTCAAGCTTCCTTCGCAGGGCAAGGCCCTGGATTTTGTGCGTCAGGGAGCGCCGGGAAAGCTATCCCTGCGGGTCGCCGGCAAGGAAGGCTTGAGCATCCTGATCTGGGCGGTGGTCATTGTCGCCGGAGCGATAATGCTAAAACTGAGCGGGCTTCACCGCGTCCTGGTGATATTGGCGGCAGGCCTGGCGGCAGGTGTGGTTCATTTGTACCTGCCGCTGCTGGTGGTGCAGACCGTAAGGGTCGGAGTGTTCGCGGCGGTGCTGGTGATCCTGGTGTGGGCGGCACAATGGGGATTTGTGAGAGTTCCGCAAATCCGCCTGGCGCTGCCTGCCAGACAGAAGAAGCAGCCCCCCGCCGGCAAGAAGCCGGGCGCCGACAAAACCAAGCGGGAACAGTCGAAAGAAGAAGAACAGGAGTAGCACAATGATAAGCCATATACCACGTCTGACTTTTTCGGGGTTTGAAACTGACAGATTGGCTCATCGCGGCGCTATAGCGCTGACGCTGATAGTCCTGGCTGTCTTCGCCGGCCTTGCCGCGGAGCCGACCTACGGCGCCAATCTGAATCTGCCTCAAGATGGAGGGGCCGCCGATGCTGACAACGGCTCGCCCAACATTCACGTTCCCTATCAGGATCTGGCCAGACTGATTGAACCGCAAGACAAGGCAATCCTGATGGACCGGGTTGAATTCGAACGGCTGCTGGCCGCAGCGCGGGCCGGGGCCGAAGGGGCCGAGACTCTCGAACTCGGACAGGTCAGCCGGGCGGAATATACAGGAACCATCTCGCGTGATCAGCTGGTTCTGACTGGTGCGCTCGAGGTCGAATGCATGGGCGAAGGGCCGGTGGCGGTTGCCATGGCTTTTGGCCAGGTGGGACTGACTATAGTTACGCTGGACAACAAGCCGGCCCCTTTGGGTTATGACAAGCAAGGCAGATTGACCCTGATTGTCACAGGCAGGGGCGAGCACCGGCTTGAAATTGCCGGCAGCACAAAGCTCAAGGAGCTTTCCACCGGCGGTATGCAGTTCAGCCTCTCGCTGCCGGCGGCCGTAGCGGGAAAGATGAAGCTGAGTGCGCAAGGCGATTTGGAAATGCACGCAACGGTCCCTTTGTCCCAACCGAAATATGATAAGGACACCGACAGCACCAGCGTTGAGCTGACGATCGGCGGACAGGACAGGCTGACGGTGGTGCTGCTCGGTAATGGCCGTCAGGAGGACGAGCGGGCGATTCTGTTAGGCGAATCGGCCTGTTCGGTAAACCTGAGCAGGTCCCACCAGTGGATGAGCTGTCTCTATACGGTGCAGATTCTGCGCCGGGGCGTACGCGAGCTGGAGTTCGGTCTGCCCGGCGAATGGACGGTGACGGAGGTAACCAGTGCGGGCCTTGTGCAATGGTCGGTCGGGCAGGCCAGGGAGCCGCTCGGGCAGCAGAGACTCACGGTGCGTTTGCGCTCGGCGAAAGTCGGTACCACGGCGCTGCATATCAAGGCGGCTGCTTCGCGCGCCGAGGGAGCGTGGCGGGCGCCCCGCGTGAGTCTCGCAGGGGCGGCCTTCGAGCGAGGGTACGTCATGGTAAACACCGACGAAGAGCTGCGGGTGCGATCCGAAGAGCTGGTTCAGGCGTGCCGGGAAGACGCCTCGGCGGCATCGGTGCCGGGCATCGTCAGCACCTCGGCGGGCCGGCTGTATTTCTACTGGGGCGACAAGTGGTCGGTCGCCCTGGAGCTGGCGGTGGCGGCTCTCAGAAGGAGCATCAAGGAGCACCAAAGCGTTACTGTTTCGGCCGAGCAGCTGACACTAACAGGCGACTTCGAGGTCACTGCAATCGACCGGGAGCTTTTTGACATCAGCTTTGTCCTGCCGGCGCAGGCCGAGCAGTGGAACCTCCGCACCGTACGGGTAAACAATAAGCGAAAGGGGTTCGAATACCAGATAAATGAAGAAGGCGGCAGGCGGCTGCTGAGAATCGAGCTGGCCCGGCCGGTCATGCCGGAGAAGGTGGCCAACGTAAGGATTGAGCTGCAGCACGTGCCGCCGGACTGGCAATGGCCGAGCGACGCCGCCGAACGAAGCATAAAGGCGCCGCTCATTGAGTCGCAGGCGGACAGCATCAGCGGCCACGTGTTGATTTCGGCCAAAGGCAACCTCGACGCCGAACCCGCAACCACGCCGGACGGTATGGAGGCTGTGCCGGTGGCGCGTATGAGCAGCCTGCAGATTCCGGGGGAGTTTCAACACGCCTACAGTTACAAGACGCCTGCCAAAGGCTGGGTCGAATTGAAGGTTTCACGACGCCGGCCGCGCGTGGAAGCGAACGCAGTCGGCCTGATTACTGTTCGACCCGACGGCCTCAAGGGAAACTGGCGGATAAACTATGCGATTAGCCGCGCTTCGGCCAAGACGCTTTATCTGCTTGCCGACAGGTCGCTGGAGGAGCAAATCAGCATTACCTCTTCGGGCCCGGATATAAGCTCCAAGCACATTGTTGCGGCAGGTGAGGAGACGGTGCCTTGTCCGGCGGAGTTAGCGAGGCGCTACAACCTTTGGCTGCTCACTCTGGACCACGACGGATTCGGCGAGGTTGCAATTGACGTGCATTATGAGCGTCCCTTGCCGTCGGACAAGTTTTCGGCGCCTCTGATTCGGCCGATTGGCCAGGGCCGGACGAATGAAGTATTGGCTGTTCAGGCCAGCGAGGAGCTGGCGCTGACGATACAGGCAGCGGGAGTCAAAGAGATGGATGCGATAGATCTTCCGCCGCTGCCGGGCCCGGCCAGCCGGATATTGGGGGCGTACAGGCTGGAAGCGACCGCTACCGCAGCGGGCTGCGATGCCGCCGTGATGCTGGATACGGCCGTTCACCAAAGTTACCCTGTTCCCTCGGCGCTGGCGGTTGCCGGAGAATTGACCACATACCTCGACCGGCAGGGCGGGCAGCGAACGCAGGCGGTCTTCCGCATTGCCAATGTCGGGCAGCAATTTCTGACTTTTCGCCTGCCGAAGGGGGCCGAGCTTTGGTCGCTGCGCGTCGGCAATCAACAGGCCAAGCCGCAGCACAACGCACAGGGCGATTATCAGGTCCCTCTGGGTAAGAGCCGCGAGCCTGTGGCGGTGAAGATTGTCTATGCCTACAGGCCGGGCGAGTCGAGTCTCGATGAGCTTGAGTTAGGCGGCGTGGAGATACCGGGCGTCGAGACGAACAGGATGCGGTGGAGCGTCATTCCGCCGCCGGGTTATCAGATAACCAGCCAGCAGACGAAGATGGAAAGCCGCGACCTGAGGCGCGCCAGGCCGGCCTGTCTGGATGTGTACGATTTTCTCAGACGGAACCTGCTCCGCGGCTCGCTGTGGTGGTTCACATCTCGCATTCAACTGATGCAAACGCTCAGCACAGCAGGAGAAACCGATGTATATCGTTTCGAAGGGGGGACCCCAGCGGCCGTGGAGGTTGCGGAAGAACCGGCTCCGCGTGGGGCTGTCGCCTACTCAGACGTCCAGCTTAGAATAAAGGGTCGGGACGAGCGCAGGCGCGCCGAAAGAGAACAGGCTGAAAGGCGCAAGAAGGCAGTTGCGTATGGGGGCGGAGTGTACTACTTTGATTCCACACACGCGCCAGTGGTCGATATGGATGGGGATGCGGTTAAAGGTGAACCCACGCCCCAGCCGCCACCGGCCAAGACAGTTACCGCAAGGACCGACGGTTTAGGCCTGGCTGCGGAAGGGCGGTTCACCTTGCCGGTGGAATTGGTTCCCACGCCCGGCGCCGGACCTGCGGCCCGTTTTTCCGGGCTGGGTGCGGCGAGACTTGTTGTGGGTCTGACGCGGCAATACCGCCGGTCCAGCTCGTGGCTGCTGGGTCTGCTGCTGATTGTAATGGTTGGCGTGGCGACCGCCTCGAAGGGCGCAAGAGACAAGGTGAAACTGCTGGTTCTTATTCTGTTGGCTGCATCGCTGTGGGCTATCTGGCGGCCGGCAGGAGCGGATTTTGCCAATGGGGCCTTCACTGGCGGCCTTCTGTTAGTGCCGCTGTATCTTTCAATCGCACTGATGAGATGGCTCTTGCCCAGATGCCGTCTTGGCGCTGCTGTTGGTGGCACTGCGGCAAAGGCGGTGGGGATCGTTGTGCTGATACTGGTTTTTGGCTTCATGACTCAGGCTGCTCAGGCTGCAAAAGCCGAGCAGTCAGCCGAATCTGTTTCCAGAAAGGGACCGCCTGAAGATGACAGGATTGCCCTGCCTCCGATGATTATTCCCTACGACGGAGACCCAACCACCGCCGAGAAGTCCGACAAGGTGCTGATTCCATACAGCCGGTATATCAAGCTCTGGAACCAGGCACATCCCGAAGACCCCATCGACGGTCTTAAACCGGGCGCCGATATATCGCTCGCAGGCGTGCGTTACAAGGGGACGGTGGACAACAAGCAACTGAAGCTCGTGCTTACGGCGCAAGTGAGGACCTACGGAAAAGAGTGGGTGGTGCTTGCGCTGCCTGCAAAGGGTCTGGCGGTAACGGAGGTGACCTTTGACGGAAGGCCCGCGCAATGGCAGGGGGCGCCTGCTTTGGTGGGCGAGGACAAGCAGGTCAAGGACCCGACAACGGGGATGGTTGTGATGCTGCCGGGGGAGGCTTCGGGCCTGCTGGAGCTGCACGCGGTTGGCACGCCATTCTATCAGGGCCGCCGGGCCGGTATAAGTTTCACGCTGCCGCCTCTGCCGGCGGCTGTTATGACGGTGACTCTGCCCGAGGAGGACCTCGAGCTCGAGGTAGAGGAAATCGACGGCACGCCGACCCGCCGGGCGGTGAACGGCGGCGTCGAGTGGACTGTGCCGCTCGGTATGAGACGAGAGCTAAAACTGAGCTGGGCGCCGAAGGAGAGCGGAGGCGCTGCCGACCGCACGCTCTCGGCGGCGTCGGAACATGATGTTTACGCCTTTCACTGGTCGCTCGTCGGCGTCACAAAAATCACATACAGCTTTTCCGCCGGTGAGCGCGACCGGTTCAGTGTGTCTGTGCCGAAGGGGGCGACACTGACGGCTCTGGAAGGCGCCAACATTCGTGACTTTCGACAGGCGGGGGAGCAGACAATCGACAGCGAGGTGTTCAAGACAGTCGAGGTGCGTCTTCACCGCCCGGCGAAGAAGCAGTATGAGCTGACCGCCCGGTGGTTGAGTGAGTTGCCGCCTTTGGAGCAGCCGTCGCCTTTGTCGCTGGTCAGGGCGGGTCAGGTGAGTCGTGAGAGCGGGACGGTGACACTGCATTCGGCCGGCGGAATGACGATGAAAGTGGTCGAGGTCAGCGGCGGTCGAAGAACGAATATGGAGTCGGCGGCAGCGGCGATAACGGCCGGTCAAACGCAGCCGGTAGCCAGATACTATTGGCCCTATCGCCCCTTCTCTTTGTCGCTGCAGATTTCGCGCCCGCCTGTCATCGCGAAAGTGAGTCTGGACCAGCTTGTCCGCGTAAGCAGCGATCAGGTTCAATTGCTCGTTGAGGCGAAGGTCAGGACGGACCTCGGCCGAGTATTCGGCGCCGACCTTATGCTGCCCGAGGGGTACGAGCTTCTCAGCGTTGTCGGGCCTCTTGTCGAGAATTTCCACGAGCGACAGACGCCGAAGGGACGGCTGCTGCACGTCAAGTTCAGCTCGGCAACGCAGCAAACCACGATGGCGCTCGTGCTGCTCAGCAGCAAGGTCGAGCTGGAGAGTTTCCGCGCGCCGACCATTTCTGCCGTGGATGCGCAGGGTGTGCCGCTGCCCGAGCAGCAGGGCCGAATCGCCGTTCAGGTGGCTGCGGCACTGGATGCGCAGACCGTATCGAGCGAGAACCTCAAGTCGGTTGAACCGCAGAGCCTGCGTGACTGGCTGGATCAGAATCAGGTTCGGGCCGTGCAGTTCGCGTACCGTTATGAGGCAGCGAATCCGTCGCTGCTGCTGAACATTCGCCCGCAGCCCACGCATATTCGGGTCGAAGTATTTGCCGGTCTTGTTGTCAAGGCAGCTTCCGCCGATTATACGTACCGGCTCCGCTATGACATCACGGGCACACCCATTGACCATCTTCGTTTTCAGATGCCGAGTGAGTATGCGCCGCTGGTGGCGGTGGATTCGCCGGCCAAGCGGAGCATCACTCAATTCGTCGCCGAAGAAGGCCAGACCGGCTGGGACGTTTCATTTATGAATGAGGTCGCCGGCACGGTTGACATAACGGTGAACTTCGGGCTGCCTGTTGACGAATCGACGAAGGTGCTGGAGGTTCCGCGTATCGACACTGAGGCGCCGGCGGGGTATCGCGCCATTGCCGCAATACAGAATATCAGCAGGCACGAAATATACCTGAAGGACAAAACGAAACTCGATAATCTTCCGGCAAGCGAGCAGCGGGAGCTGATACCGGAGCAGATGAGGGATTCGCTGCAGTACGTTCTTGATTCTTTCGAGAGCGGCTGGTCGCTGAGCCTGAATTTCAAGCCGGCCAAGGCGGCGGCGCGTATTCAGGCGGTGGTTGATTTGCTCGCGCTGACGACGGTGGTCGACCGCGACGGCCGATGCCGTTACGAGGCGAGGCTGGCCCTGCAGAATCGCAACGAGCAGTTCCTGAGAGTCAGCGTCCCGAGAGGGTTGCGTCTTTGGAGCGCGACGGTGGCCGAGCAGCCGGTCAAGCCGGTGACGGCGGCCGGTTTGCCGGACGGCGAGGTGCTGGTGCCGCTGGTGAAGACCTCGCCCGGCGGGCTGCCGTACGATGTGTACCTGTACTTCGCCGACGACGGGGCCGAGCGGCTGGTCGCGCCGCTGAACGGCATAACCAGGCTTGAGCCGCCGGCGATATCGATTGTCGGAATCCAGGTGATGCAGACGACCTGGTCGCTGCGGCTGCCCGGCGGATACCATTATGTCCGGCCCGGCGGCAATATGTCGCGCGTGGCAGGCACCGTCGAAATGCTCAGCCTCAACATCGAGGCGAAATTGAAACAGCTCGAAAGACTCGATAAGACCTACCGTGAGATAGCAGGCACAGCCGGACAGAGGGAGGAAATCACGCGCCAGAACTGGGACGCCTTCAACAGGAAGCTCGCAGGCGAAATAAAAGGGGCCCAGCAGTATCTAATAAGCAACCGCGACGAGGTGGCCGCCGAAGATTACGACCGGCTCAAATCAAAACTTGCCAGACAGGAAACCATTCAGGACACCGTCATTTGGGGAAATGGCGCCTTTGTCGAGCAGCAGCAGGAGCTGGGCAGCAATAACATGAACATCTACATTAACGATAATGCTTCGAACGCCGGCGCCCCCTCCGGAGGCGGACTCTATGTAGAAGCGCTTCAGGAAGAACCGGAATTCGTCAACAGAAACTTCAGGGGCAACGTGGCCCGCCTCCAGAACGATCTGGAGGTCTCCGAGCAGCAGCGAAAAGACCTCGAACAGACGATGCAGCAGGGCGGAAACGGGGACATGCTTGTCATCAACGGCACCCTGGCACGTGCAGGTGACAGTATAATCGTCGCCGGCGCCGGCGACAAGCAGGCACAGATGGGCAAAATCCTGGAGGAGCTTAACAGAGATAACGAAGCGCAGGTACGGATGCAGCAGGAGCAGCTTGCGAACCAGTTGTCGATAATTGAGGACAACCGCTATGTGCGGATGGTCCAGAGAAGCGGAGGCAAGGCGGGAGGGCCGCAGGCAGCGATGACCCCGCCGCCGGCGCCGCGGCCGGCGCCCGCGGGACCGGCCGGGCAGAGCGAGGGGACCCAAGTTGCAGTCCAGCTTGATGATTACGAAGCTTATAAAGCAAAGAAATGGTCGGGGACGGACAAAGATGGTGAAAAAGCGGATGAAACTGAACCGGCGACCAGAGGCGAATATGCGGGAGGGCTGATTACGAGTTATTCCCAGACGCAGGCAGGCGTTCCGGTTCTCGGCCGTGGTTTTCGGGGCCGTGAGCAGGCCGGGCTCGAGCGTGGCGACCCGGTGCAGCCTTACGTTGCCACAGGCACTTATTCACTGCCGGTGAGTTTACCCGAGGGCGAGGTTCGGCTGGATTTTGCCCGGCCGGGAGCTGACGCCAGGCTTACGATTTGGGCGGTGCCGACAAGAATGCTGCAGACGTTGTATGCGACCATAGCCGTCATCGGCGCGGCGCTGGTGCTGCTTGGGCTGATAAGAATATGGCCTCATTCGGTCACACCACGGAAGATGTCGGTCAAACGGATAGTAATCTATATTGTGCTGTTTGTGGTGCTGGCTGTCTTCTTGGGTCTGCTCGGAGTGATTATCAGCATCGCAGGCATTCTGATAACCGAGGCGGTCAGAAGCTCTTGGCGCCGACCGGCAGAGGCCGTCGCATAAGGCAGATAGAGCCGCGGGACTGGGCCGGCCGAGGCGATTCGTAAACAATCGTCGATATGCATTGTCCGTGCAAGAAATGCGCGGTTATCACGCCTTTACGCTTCACAGGCAAAAACGCTTGTCTCATGCAAGTCTCTCCGCTATAATCAATCGCTGCCAAAGAGGCCCTAAAGGCCGTTGAGCAGGGTGTTTTCGCTCAGCCGGAATCCCGAACAACGGGGGCTTCGGACCGTCCGACGAATTCAGCTTTTAAGCTTGATTGAGGAGCGTCACTATGAAAAAACTGTTATTGCTTGCAGGTATCTCCGCCCTTACCGGGTTATCCCAGACTTATGCCGATGGCAATACGCCGGGGTCATTCACCAACTCTGTCGGGATGAAGATGGTGCGCATCGAGAAGGGGGCATTCATGATGGGTATAGAAGGTACGCCGCTACCCGAGGGGCTGGCGCCGCGGCCGCGTTTTAAGAACGGAGATTACGACGAAACGCCCCGGCATAAGGTGACGATTACAACGCCGTTTTATATGTCGGAGACCGAGGTGACAATCGAGCAGTACAGGAAATTCAAGGCGGACTTTCCGGGTTTCAAGGCGACTCTTGACCACGACCCGTATGTTTCGTCAATAAGCTGGTACGACGCAGCGGCCTTTTGCAGGTGGCTCAGCGAAAAGGAGGACAAACCATACCGGCTGCCTACAGAGGCCGAATGGGAATACGCCTGCCGCGCGGGCGCCGAGACCCCGTTTTCCAGCGGGAACACGCGGCCGGAACATGAAACGGCCAATCGCTGGGGTCTAAAGAACATGCATACCGGCGCAAGGGAATGGTGCCTCGACTGGCACGGGCTTTATCCTGAGAGGCCGCAGACGGATCCGGTCGGTCCGAAGGCCGGGTGGGTGAAGGTCGTTCGCGGCGGAGGCCTGGATGTTCTGGACAAGCAGACGATGAGCTTTTACTTCGGCAGAGACATGGAGGCCTCTGCGCCGGGAGATTCCCCTTACTACGCGCGGTCGGCGAATCGGGCAGCGGCGCCTCCGTCCTTTGCGCCGCCGCCGGTCGAGTACCAGGCCAAACAGATGGAGTGCATCAATCCACCTTTGCCGCCGGGCCCGCAGTCGTCGTCGCCTTATCGCGCAAAGGGAATGGTAGGTGGCTGGCACAACATCGGCTTTCGTGTGGTTCAGGCGCCTACGCCGGCGACCAAGCCGATGGAATTTGAGCCGCCTTTGTTCCAGAGATGTGTAAAACAAAAGGCGGTCGCGGTTTCCAAAGGTCCCGATATGACGAAACCATATTACAGAACGCGGCGCATTCTCCTGGGACTGAGCAAAGAAGAGATGGTAAACGTCGGCTGGAAGATAGGTCTGCCGCCCGGCCTGGGAACGAACCATCACAACGGGGCCGTTGTGGCGATTCCGAACGGTGACCTGCTGGCTGTCTATTATAACGGCTTCGTCGAGAGCGACCCGGACCTTTCCATAACGGTGGTGCGCCTGCGCCGCGGCAGCAACCACTGGGACATACCGAGCGTCTGGCCGGACTTTCTCGACGGCAACGACGCCAGCCCGTTTATCTTCGTCGATAAAGGCGTCGTATGGCTGGGCTGGGGCGGCATACACCTTGCCGGCGGCTACCCCTTCCAGTGGACGACCTCCGAAGACAACGGCGCAACATGGAGCGCTGTACAGTTTCCCATCTTCGAGAGCAGGCCCGGCGGATACGGCAGGCGTCAACCAATAAATGCGGCCTTTAGAGGTCCGGACAATACGCTGTATGTCGCCTTCGACGGGTGGGGGTCGACTTCCGGACTTTGGGCCACGAGAAACAACGGCCGGACATGGTTCGATGCCGGCGGCAGGATTCTGGGGCTGCACGGAACATTCGTTTTGCTCGATGACAACAGTATCCTCTCTTATGGAACGCGAAACAGGACCATCGACGGCTTTTGCACGAAGAACGTATCGACAGACTGGGGCAGGACCTGGCGGGTCAGCCGCTCGCCTGTGCCGGGTCAGGGAGGCGGGCGCAATCCGATTATGCTCAAACTCACCGACGGACGTTTGTTATATGTCAGTGACTTCGGCAGTGCGAGAGACCCGAATGTCAAAGGCTTCACAACAGCCGGCGCCTATGCCTGCCTGAGCGACGACCAGGGCCAGACCTGGCGAATCAGAAGACTCGTCGGCGGCCGGACACTTGACGAGAATGGAAAGCCCGTCGAAGTAAAAACTTGCGGCTACGTCGGCGCAATCCAAAGCGAAAACGGCGTCATTCACCTGGTGACATCTCGTAATAATCCCGACCTTCATCTCGAGCTTAATGAAGCGTGGATTCTTGCTGACGATAGGGCGGTTGAACAGGCGGCAGCTCGTAATAATGTCGAGGTAATACCGGACACGACCAAGAACTATCGGGAAGAATACGCCGACGGCAAACCGAAGGCGAGCTACAAGGCGGGCATGGGTCGGGACGGCCGTTTCCTACTGGAAGGAAGTGAAATCTGGTACTATGAAAACGGCCAAAAGCAGTGGGAGGCCAAGTACCAGGGCGGCTCCAAAGTCGGCATTGAAACCTATTGGAACCCCGACGGCACCAGGAAATGGCAGAGGGACCACCGTGAAGACGGCAGCTCCATCTGGACGGTTTGGGGACCCGGCGAAAATGTCAGGGCAACATCCGTTTGGCGCGACAAGAAACTGGTGAGCCATAAACTCATCGACAAATAGCTTTGAGGCATATACGACGGAACTGTTTTTGCTTTAGCTAATTGCAAGGTAAGGGTGGCGAGCGTTATGAAAACAGGATTGCGAGGTTTGATTTGTGTGTTTTTGACCGCAGTTGCAGCGCAGATACTGTGGGCTCAGGCGCCTGCCGTGGCTGATGTCACGGTCGAGTTTGAAGCTGCCGACCGGACTGGTATGGAGGGGATTCTGCCGGTGGATATCGCGGTGGGTCTGTCTGCCAAGGCAGCGGACAGGGTGACGGTGGATTATAAGGTAACCGGCGGGACGGCAAAGAGCGGTGACGATTATGAGCCGGTGGGGGGGACGCTGGTTTTCGAGAGGGGCGAAAACACGAAAAACATTCGCCTGGTCATACTGGATGACCAAGCGAAGGAAGACAATGAGACGGTTGTGATTACGCTGACAAATCCAAAAGGCGCAGAACTCGGGGCGAAGCATCAGTACACCTACACGATTGTAGATGGCGGAGGACTCGAGCTCAAGGTGGATTTCGGTCTGCCCATCTGGAGCGGCGGGGACAGTGAGAGGGGCAGTGACAGTCCGGTTGCGGGGACCGTCAAAGAAGGCTGGACGCCGTGGGTCTCGCCCCGCTGGGCTGATATGTACGACCACGGCGGGGTACAGTTGGAAAACGTCGCCGGCACGGGGGTCAGTATGCTGCTAACCACGGTCCGTGGGGGACATATGACGCTGAAGGTCTGCGGGCTGATAAGCGGTTTGGCGGGCGCTTTGCCGCCGAAGGGCAGACCCCTGCACGAGGCCATCTGCAACAGCTGGCTTTACAATTGCGACTGGCCTGATAATCCATGGGGTGACATCATATTGGCCGTCTACAATCTGCCGGCCGGGGAATACGTTGTTAAGAGTTATCATAATCATTTCAACTGTGTAAGAATCCGCGGCACGGACGACCCGACCCTTATCGACTGCAGCGCGGCGGAGAATCCGCAGCCCGCACTGCCTTCGATTAAGGCCCTGTCGTTCGAGAAGCTACTGGAGCGATATGAGGGTACTGACACGTGGCATAATGCGAGGCGAGAGTTTGTGAACGCCCGGCCCGAATACTGGGACTATCACGGTCAGGCCGATTTTCCGCCCAGGGGGCCGCTCGGTCCGCACGGCAGCGGGGCGGTCCAGACGATTGAGGCGGCGCACAATATCCAGCCGCAGCAGGTGACACGTGATGAGGACCTTGTACCCTCGGTGATGACGTTCCGCACCGATGGCTCAGCGGTACATATTGTCTACGAGGCGGGCTGCTGCACGCATGACGGTGTCCGGCCTTCGCGGGACGGCGGCAGGGCGATTTTGAACGCCTTCGAAATCAGACTTGTTAAGAAAATCAAAACGCTCGGATCGGCGGATGCACACGTTGATGTTCACTCGGAATACCTCAAAGCGGTTGTGGATTATGCGGATACGCTGCTCGAACATGGAAGGGACAGCTATGGCGACGCAAAATCACCCGTCTTTGTGGCAGGGGGGCTGGACCTCAAAAAGTACGACTTCGTTCGACGAGAACTGAAGGGACAGGGCATTCGCGAAGGTGACAGGGCCTACGGTGCAAACCCACAGCATGACCTGAATCTTTATCAGGTGCTTTACGCCCTGACGGAGCTGACCGGGGACCAGAAGTACGCACAGGAAGCGGACAAGGCCCTGAAATGGTTTTTCGAGAACTGCCGCAGCCCGGCCACCGATCTTTTCGCGTGGGGCGAGCATCTTCACTGGGACGTCGCCGCCGAGCAGTGCAAGGGCCGGGACCTGCACGAGTTCTATCGGCCCTGGGTGCTTTGGGACCATTCGTTCGACATCGCACCGGGGGCCTGTGAAGCCTTTGCCAGAGGGCTGTGGGACCATCAGATTTACAATCATTGGGGCGACTTCAACCGCCACGCAAAATGGTCGGAACACGGCCCTGGGCGCAGGTGCAATATCTCGCGGCATGCCGGATTTTACATCGCGACATGGGGACATGCTTATGACCGAACGAAAGACCCCGTCTTCTTAAAGGCGATAGAGCGGGTTTTGATCTTCAAGGAGGCAAGCCGGCACCCGATTACTAATTTTCTGCCGAGCGACAGGAATGCGAATTCGGTCAATCAGTGGCTCAGCGATATCATAGGCGAAGAGGTCAAGCTCTCGCATGATCCGCGGATTGGCGGGCTGCATTCGCATGTTGCCGGAACGCTGTCCCTGGCGATAGACCTGCACGATGCTGCAAAGTATATTGACGGGGAACTAAAGCAGATGATGACGGACTTTGCGCATACCGAGGACGAGCACTTTTTGAAGTTCCATGAAGGACTCGGCGAGGATTCCGAGCATTTGTTCGTGGACTGTGGCGGCGTAAGCACGATGAAGCCATTTGCCGCCGGACGTTCTTTTTGTCCGATCTGGGACTTCGAGTACGGCAAGGCGACCGAGGCCCAGGTGGCGATGATATGCTGTGAACGCTTTCGCCAGCTGCCGCCCGGGGAAATCAGGGAGGGCTACCTGCGGCTGATTACCGCCTGCGCAAATCGCTATGTGAAGCACAACCCGCCGGCCGAGGCAATTCAGAAACCCGGCATTATAGGCGATGTCGTTATGCTGATGACCGCGGCTTACGAGCTGTCCGGTGACAGGAAATATCTGGAACGGGCCGATTATATCGCCCGCCTCGGGATGGACAACTTCTTGGATATCTCGCCGCTGCCTCGCGTCGCGGTCGGCTTCGAACATTACGAGGCCATCACACGCTCCGACACGATGATGATGGCCCTATTGAAACTCTGGCAGATGGAAAACAAACCGCAAACAAAACTAAGACTGGTTTATACCGACCGTTAGCCTGCGCATTTATGTACCCTTATATTAGGAGCCTGTCCTGATAACACATATGGAATTGTCATGTTGAGCGAGGCGAAACATCTGGCCGGCGAATGGGAAGAGAGCCCGCCTTTGGGCTTGAGATTCTTCGCTGCGCTCAGAATGACAACGACTCTCTGGTTTGCAGGACTAATTCGAACAGGCTCTAAGAGCCTTGCGGCATCCCAAAGAAAGGAGCAGTAGAAGCACCAATGAAAACCACAACTAAGAAGAACTGGACATACGTGGTTTGCGCCCTCGTCGTCGCGATAGTGTCAATACAATCGGGACGAGCTGCTGAAATGCCCGAGAACGGCAAATATACAAACTTTGTCGGCATGGAATTTGTGCGTGTCGAGCCGGGCGTGTTTCAAATGGGCGTAGGCAAAACGCCGCTGCCCGCGGAACTAGCCCCCGGCGGCAGCCTGCTGCCCGAGGGCGATTATGATGAGAAACCGAACCACACCGTGACAATCTCACGGCCTTTCCATATTGGGAAGTGCGAGGTCACGAACCTGCAATACGAGCTGTTTCGCCCCGACCACAGAAAATTGCGGCGCGGCGGCGATTCCGGTCGTGATGACGAGGCCGTCGTTAATGTCAACTGGTATGATGCGCAGGCGTTCTGCCGGTGGCTTTCGGATAAGGAGGGCCTGCCGTATCGCCTGCCCACCGAGGCCGAATGGGAGTACGCCTGCCGCGCGGGGACAACCACGCCTTTCAGCATGGGTGACGCGCTGCCGCAGGAATTCTCCAGGCAATCCCGCTCTGTTCAAGTCGGCCAGACGCCGCCCAATCCGTGGGGCCTCTATGACATACACGGCAACGTCGAAGAATGGTGCTATGACTGGTACGGCCCCTATGAGGCGGCGGATCAGACAGACCCGGTCGGACGTTTCGCCGGAGACTTCAAGGTTATACGCGGCGGTGACAGGGGCACCGACCCGTATTACCAGCGCTCGGCCAATCGCCTGGGGACGCTGCCGGAAGACAAGCACGGAATAATTGGCTTTCGCGTCTTTATCGGTGAGATGCCAGACACTAAACCTCTGCCGAAGGCGCCGCTTGCGCCTTACCAAATCGGTGTAAACCAGCAGGTTCCTGCGGATATTGACAACGGGCCGGACCCCCGCGAACCGTACATCCGGATACGTGAGTTCGTTAAGATGCCGCCCGGCAACACGGGACCCCTTTACGAAAAGCATAACCACTTCACGTCCGTCACGGAGTGCCCTAATGGCGACCTGATAGCCATCTGGCATACGTGCATCGGAGAATCGGGTCGGGAGCTGGCCGTTGCCGCCAGCAGATTGCGCTACGGCCGGCAGGAGTGGGAGCCGGCGTCGCCCTTCTGGGATGCCCCGGACCGAAACGACCACGGCCACGCGATGTGGTTCGACGGAAAAGAGAGAATCTACCATTTCCAGGGGGTTGCCGATACCGTTAGGAATGTTGCGCTGGTGATGCGCACATCGAGTGACAACGGCGTCGCCTGGTCGCAGCCCCGAATCATCGCAGGGCACGGGTCCAGTCGCATGCCCGTCGAATCGGTTTTCCGAACAAAGGAAGGTTTCTACGCGATCTCCTGCGACAAGGGTCCGAACATTCTGTGGATAAGTCGCGACCGCGGCATAAGCTGGAGCGAGTGCGGCGGCGCCATCAGGGGCAAACACGCCACCGCCGTGCAGCTTTCGGACGGCCGGCTGATGGCTTTGGGGCGAGAAGGGAACATCGACGGAAAAATGCCGATGAGCATCTCCGGTGACATGGGCAGGACGTGGGAATATTCGGCGAGCGAATTTCCGCCGGTCAGTTGGGGACAAAGGGCGGTCCTGCTTCGACTGAAAGAAGGCCCGCTTTTTTTCGCCTCGTTCTGTAATAAGATGATGATTACCAACGCCTCCGGCAGCCAACACGAGGTGTCGGGCCTGTTCGGCGCTGTTTCATTCGATGAGGGAAAAACGTGGCCTCAAAAGCGGCTGGTAACAAACGATGGCCCGGCCCATCAGGTCGGCAGCTTGAACGGCGAGCCCATTATAATGAGCCCGCACAATACCGAATCGGTCGGATACCTGGCCGTATGCCAGACGCCCGATGGCGTGATAAACCTGCTGACCAGTCGGCAGCACTGTGCGTTCAATCTCAAGTGGGTCATGACGCTGCCGCCCGCCGCGCCGACCAGACCGACTCCGTCGGATGCTAAAGCATTGCCTGGGAAAGAACGCCTGGAAAAGGTGTACATCCTTAGCGAATCTATGAAGCGAGCAGAATGGTTCGCCAGGAGTGAGAATTTTGCGAAACCGCCTTCGAGTGACAGGCCACTCAAGATTAGCAACGAGGGAGGAGGCTTCTATGAGAGGGGCGCCGACCCCGCCGGCTTTGCCGCGGTCGACGATAAGAAAGGCTTTACCGTCGAGCTCAAAACCAAAGTCATTAAGCGTAAGCCCGAAGCCAAGGCAGTTGACATCGAGCTTTACGACGGCGCGGGCAGTCGATATGCATTGGCCATAACCGATACCGGCGTCTATTGGTACGAGGGTTATATTCAGGGCTCGGCCTTTCTGCCTCTTGCCGAGTTCGTTCCGGTTGCCGAAGGCATGGACAACACCGACGACATGCACGTGTATAGGATGGCCGTCCGCCCCGACCGTGTCGCACAGATCTATCGCGACGGCAGACTCATCGGCGCACGGCAGCACGAGTACCGTACGCCGCGCGAAGCCTACATCCAATTGGGCGCCGGACCAGGCGCGGAGGTCCTCGTCGAATATTTCGCCTATGACCTGGGTGGACCGTACCAGCCGTAGCAGCGGTACCGAAACATGCCGGGCTGCCGAGGGCGCCAAGATATGGCAGTGGCACCCACCATTCTTCTACGTGTCTGTCGCTTCGAGAACAATCAGCCAATCGTGGGCCTCAGGCAGAGGCGTGGCGGGCTGCCAGCTGCCGTTCTCGTCGGCGGTCACGTTACCTAAATCGTATTGGGCACCGTCAATCGGCTGTCTCCAGTGAGTTGTCGCGGAGCTCTGTTTTCCTGCTGTTTCTTATTTCAATTATGAAAGAAGCGACGGAACAGACCAATACGCTCGGAACCCAACCCAGAACAACAATTGCGAACATACACTGTCCCTCCGGGAACAGCATTATTATGTGTTTACCGAATGGTGAAAGAGCCAAAGGCAATGCAATAATCCAGATAAGTCCCCAGAGAACAAGCAGGCCCCAACAGAGCAAAATGTTTTGCAATAGTCTGCCGCCTTTAGACATTCTTCTAATAGGAATTCCAAATACTCCAACAACGATGTGAATCAACTCAAGAATAAGAACAACATATTGCTGGCGTGACCCCCGAAAACTGTACCATTGCGGATTAGAGGGTATCCGATAAGATTGGTAGGTTTTTTTGAAAGGGATACCCAGATGAAACGCAGATTACACACGCCGGAACAGATCGTTAACAAGTT
>Ga0307378_10002927_pt1 | contig 25476 bp, 22 predicted proteins | sample UN1MG_FD_202238 | JGI IMG/M metagenome (GOLD analysis project Ga0307378, IMG submission 202238) | Soil microbial communities from Risofladan, Vaasa, Finland - UN-1 | ecosystem: Environmental > Terrestrial > Soil > Coastal area > Acid sulfate soil | place: Finland: Risofladan, Vaasa | collected...
GGTTGCGTGAGATGTCAATGCCTTTGCAATGCGCTGTATAACAACTGTTTAGAATACGTTTTGTGATGAAAATGAAAATCTTAACTGATTGATATATAATATTTTAAAACCAAGGAAACTTTAGTTACTGATCATCTGAAAAAGTCTCTATTTTGGTTTCCGATTCTCAATCAAACCGGAAATTGTTAATGTGGTTCCAAGCCCCAAGATCAGTCCAGTTACAAAACCAATAATAAAACTCCATGGTCTTCCCATTTGTGTCAATCCATGCAAAAGTACTAGAATAACACTTATCCAACCAATTGATACCAACACTGAGCCAAATGCTAATTTATTTTTTGTTTTCATTTGAACACTCTTTATTATATTTATTCATTTCATTTCAGTTTATAGAACTCATCAGCTTTAACGCCAATGGATTATGCTTATCTAATTTAAGAGATTTAAGATCGGCAATAATTGAGAATTGAGTTGGAGAATTGTATTCCATAGCCATCGCGGAGAGAGCATGACGCAAAGTTGTAAAAGGATTTGTATTTGATTCCTTTTAAAAAAATTTCAGTGTGTGACTCAATATTATAATTAACATCTATAAGAATATCATTGCCGATAATGTTGTTTGCATTCTTTTTATTTATTTGTCCAAATGAAATATTTACAAAAAGCAAAGAACAAATAAAATAAATTATTGCCATCATATTCTTTCCCTTCATAAGAACATAATTTTAGTTTTAATTTCTTATTCTTCGAACAACTCTATTTTGAAAATACAATCCTTACCCCCTCTCTTTAATGAATCGAGAACTTCAACATGAGCAGTTCTGCCGGTACTTCTCTCAAAAATTTCTTTTACATAACCGGAAGAACAAATGCAAAAACTTCCTGATAAATCTTTCGGACCATCTTCCACTAAAGGACACATACAATATCCATCACTCATAATTAAACCTTGAGGATTTTGGTGGTCTCTTCCCCAATTATAAATAATAACAGTTTTGTTTCCTCCTTTTTTTACTTCATAGCCGTTGCTTTCAAAAAACTTGATATATCTTTCTGCTTCCTCAAGTGTCGGTTTCTCTTTTGGCGCTATACCAAATGCATCAATATAGCAGGAGCGGCCGCACGCTTCCATTAGATTTTTCATTGTTGGGAAATCAAGAATGGACTCCATATTATCCATTAAGTCTTTTATCCACTTCTTACCCTTTTCAGCCTTAAATTCTGCCGGTGTTTCCGAGCCTTTAATCATTTTTTCTTCTAATTCATATATCCAATTTTTAGGTTTTTGTCCATCAGGTACGCTATGGCTTTCGCCTTTAAGACTAAGTCCAAGCAAAGTTGTACTTGCACCACAACAGGTTACACTGGCTGCCAAGGTTTTTATTAAAAAATCTTTTCGGTCCATATTATCATCTTTTATTTCATTCCTTTCATTTATAAACATTTTTCTCTTGTCTGGAAAGCGATAAACACTTTATAACAAGAGATAATCATTAATTCATTCTAACAGCTTTTATTATTGAATTGCTAGTACTTATAATAAGCTCGCTAACGGTCTCAGATTTATTCTTGTTAAAATGGAAATCCCAGCCGATAAACTTTGTGTAATAGTCAGCTTCCGACTCCGGAATAATCTCAATCTTAAGACTTCTTCCTACCAAATCAAGAAACAAATGATCATCCTCTCTAAATATTCTGAACTTAATCTCCGGTTCATTAGAATGTTGATAAATGCCAATACATTTATCCATCTGTTCTATACTTGGTTTAAAATATTTCCGTGATTTATATAGAAGTGGATCCACATCCGATAGAAAACATGACGGGAGATCAAAAATCGAATTGTCTATCGCTTCGTTTAGTTTTATTTCAGAGAATTGCATTTTCATTTGCCGGTGCTCTTCTCCCTCGTCTCTTCCAAGAAGTATTGTGAAAGCCCTCTTAATCTTATTTACTTCTTTATAATCTTCAAAAAATATATCGCCTGCCCTAATTAAAAACCCTGTTTCCTTATCGAATACCAATTCGGTATTCACTCCACCGCTGGTTTTAGCTTCAATTACTACAACCTTCTTCTCACCAATTAATTCTTCACCTTTGATATTCATTTCGGGATAAAACTCTTTTAATTTCAACGGAGCCTGAACATCAAAAAGCAATTTCATATCGAAAAGTTGATCCGGTTCCATACTCTCTATACTCCTTGATGTTTGAACCCAAGCTGAATTACCGTTAAATCCATAACTGATCTGATTTCCCCATGCGAATTTTTGATTATAATACCATTCACCATTTGCTCCTGCAATAACGGTTAGTGGGACACTTCCTGAAACATACCGCAATAATGTACCGATTCTTATTTCGGTTTTAACATCTTTTAATGCAGAACCTCCGCAAGAACCAATATATTTCTCAATAACTTGTGTAACTGAAATAGTGTCGTTTAAACTCAGTGTTTTGTTCGAGGCATTCTTTTCTTTTGATAATCCTCTTAGATTATCATCCATGCTCTGTTCCTGATAACGTCCTTTATTTATCTTATTAGCGAATATCATTCGATTCTCAGGATTCACAAAAGTCATGGATTCATATAGATTTATCCCCTGCAAATAACTATTATCCCTTTTTGAAATAAATTTGGATTCTCTGAAGTACTGCATTTCCTGATTTGCTCCCTTTGATGTATTTTGCAGAAGAATTTCGGAATTAATTAAAACCGGGAATAAAGGTAAAACCAGAACCATTTTAGTGACAAATCTCATCATAAATAGAAATTATTAACTTCTAGATTACCATCCATAGACATGTATTATATTATCATATATTTCTTTAACTAGGTCTCCTCCGTTAGAGGAATTTGTCATTATTACAGCACCATTTCCGGATTCTTTGGAAATAAACATATAACACCTGAATCCCGGGTTATTTCCGCCATGTTCAAATGTTGATCCATCACCGAATAACTCTACACCAAGACCAGCATCCACTGTTTGACCTCCATCGATTTTTTGCTTTGTTAACATTTCCCTTACCGTCTCAACAGAAAGGACCTTGTTAGATTCCCCCGATAACGAAAGTTGAATATCAATGAGCCACTTTGCCAAGTCGGATGGAGTAGACCAAAGTCCGCAGCAGGAACCGAATTTTGCAAACCAATTGCCTTGTATAATTGTCCCATCATCCAAGTGTCCAGATGATAATTTCGATTCAAACTCTTCAGGAATTGGTGGTTTAAAAAACACACTGTTTACCATTTCCAACGGGTCAAACACCACCTTTTCAGCTAAATCAGAAAAATTTTCACCTGTCAATTCTTCAAGCAGTAATTGCAAAACTATATATCCCCCACCTGAATACTTATATTGACTCCCTGGAACGGCAAAAACACGTACCGGATCTGAATTAGCAGGTTTTTTACCTTCCAGTATTTCTATCAAAGTAGGTTTAGGTTCGTTTTCCCTATAACCTCTGAAGCCTGAAACGGTTAAGCCTGCGGTGTGAGACAAAATACGACGGAGTGTTACTTTCTGTTCTTTGGTATATTCATTCTCCGGCACTTTCCATGATTTAAGCTGCTCATTTACATCTGTATCTAAATTCAATTTACCGTTTTGAACAAAGTATAATGCTACAGTAGCTGTGATAGGTTTGCTTATCGAAGCAGCCTGGAACATGGTTTCCGTAGTTACTGCTTTATTACTTCCTGCTTTGGCAACACCGTATCCTTTTGTCCATTCAAGTTTACTGTTGTTAATTACTGCGATACTAACTCCCGGTACTCCATAATATTTCATGCGTTCGTAAAGATTCTGTTTAGATACCAAATCTTTTTCAACCAACATCATTTTTTGTTTTACAACTTTTTCTTGCTGCGAAAAACATAAAAAACTCGTAATAGTATTTAAAATAAAGAAACAGAAAAGTGATAATCTAATATTCATATTGCCTCCGATCATATAATTAGTTAATAGGTTATTAAAGTGAACAATTACTTAAATGTTGATTTTATTTATAGATAATTAGGTTGTCCTTTATTTGTATTAACGTCTCGTATAAGAATAGTAGCCGATTGCGGGCTTCATTCCTGTCACGTTACAAGAAAAGTTGAAGCGCCTGCCCGACCGAATCATTCAGGCGGGGGCTACAACCCACGTATTTACTACTATTACGGCTATTATTTTTATACATTGTTATGTGGCGTAATTTATATCTATAAATAAGCATTACTTCCAAAAAGGCCACGTATTTAATTTCACGGGTGGCCAACTTAGTGTTTTAGCAGCGGTAATTATACTGTTTGCATCTTCTTCAATTAAGAATCGCTCTTTAAGTAATTTATTAGTTTCTGATATCACCATACTGACGTAATTTTCTTTACTTCCATACCGTTCCTCTAAACTGAGGCGTGGATCACCATTCTTTATCCGTTCATTTTTTGTGACTGTAAAGGGCCAAAAAGAACCATAAAATCGTGTCATATAGTTAGGCGAATTCGCTTCTTTTTTCCTTGGATTAAATCCCTGGTATGTTCCAAGCGGTACCGCTAATTCTAGTAATCGAATACCTCCAAGCCCATTCCCATCTACATCAACCGATGGGACAAATGTAGGATAATGGCCCAGAATAGTTGGTGGTATCTGGGTCATAATACCATCTGTCCAAAAGTCTGAACCATAGTCGCATATTGGAGGTTGTAGGTTTCTTCCCGGATGATTCATCTCTGGAATTACAGGCATTTTTTCTTTGTGTTCTTTTGCTGTGATTAGGGTATTGTTGTCGAATCTGGGATATTTACTTTCAGGTGGTAATATTGCATTTGACACCCAATCGTCTAAGAGGACCAATGAAGCTCTTAAAAAAGGAGCAATAGCCACAGTACTTAATGAATGTTCAGCTATTGGATCATTTCTTTCCCATGGGCTACCATGAGGTGCTCCATTCAATACATAGATTCTGACATTTTCATTAACACTTGCATCATTCTTTCCATCAATCGTGGTATGAATTAAAGATGCAGAACGTGTCCAATATTCTAAAGCATGATTGGTAATAATTATTTTGGGGATTTTATTCATTTTCTCAGCAAGTGCCAATATATCATTTTCGCTACCCGATTCAGTATCGTTGGAAGCAAGGTAATTGAATGGCGGATAATCTGCTGGCATATAATTTCCTTCTAAATCGCTTGGGTGATGCGTTGTTTGAGCAAAACGATAATTAAAACCGCCCTTTCCGCCACCTGCCACCTGAATTCGGGCTCCATCAAACACCATTCTATCTTCCTCATCAACATGGAAACCTTGATAAATCATTTGTACTATAAAACGGCCTGATTGTGATATTCCATATATATAACTATAATCGATCACTATTTCTTTTGTTCCATTATCCTCAACAATCAAAGGATTGGGATTGCCTGACAAATCTTGATATTCGTATTTGAAAAATGATAACACATCTCTTACAGCTGCTAACCCTAAACCAACAATTTTGGGCGATTCAACTTCGTAAATTAATTCATATATTTTTCCTGGTACAAAACCGCTTTCAATATATAAACTAACCGAATCAGCTATTAATGAGTCATTCTCATAATAAGCGTAACTCCACTCATCATTAGGAACTACTGTTCTTTTTCCCTCAGGGCTATCTCGAACAGTTAATACATCATTTGAATTATCAGGGTAATTAGCTGATGGATAGCAACGGCTATTTCCCCATGCAAGACTTTTCCATTTCTCTGTTTCAATACTTGAACTATTTACTATTTCGGCAATGGTCTTTTGACGAAACATATTTCCATTATCTTCAGCTACCGGTACATCAAATTGCATTTTATCCGAACCTTCAACAACATCCCAGTTCCAGCCACTCCAAAGCAAACAGTAACCTTCCCGCATTAAAAACCCATTTCCAAAATGTTCTTCTTTTTGAGGATTATTACTTCCGTAGGCATCGTTAAGATTTCTAAGTATATATAAGTTTCCTCTATTATTTACACCATAAAGCAATTTGCCATTTGATTTAGACATATCGATAGGTTTTAGCAGGAGAAAATCACCCGAAAACTCAATCATTCCGTGGTCATTTCTTTTTGCAAATTGCAAATCAATTATTTTTGCATTTGACATGTTTGAGGGATCAATCTCATAAAAAATAGTTCCTCTAATTTTTTCATATTGACCAACCTCCCCAAAGCTATATCCATCGGCGACTATAACACGTTCTTTTATAATTATTTTGCTAACTTTTGCATTAATAATTATTGCTTGAGATAGTAAAAGCAATATTAAGATAATTGTTCTCATTTTGTTTTTTTTATGCCACATAACAATCATTAGAAATAACTGCATCAACTTCAACATGTACAAGCCATTCAGGATTTACAAACCCTGAAACTTCAAATATTGTACAAGCTGGGCGAATGTCCTTGAAATATTCGCCATGTACCGCTGCAATTTCTTTCCAGTCATCTATTCTTTTAAGTAGCAACCTTGTTCTTATTACATCCGTCAAATCTGCTCCAACTTTTTGCAATGCTTGTTGAATTATTTCAATACGATGGCGTATTTGTATAACAGGATTTTCAATCCCGACTGTTTTATTATTGGGACCAATTGGAGCTGTACCTGAGACTGAAATGAAATTGTCTATTCTACAAGCCCTTGGAATGCCAATCAACGGTTCATAAAGACTACCAGAAGTTACATTTTGTCTTTTCATACTATTCATATTACTACTATTATATCACATCTATAATTAATACCAAGAATACAAATTCTATCAACTACCGGAATACAAAATATACCCTAGAATTATGCTGATTATATTCTCGGTTGAATGAGCAAGAATGGCTTCCACTGCCGACCTCTTTCGTAAATAAACTAGTGCATAAAAGAATCCTATTATTGAAATCGATATCAAACCACTTAATCCCTGGTATAAATGTCCTAACCCAAAAATTACTGAGCTCAATATTAAGGCAAAAATAAGTCCGGGTTTTCCAAACACTTTTTCAAATCTCGTAAGTATAAAAACTCTCCACAACTCTTCTGAAAAACCTCCTTTAAACAATCCGATTAAAAGAAATATAATTGTATAGCTTGTATTACTAAATAATTTACTCATATCTATTCCTTGGGCTGAAGTTGCTGGTAACAATGCGTTTATTACCGGACTAATTAAGAAAGTATCTAAAATGAATATTATCAATCCAAATAATATACCGTTTCTAACCTGTTTTAATAAATTGTCTTTCTTGAATCCGATATCATGATATTTTTCTTTGGATAGCCGTAATAACAATGTCACGCATATTATTGCCAGAATTGCGGTGATGAATGTTCGAAGAAATACATGTGGCAGGGAATCAAATAATGCAAGAACGCTATCGATAAAGAAGATGTTTTTGATTGCCTTAATAATCCACATGAAGGAAATGAATCCTAAAGAGATATAAAGTGCATTTTTTACAGATAAATTTTTCATATCACTTTTCTTTTCCCCAGGATGGTAATACAAGTTGATTTTTTTTAATCACTTTTTTCAAAAATATTAATCCTATAATAAACAAGATTAAGATTACAATAATTGAAGCTTCGACACTTCTACTCCCTTCCAATAAGATTTTAGTTTGCTATAAATATTTTTACTTCATCTAAGGTGTTATAGAATTCGGAATACTTAAACAATTGATGATATTCCATCTTCCGTCAAAATGTTGTAATTGAAAGTAGCTGTTCGAAATTGGTGTAAATACTTCGACAAATGCCATATCATCCATGATATCAAGAATATTAAGATCCAGGTGCCGTTGGTCTTCTGGAACCACAGATAATTTTGCCCGTGCAATTTCAAAAAAAATACTTGAACCACTTCTTGAAATTATTATTTTCTTAGTCTGTGGAATATAACTGAGTTGTGCAATACTAATTTCCGGATGGATAATTTTGATTAGTTTTTCAAAATCTCCAGTGAATTGACTTTCGTAAAATTCTTGAATTATCAATTTTACTTCCTCTTCTCTTTTATCGGGATAAATACCAGAAAGTTGAGGTCGATTTGGTACATCAGGACCCAAAGACCATAAAACATTCACTATTTTCCATTGTCCTTCGAAGTTTACCATTTGCAGGTAATCGTTAAAAAAAGCAGAAGTTAATTTTACACAGGCAATTTCATCCCTATGTAACAGAACTGTCACATTCAGTTTTCTTTTCTCTGGAGCCAGGTAACCGGCTTTTGCACTTGATAATTCTACTAGTTGTGATACTGTTGAATACTGAAGAACTGTTTTTCCGGTCTGTGGCAGTCTCAGAGCAATCACCTTGTTAAGATCGGCATGAATTGCTCGTTCCATTCTATCTCCATCTCCGTCATAATATGCCTCCGCATAATCAAGCGCTGTTTTTTTTATCGCAATTTCATCTTTTAACTCATTGTTGCCTTGAGAAAGTAAAATTTGAGAAGGCAAAACAATCAATACAAAAAGTATTAAATATTTTTTCATTTTTCTATTCTCCATCTATAATAAATATTAGCTATTTTAATTACTCTTAATAAAGCCGAGGACAGATAATAATTACCTTAAGATCCTAACTCCAAAAGTTTTGAATTATATCCAACTTTATATTCTTCAGGAAGTTCTAAATTCTTTAACCACTGCTCACGTAAAAACTTCTGCTCCTTTGTAAGGGATGTCATCTCCTCTAAGACGTTGTAGATCATTCTTTGAGATAATGCAACAGCTAATTCAATTTTCTCATTACCACGCTTGATTAAAAAATCAATCTTTTCTCCAACATTCATTGTACGTGATTTATTCATAATATCCTGAAGATTCTCCTTATTAATATCCTGACCAAAAGCTTTAATCAATATGTCATTGTCTCTCAATCCATTTTTTTTAGCTGCATCGGATACATTTACAAACCTAAATTCTCCGTTAGAATCCATCCCTACAGCGGCACCTAACGTAGGACGCTTATCATCTGAAGGTTTTTCAGCAATGTATTTGAAGCCAAGTTTTTCCAAATATTCTTCTACCGGTAAAGGCTCTGATCCCCTTATATAATTATTAATGAATGGTTTGATCTCCGGATAAGTCATTTCAACAAATAGATCAAAGAATTTCTTCTCCGAAAAAGGTTTATTCTTTCCATACTCTTTTAAAAGTTGAAGGAACACTTCTCTCAATCCTTTAGTACGATGAGATAGTTCAAGCAGTTTAACATCAAGCAAAGCAGCAGTCAACGCACCTCTATAGTAGAAATTACTAAACTGCGAATTCCCCTCCGAAGTATAGGAATCCAAACTCATCCGGCTCAAACTCATATCTTTATTGAATTTACTATTGATAGTAAGCATATTTGAAATCTCGTTTAAAAAATCTTCTATATTCATTAATCCGCTCCGCAACTGCATAATAAGAGAAGCCCATTCAGTAACTCCTTCGTAAAGCCAAATATGTTCCGATGGAGTTGGAACAGCAAAATTATATGAATGAATAACCTCACTGTGCAGGTTCAGCGGTGTTAGAATATGCATAAATTCATGGGCCATTGTATTCTTCAACTCCGGAAGATCTTTAGCAGTTGCCGGTTGAACATAAATTGAACTGTACGAATGTTCTAAGGCGCCGGAACTAGTTAAGCCATTTCTTTGATATGCCGCAAAGTCTAATAAGCAAAAAAGAAATTTGTAATTTGGAACCGGAGAATAACCAATAAAACTGCTTGCTGATTGTAATGCACCATCTGCAAGTGATAAAATCTTTTGTGCAGTTATTACCGTATCGGTTGCATAAACATAAACACTTACATTAATATTGTTAACCACTGTCTCTGCAACCGTAAGTTCGCCTATCAATACTGGTGAATCCGCTAAACGATCATAAGTCTCAGCAAAATAGAAACCGTTTTTATCGACGTCCAAAGCGGTTCCGATAGTCCAGTTCGATTTATATGCAATTTTCATTCTGACAGGATTCGACTGAAGTCCTTCGAAATAACCAACAACTCCGAAAGTATTAAAGGCAACAAAATTATCTTCAATTCCTGTACCGGCCATAGGCATAACCTTATTTTCAGTTACTTCAGCATCAAATGTATCTTCGATATCATATTTTATTCTTTTAAGAGCTTCGGGATTTTTTATCTTCCATTTATTTGCAGAGATCTTTTCAACAGGAATTTCATCATCGTTGTTGTCAAATGCATGGAATGTTTTAACAAAACGTCCAAAATCTAAGATTGTATATGTACCTGGCGCAGTAGCGGCAAAATTGTAAATACCATTTTCACTGGTCAGGTTTGACGTTGAAATAGTAACATGGAAAAGATCGTCTTCGTGATTTGATAAATCCAGGTAATATGTAATTTGCGGTTGCAGGCTGGTTCTCGTATGAAAGGACAACCCGCATCCGTATAGATATAAAATTGAAATGGTAAATATGATTTTCTTCATCATGATTTTTTTTTCAGTTATTACTACTCATTTTAATTTAAGACATTTGGCATTTTATTAGGTGTCATTTGTTGATCTTTTCTATACTTCCAAATAGCTCTTTGTGAGCCTGAATTTTTTCCTCATTCCCATAAACACAAATCGCATTTTTGTTCAATATATCAGTCATCATGTTTTTCATTGCTTTGATATCATTTAAGGTTGTACTGAGAATTTCGTTGCGATCTTTTTGAATATCTTCTTTTTTAGTTTTTTCCAAAAAATATTGAACTGCAATGTTCCCTTTTTGAGAAGGAGTATATGGATAATCAACTGTGGCTATCGTACCGATGATATATTTGGTTATTTCCTTATCCGGGAAAGTCAACTTATCAAGATATTCCGGAATGGCATTATAATTATCCAGTGTTTCCTTAAGATTTGGATCACGGTAAGAACTGAATAAAACAAGTCCGTTTTGAGTAATAGTACTAAATCCACCATATGCACCTCCAACCACACGAACACGATTATGTAACCAGTCTCTCGAGAGCATTTGACTTAATACTGCCATTCCCCCGTTCCATTTGTAACCAAGTTTTTTAAAATTATAACCTTTAATTACATACTGCACTTTGGATGTTGTAAGAAATCCTTCATTTTTTTGCTCCAGATTAAATTCCCATTCTCTATAATCAACTTTACATATAGGGAGCTTACTAACAGATACTTCCATTTTATTCGCACTGAATTGATAATCGGGTTTACTTTTAGGAAGCTTATTAACAAATTTATCCAAGCCTTCTGAATAGATTTGAAAATCATTTTCCCCGCATGTTACAGATGCAATAAGATTCTCTTTGTTGAAAAGCAATGATGCAGTTTTCGTTAAGTTCTCAGAAATATCTTTTGACATCATCTCAAAGTTATTGGAAAGCCTGGTTACAAACCAATAGTATTCAAAACCGGAAATAAGTTCAGTAAACATCCCAAAATTATTAAAATATGAAGCAAGCCGGGTTTGTGCATAATTCAAACCATACTGCTTTATTTGTGCATCTAAGCGTGATTGATATTGTGTCAGAATGACTTGTAAACGGTCGATATCATCAAAACGGGTGCGGTTTACGATTTCGTCAGTTAACTCAAACAACTTATCCACTTTTATATTCATAGCTTTAGAGTTAATAATAAACTTCGGAATTAACTTTTCATCATCCTGATTTTCTAAAAACCCATTGATAAAAAAATTGAATCCTCCAGTATGAATGTTCAATGTTTTATCCAGGTCCCCGTAAGAATAATTATCGGTGTTTTGACTTCCCAACACTTCCGCAAGAAGAGCGGCATAAGGTATTAATTCTTTCGGAAGGACCCTCATATCAAATAAGAGCCTAACATACACTATATTAGTTGTAAAATCCTCACAATATAGAACCGGGACATTAGAGATTCTCTTCTCATTTATTGCATACCATGTTGCGTTAGGGTTTACATCTTTTCTGTCAAGCAAAGGAATTGTGGCAAGAGCTTCCGGGGAATTTTCCTGTTTCTGATATGCGATTAATTCCTGTGTTTCTTTTACTAAATTTTCCTTATCCATCTCTGTGAGAGTTGATTTATAATTTACCAATTCTCTCTCAGTATTATTAATATTTTCTCTTTCCAAACCAGGTTTAGGTTCCAATGTAAGTATCAGAGAGTGAGGATTATCTATAATATACTTTTGAATTATTGACTCAAGGAAATTGGTTTCAAGTGCGGTTTTTACTTTTGCTAATGGTTTTTCGTATTCAAGAGTTAAATAGGGATCATCTGCAAAAAACCAGCCTGGTAGTATTTGAAAAGTGTATACTAATCCTTTTTGAGGAGTATTTCCTTCTCGCAACAAAAACTCAGTACGGTTAATTGAGCCTTCTACAGCTTTTTTATCCAGCCCCTTTTCTACAGCCTCATAAAGAGATTTCTTTACAACATCCAGAAATTTCTCTTTATCAGCAGGATTTGCATTTTGGACAGTAATTTGGAATACATTTTGTTTAATTTCATTAACATACGCATTCACATCTTTGCCAATGCCTGCTTTTTGTAGTGCAATACGAATTGGAGACGACTCCTGATTTATCAATACATCACAGATAGTATTTAATGCCATGACTAAGGCTCTGTCAGTATTCAATCCGGCAACAAAACTCAATGAGAGATATGTCTGATCCTCTGTATTACTTCCCTCGGGTAACGGATAGTAAGAGGTGACTTCTTTCATAGCATTGAAAGGTATTTGAATTGGAAAAGACACAGGGCGAGCAGCTTTGGTATATTTAGATAAATATTCTTTATCAATAAAAGCAAGTTCTTTATCTGGGTTGGCGTCTCCATAGAGAAGTATATAACTGTTTACAGGGTGATAATATTTCCGATGATAATTCAGGAAAGCATCGTAAGTTAATTTAGGAATATCATTTGGATAACCTCCTGCGGTATATTGGTATCCATTGTCCGGGAATAAATTTTTACTTATCTGATAACTGAGCTCACGAGTAGGATCTGAAAAAGCTCCTTTCATTTCATTATAGACAACTCCCTTATACATTATATTTCCTTTGACATTTTCCATCTCATAATGCCAGCCTTCCTGCTTTAATATTCGCGGGTCTTCATAAATGCGTGGATTAAAAACTGCATCCAAATAGACATTCATTAAGTTAAAGTAGTCTTTTTCATTCATACTGGCGATTGGGTAACAGGTTAAATGATCTCCCGTGAAGGCATTCATAAAAGTACTTAACGAACCCTTTCTCAGTTCATCGTAAGGACTTTTTACCGGGAAATTCTTTGAGCCATTAAGAGTTGAATGTTCCATTATATGTGGAGTTCCGCAGTCCGATTCGGGATCTGTTTTAAAAGCAATACTGAACATTTTATTTGCATCTGCTGCTGCAATCTTAAAAACTCTAGCACCACTTTTTACATGTTCGAAGCACAAACATTCCGCATTGACTTCTTTGACAAATCGCTTTTCCAATAATAAAAATCCAAAATATACCTCGCCTTTTTTATATTCATCAGCGAAGGATAATGTGTGTATGAATAGTAGTAAAAAAAGAACCGATAAGCCTATTTTTGTTGTTTTCATTTCATTCCTCCTTCCTAAAATGTTTATTTATTCTTTGGTCAAGTATCAAATTCTTATTTCAATAAATTTGTTGATAATCAGTTTAGTATCAACTTGAACAAAAACCATTCAAAATAGAATAAGGTGTTAAAAAATATATACTTTTACATAAATTACAATGAATCAGCTTGTACTTAAATCTCAAAGGGAAATTGTCCCTTGAATATTAACCTCCCTGCCTCATTTAACGCTTTATTTTAAATCAAACGACTAAGCCTTAAAATCTTCTCAATAAGTTGCCTATTTTCTCTTTCTATTGTTAACGAAATCTCTTTGCTATCTTGCCTCAGCAGTTCGTATACTTTATTATAATCATACTCATGTATATCTTTGCCATTAATCTTGATAATTTTATCAGACTTTCTAATATCGTTCTCTGAGGCAGGGGAATTTTCTAAAACATACTGTACGTAAAATGAACCATCTCTATTTTGTTCTAATACCAAGCCTGCCATGTCGAACTCAAAGGATTTATTATAATTTTTGTTTGGAATTAAATACATCTGTTTATTGGGATAGTCTAAAATCATTGTGAATCTATTATGAATAAGTGAACCAAGATTCCCATCAACAATGTTCTTGCTTAGACCAAGGTTAGTTCCAGCTTCGATAAATGATGTTGGCACATTCCTGAAAGAGTTATTGCCTGCTTTTAGTTCAAATATGCGTCCAACCTTTGATTTAACTACTCCCTGCAATCCTCTGCCTGCTATACTATTTATAGTTTTAGGGGGAGGTAATATTCTTTTTTGAGTATCCTCATGGAAATAAAGTGCATTCCGATGGCCCAAATCAACAACAAGTTTGACTGGGATTTCTTTCTCGCCCTCAATATTTACTTTTGCATCTATTATAGGGATACCTGAAAAGAAACTCAGAGGTATTGGAACAGTTGAGGTATTAACTTCGTAGTTAGAATTTTCGTATAGTGTTAGAATAGAATTTTCATAATCCATGACAGTTATGTATATATCAAAAATTGTTCTTCCAATAATCCCATCAATTTGCCATTCAGAATTTGATCGGCTGTCATCCATTATTATGATTGTTTGGTTTGTCATTTCTAAATTTGAAAGGACCACCTTTGCTCCCATGGCCATGAAGCCTTTTTTGTATTCACTGGAACCTGCACCACCGAGGTTAACTTCCTGAGTGTTTTGAACCCCCAATTCCTCTAAGGATTCTTTATGAAAAAGAACAACTATTTCAGCCGACATTCCTGTATCCAGGAACATTTTCAGCGGTTTTGAATTATTTATTTTTACAGATAATAGTATTAATCCATTGCTTATTTTAAAAGGGATTCTTGCGACAATTTTACCCTGAACTTCTTGATTTGCTAATGGTTCAGGCATGAGAGAGGCGAAGAAAAAAATTGGAAAAAAGCTGATAAGATTTGTTCCCAGAAATAAATTGTGAATAAACCTCTTCATGATTTCTCCAAATATTAAAATTAAATATTAACGTTATAAAGATTAAGTATCCCTCTTCCATTTTTGTTTTTTGGACTATTCATTAATTTCAAAGGCAGTTATTCTGTTATCAAATAGGCCGGGTACAATTATTAAATGTTTCTCTGGAATATATTCGAAGTTTGCGCAAAAATGTTTTGGAACTTTTGTATTCAGTAGTTCTTCTTTTTCACCTGTTGAAGAGATACGAAAAATTCTCCCGTTATAATCTGAGATCAGTAAATTCCCTCTTCCATCAGGTTTGATTCCATCTATATCTGAGCCGCTTCCAATGCAAACAATAGAATCTATAGTTTTATCCAATAGGTTTACAGACTTCATACACCCATCGCCTGATACTCCTACAATCAACCTGTAATTATCTATCATTAAACCATTAGGTTTTTTTATTTGGTCATTTTGCAACCAGGTTTCAAAGTGGCCGTCTTTAAATCTAGTTATTGCATCCTTTCCAGTGTCAGAAATATAAATTGCTCCGTTACTATCAATAGCCAGGTCATTGGGAAATACAGCGTCAGGGATAGGTAACTTTTTAATAATTTTGCCAGATTCTATATCAATCTCAACAAGGCTGTTCCTGTCAACAGTGTAGAGTTTATCTTTGTAAAGAAACAAACCGGTTGGTCTGTTCAAACCGATAATCCACTCTAAGGTTTCTATCTCACCGTTCAACTTAATTTTGGAGATAAACTCTTTCCCGTTATTGAAATAATTTGATACATACAATCGGTCTCTTTTTCTATCGTAAACAACTGATTCGGGGTATTTGAATGTAAGAGGAAGCTCCCATTGTTTTTTTAAGCCTGCATGTTGAAAAATTGCATCATTATCCTGGAAAATAAATCCCCATCCTCCAGACGATTCAGTTATTAAAATCAGGAGATCATTATTCCCCTTTTTTAATTGCAGATAGATAATGTCGTTCGTTCCAATAACACCAAGGAACGAAGGATCTCGCCCCTGATACACACTGTTTCCTTTAAACAATAATTTTCCATTTAGAAAAATACATATTTCATCGCTATACCCGAATGCGAACTTTTTTATTTCTTCTTTTTCAGAAACAAGAACTGCCCTTGCCCATATACAATCTGCGTCAACACCTCGCCTTCCTCTATAATATGAAAGGTCGACAATTCCCGAAGATTGACTTTTCACTTTTTCCCATTCTATATTTTTTATACCTTGATCAGTTGGTATTTTTTCGGGGTCAATTTCGTTTGCTTTAAATACCTGCGATATTTCCCAGTCGGAGATAATACCAAGCGGAGTCTCATCTTCTATGTAGTTTGGGAATATAAGACTGTTACCGATCTTCAAGCTGAAATTTGAAAAGAAAACAGTATTATTTTGAGGGCACATCAATGCGATAAAACCTTCACTCACACCATGCTTGAGATCTTTAATAAAAAGTGCCGGTTGTTCGGCGTTATTTAAATACACCCTCGCCCTTGTCCCCAAGACTTCAAGCTTAATGTGGATCCACTGATTGACCGGAATCTCAGCTCCAGCAGTATATCCCTCACCATTATATAATTGCCAGCTATCTACACCATGAAATGCCGGAAGGTATTGAAGAGCATCCGTGTATAATCCTGCTCTATGGGGACGTATATAAAACCGCTCATACTCTTCATCGTTCTGGGCGCGAAATATTATACCCGGATAAGATCGCTTTTTACCATCTGTGATTGCAAAATCAAACTCGATAATTCCATTTTTGAACTCTATATCTTTTAGAGTACCAAGACCGGTTAAACATGTTCTGCCAAGATGCTCGGTAATTTTAGCTTGACTTAAGTCCCATCTGGTAGAATCAAATTCAATATTATTATCTTGGGAGTAACTGTAAGTTGAAAACAGAATAAACACGGATAGTATTAAACTTATGTTAGCAATTATGTTTGAGGTACTGTGTTTCATGTTCTGCTCCTTAATTAAATCTTGATTCACTTTCATTTTTTCTTTAATAATTCTAATTGCCAAATTCTAATTTCTATATAAGAAAATTACTTATAGTTACTTAAATTTTGTCTACACTTTAGTTTTCTTAATATAAATTTAAATCATAATACAATTAGAAGAAGCTTAATTTCTGTATGCGGTCAATCAACCGGTTAAATGGCCACAAATAAACCACTCAGTTTCTTACCTTTGAAATAATTGTATTGCAGTTTAATAACTATTATCAGATGAGTACGTTATTCCTCGATCTTGCATCCTTAAATAAGAAAAAGATATTCTGGATCATAAACATTGGAGGGTGGTTTGGAATATACTTACTGATTACTATATATGATAGCGAAAGATCCTTTTCATGGCAATATACCTACCTGGGTATTAGTTACTACATATCGGGATTTGGCCTTACAATTTTTCTGAGACGATTCTTTAAGTCTCGTCTTAAGAAAATCCCCTCCATTCTTCATCTTTTATCATTTATTCTATTGTCTGGTTTCCTTTCTACTCTTATGGTATATTTTCTTCATATCATCCTGTGCTTTCCTATATACCTAAGACCTACATTTTCTGAAACCCTACAGAACCAAAAACTTATTACATTTTTCATTCAAATACTCACTTCAGCCCATATAATGATCATCTTTCTGGTTTTCTGCACTTGGAACACACTCTATTTTGGAATCAATTCCTGGTGGAACCTGACGGAGGAAAAAGATCGGGCCAATCAAGCTCAATTAATGACAAAGAATGCCGAATTGGCGATGTTGCGCTACCAGCTAAATCCTCATTTCCTCTTTAATTCCCTTAATTCTATCTGGGCTCTGGCAGATGACGATCCTAAAGCAACAAAGTGTATGATCACAGAATTATCTGAGTTCCTTAGGTACTCCCTAATTTCTAATGATAAAACTACTAACCCACTTGAATATGAACTGGATGCTTTGAAAAACTACTTTGCTATTGAAAAGCGACGCTACCAAAGCAATCTGATTGTTGAGTTTGACATCGATCCTGCGACAAGAAAAATCCCGGTGATAAGCTTCCTGATCCAGCCTTTTATTGAAAATGCCATCAAGTTTGGGATGAAAACCAGCCCAATGCCATTAAGAATTAGAATCTCCACTGAAAGAAAAGGAAATTGCTTATTGATTACTATTTTTAATACTGGTCGTTGGATTGAACCAAAAAATGCAAATAGGTTTTATGATGTCTTAACAGGAACAGGAATTGGACTTAACAATGCATTTAAAAGATTGGAAATTGTATACCCCAAACAGCATATAATTAATATAGAAAAGGATTCTTCTTTTGTCAGGGTGAATATTGAAATTAACCTTAACCATGAAAGTTAAAGAGCATAAAGCAATTATAATTGATGATGAGGCACTTGCACGAAAAGCTCTGATCAGCCTTCTCCGTGAACATCCCAATATCAAAGTGGTAGCTGAAGCCGAATGTGTATCCGATGCCATTAATATGATCGAACTTCATAATCCGGATCTCCTTTTTTTGGATATTCAGATGCCCGGAAAATCAGGTTTTGACCTTTTCAACCATGTAGAATTTAATGGACATATCATTTTTATAACAGCATTTGATGCATTTGCTTTGAGAGCTTTTGAAATCAACGCCCTCGATTATCTGCTCAAACCTGTATCTCCAGAAAGGCTGGGAATATCTCTGAATCGGCTAGAATCAGCTCCGTCATCGCAGCCCAAAAATAACAAAGTTCTGGATTACAATGACCATTTATTTATTTTGAAGGGATCCCAGATGGTCTTCCTTAGAATCAGTACAATTGTATACATACATGCTGAAGGAGACTATTCTATGATTTTTACCTCTGATGATAAACATGGTATGGTCAATAAATCTATGAAAGAATGGGAGGAGAGACTTCCTCGGTCATACTTTTGTCGGATTCACCGGTCATCTATCATTAATATAGAATATGTGGAAAAAATAGAAAAAGAATATAATTATGAATTCAGTGTACGCTTACGTGGCATAACCAATCCAATAATAATGAGTAGAAGATTTGCCAGAGTGTTGAAGGATAGAATGGGCTAAGAAACAATATAAATTGAATCACAATAAAAACTACTTATTCTTCTGATCAATTTTACTACCGGATAATTGATTTAGTATGAAGCCTGATTGCATATTCTTGACAAAAACGGACACTCATTCTTGCTGAAAACGGACAGCAATTCTTGCGCAAAGCGGACACGGATTCCTGAGGAAAGCGGACAGCCGCCCCTTTTGAAAGCGGACGGTGATTCTTGCTGAAAGCGGACACCATAAAATCACATTCTTCATTTTCCACTGATTATTAGTACATCTGTTGGTTTGAAAAGTAATCAAATCAACAGGAGGAAAATAAATGACAAGAAAAAGAACAAAAGTGGAAAAAATAAGAGAGATACTTCGACTTAGTCAGGAGTTGAGATTTAGCATTAGACAGATAGTTGAGGCAATGCAGGTAAGCAAGACCAGTGTAGGAGAATACCTTGCTGAATACAAGCGTTCCGGATTATCTTATCAGGAAGTGCTTGACATCAATGATAAAGATCTGGTAGAGATATTTGAAAAGCGTAACAAGACTGTCAACCCATTGTATGAGACATTATCCAAGGAGTTCCCGTATTATGAAAAGGAACTAGCCCGGGTTGGGGTAACGTTGTTTCTTTTGTGGGAAGAGTACAAAGACCTTAATCCTGATGGGTTTAGTTACTCCAGGTTCTGTCACCATTATCGAATGTGGGAGAGTAAGCTTAGAGCTGGGATGGAAAAATCGGTCATTTTGACCACCCTTCACCATTTTTGAGAGACCATGCTTCTCCGGCTGCGAAAGACCACCCTAAGTTAACATCCTTTTTTGCTTCAATTTTACCATAATTTCCAAGGTGATTTTACAAAGTTATTTTATTAGTTTTTTTCTCCAAGTGATATAATTGTTTTATTATTTCGTTTTCGCATCGATTCACCAGAGAGTTCAATACGATGTGCCTGATGTACGATGCGATCCAGTATTGCATCCGCAATAGTATTCTCTCCGATAATCTCATGCCATTGCAATACCGGGAGTTGTGATGTGATGATTGTTGAACGCTTTCCATGGCGGTCTTCGATAATCTCCATGAGAGATGAACGACTTTGATTATCAAAAGGCTGTATCCCAAAATCATCGAGTATTAACAAGTCCTGCTTTTCAATGCGTGCTATTTCTTTAATATACGACCCGTCAGCTTTTGACATTTTTAGCTTAGCAAAAAGCTTTGTGGTATTAGCATATAAAACTTTATACCCCAACATGCATGCCTGATTACCAAGTGCCGAACCAATAAAACTTTTTCCAATGCCTGTACTCCCAGTGATAATAATGGTTTCTGATTTATCAATAAAATTACAATCGGTAAATCGCATGATTTGATTTTTATCAAGGTTCCGGTCGGTTTCAAAGTCAAGGTGCTCGATATTTGCCTTGTAGCGAAAACGGGCTTGATTTATGTGCCGTTCAATACGGCGGTTGTTACGATAGTCCCATTCCGATTCAACCATGAAAGCTATCATCTCATCTGCCGTCATGCTAGCCATGCGCCCGTCTTCAAGCGTGGTTTTAAAGGCTGTGGCCATCCCTTGGAATTTCATTTGTTTTAGTCTCTGTAATGTTTGATCATTCATTTATTTAGATTTTTAAAAGTTCATAATAGGATTAATCCAGCCACGAGTTTAACGTGACTGGATATCTGATAAATTGATTATTTGTAATATTCTCCTCCGCGAACGTTGCGATGTCCCGGCATCTTTTTATTGTCATCTTCCATATCGAAAGGCTCCTGGTCGAGACGTTTTTCGATGATTGTACGGATAGCATTATAACTGAAGTCACCATAATATAATGCTCTTCGACAGGTTCGATTCAAACGTTCACTACCGACACGCGAGGCAAAGCCGAGGATGCCCTGGCATGTTTTATAGGCCTGTTCGGGATGTTGCCTTATCTCAAGAATACGGGCAATATAATCCCTTGTATCGCCTCCGATAAACGTTGCCCGCTGAATGAACTTTTCAGGAGTCCAGTCGCTTTTAAACTGGTGGTGGGATGCCAGGTGATCCTCATTGGTGGTGTATCCGTAGAGTTTTAAATTGCGTGTATATGTTGCTATTTGGTCGTAACGGTAATAAATTTCTACCAGGTCCTGTGTGTAAAGAATGGTAACCTTCTTCCCAATATAGCGATAAGGAACACTGTAATAATGCTTGTCTTCAGCAAGACATACATGATTGTTTTTCATTACCGTAACTACTTTCTTCCTTTTAACCTGGTATTTGTATTGTGGCAGTGGTTGCAGATCCGATTTTTCTATTTCTTCAAACAATTGTCTTCTGCTATAGGGGCGACCCGTTAACAGTTTGTTGTTGTGATCCTCGAGGGCTTCTCTAATGGCAGTATTTAAGTCTGCTAAAGAAAAGAAAGTGTGCTGTTTAACTGAGTAAAAAATCGTCCGGTATATTATCTTAACCGCTCCCTCCACCAGGGCTTTGTGTTTAGGTTTATAAGGTCCTGCCGGAAGTGCTGTCATATGATAATGTTCCACAAAATCACGGAACATCTCGTTAAGCGTGGGTTCGTATCTATCGCTTTTGATTACAGCCGATTTTAAGTTGTCTGTTACTATGGCCTGTGGCATACCTCCATAATAATGCAGGGCATTTTCACAGGAACTAATAAAGTCTTCTTTCCTTTGCGTCATGGATGCCTCAACATACGTCAGCTGGCTGGAACCCAATATGGCTACAAAAACTTCTGTTACGACCACTTCACCTGTTGTCTGATCAACAAAGGAAAGTTTATCGCCGGTATAGTCTACGTACATCTTGTCCCCGCTCTTATGCTCCTGGTGCATCGAAGAGTTGACCTTCTTGCTCCATAGATTATAATGTTCATTAAACCGCGTTTTACGATAACCATCCGGATGTTTTAAAAAATATTGCTCCCACTGTTTTTCACGTGTCTCACCTTTGCGTTTGAGAGCTTTTTCCATATTAGGGAAAAAGGCTACAAGATCTGCCTTACGCTGATCTGTCATGGTCTCCTGTCGGGGCGATGAAAACACTGCCTCCAGTTGAGTGTCACTGAGTTTATCAATCTCTTCCAGTGTCTTACCAATGGCAACAAATTGCCGGATATACTTCTTAACAGTGTTTCGTGTTGCACCCGTGCGGATACTGATCGATTGTTTACTTACACCCTCGGTGTACATCTTTAAAATTCTTCTTGCTTTACTCATAATAATTAAATTGTTAGACATAAATGATAGGTATTGTATAATACCCTCAACGTTAATCATTCAACCTAACAAATCATGATAAAAAAGAAAGCAGGGCGGGGGGTGGTCTCTGTACTCCGGTTTTGGGTGGTCATTTTACTCCGGTATCAGGTGGTCATTTTGAGCGTTTTTTCCAACTAATGCCTTGTGTTTGGGTTTATAGGGCCCTGCTGGTAAGGCAGCCATGTTGTAATGCAGGATAAAGTCACTGAACGCTTCATTTAGCGTTGGCTCATACTTGCTACTTTTTATCACGGCTGACTTTAAGTTGTCTGTCACGATGGCCTGCGGTGCTCCGCCAAAGTAATGAAGTGCATTTTCGCATGAAGTGATAAAGTCCTCCTTCTGTTGTGTGTAGGAGGCTTCTACGTAGGTTAGCTGGCTTGCACCGAGGATGGCAGCAAAAACTTCCACATTCTTTATTTCTCCTGTTGAGTCATTGACGATCTGCAGATGTTGTCCTGCATAATCCACATACATCTTATCTCCGGCCTTGTGCTCAATGTGCATGACCGAGTTCACATGCTTTGACCATTGATTATAGTGACTGCGGAACTGAGTCTCACGATAACCATCAGGATGTGTTTCATAATACTTTCTCCACACTCCTTCCCTGGTTACTCCTTTGCGTTTAAGCGCTTTCTCTACTTCAGGGAAGATCGCAATAAGATCCTCAAGCCGCTTATTGGGTACTTTCTGTTCTTTGATTAAAAACAGTTGCTCTAACTCTGTGTCACTCATTTTATCCAACTCTTCCAGTGGCCTGTTCATGGCAATGTATTGCCGGATATACTTCTTGACCGTGTTGCGCGTTGCACCGGCCTTTTCACTGATGGTTTTCTTGCTTACACCTTGGGTGTACAGACGAAGAATACTTCTAATTTTTGTCATTTTTATTAAGTTATTAGACATGATTAAAAAATATTGAACGGGTCAACATTAATCAATCATAATCATAAAACGACATGAAAAAAATGACAAAGGAAGGTGGTCATTTTGGTCCGCGGAAGGGCGATCTGTTTGCTCCGCGATAGGGGGTCAAGGAACCCCGCGATTAGGTGGTCAATTTAATTTGCGATTGGGTGGTCAATTTGTCCGTTTTTTCCAACTACTACGAATAAACAATCATGATCATGAATGAAACAACACTTACAAAGATGAAGCACATGAAGCTCTATGGTATGTATGGAGCATTTAGAACGGCAATAGAAACCGGCAAAACAGACGATTACACAATAGATGAGTTTGTTGCCCATATGATTGAAGCGGAATGGGAGGACCGTCAAAACCGTAAGATAGAAAGAGGGATAACAAATGCCAGGTTCAAGTACAAAGCAACTGCTGAAGAAATTATTTATGACTCATCAAGAAACATAGAAAGAACTAAGTTGATGAGATTGTTTGATTGCAGTTTTATTGCAAAAGGAGAAAGCCTTCTGATTATCGGCAGTACAGGGGTAGGTAAAAGTTACATAGCTTCAGCCCTTGGTTATCAGGCATGTATTGAAGGGTACAGAGTAATGTATTTTAATACAGCCAAAATTTTTACCAGTCTCAAGATGGCAAAAGCAGATGGTTCTTATCATAAAGAATTATCTAAAATAGAAAGACAACACCTGCTGATCTTCGATGACTTCGGTCTTCAGCCACTTGACAACCAAAACAGAATGGCACTTTTGGAAATAATAGAAGATCGTCATGGCAAAGGGATCTGTGATAATCACCTCACAAATACCTGTCAGTGGCTGGTATGAAATAATCGGTGAAAAGACTATCGCAGATGCAATACTTGACAGGTTGGTGCATGATGCACACAGGTTAGAACTCTTGGGAGAATCCCTGAGAAAGACCAGAAATAGATCAGCAAAGGTCAATGAATTAGAAAATGAAGTAAAAATTAGATAAATTTGAATAATTAGGATAGTCTGATGAAGTTCTTTAAACACTTAAAAATCGACTGCTCACTTTACTCCAGAGAGCACTGCTCATTTTAAATCGGAGAAGGGTGCTCAATTACGTCGGTATTTGCAAAATACGCACATAATGGATTTAAGAATTAGGAAAAAGGTTGCTGTAGTTGCTGCAGCCAGCAAGGGACTGGGCCGGGCGGTTGCTGAAGCATTGGCAAAAGAAGGAGCGAACCTAGCTATATGTTCCCGGAATAAGAAACAGATAAATGAAACAGCCAATTATATTCGAACTGAATACAAAGTCGAAGTTATTCCCTTTGTATGCGATGTAACCAATCCTTCTGAGATCTGTAGCTTCAAAGAAAGTGTAATTAGCAGATTTAATACATGTCACATATTGTTTACAAATGCCGGAGGGCCACCGGCAGGAAATATTAAAGACTTTACTGCCGATGATTTTAAGAAGGCCATTGATTTGAATTTAATTAGTACGATTAATCTGGTTTATGCTTTTTTACCCTTAATGCAGAAGCAAAAATGGGGACGAATTCTTGCATCTACTTCATCAAATGTAAGACAACAATTGCCAGAGTTTCCTCTTTCAAATGTATCCAGAGTTGCCGTATTGGCATTTATTAAAACCCTTGCTCAAGAGATTGCACATTCTAATATTACTGCCAATGTACTTGCCCCGGGATATTTTATGACAAACCCTACAAGAGAATATATTGAGAAACAAGCAAAAAATGAAGGAATAGAATATATAGAAGTGCTTAGAAGAATTGAGAAAACTATTCCAACTCACACTGTGGGAAATCCCGAAGATTTTGGGGCATTAACAGCATTTCTATCTTCAGAGTATGCTTCATATATAACCGGAGAAACATTTCTGATTGATGGCGGAGCTTATAGCAGTGTTATGTAGTGAGTCAATTTACGCAGTATATATAGGGTGTGACTGATAAGTACATTGCTTGTTTTATTTGTAGTCAACCTTAGAATTATGTCAATGAAAAGAATATTATTGTCTATAATTATTTTAATATCCTATCTGAAAATTCCGGTGAAAGTGGTTCTTCGTCCAGTATTGCAGAACTATGCCGCAAGGAAGGTATAAATGCTAATCTGTATTACAATTGGAGCAAGGACTTTATGGAGGCAGGCAAACGTAGGTTGGCTGG
>Ga0307378_10002929_pt1 | contig 25474 bp, 22 predicted proteins | sample UN1MG_FD_202238 | JGI IMG/M metagenome (GOLD analysis project Ga0307378, IMG submission 202238) | Soil microbial communities from Risofladan, Vaasa, Finland - UN-1 | ecosystem: Environmental > Terrestrial > Soil > Coastal area > Acid sulfate soil | place: Finland: Risofladan, Vaasa | collected...
CGCACGGCGGACGAAGCCTTCCAGATGCTCGACGCGATGGAGGCCGAGGATGCCGCGCGCCAATCCCGGTGAAGTCTGGATCGTCGATCTCGGATTGGCTGCCAAGGTCCGTCCGTGTCTGCTTCTCGGCGACTATCCGAAAGACGATGAGCTTGCGCTGGTGATCATCGTTCCTCACACGACGGCCGTGCGGACCAACCGGTGGGAAAACATCGGACAGTCACCTATTTCTCTGTTGGAACGCTAAGGAACAAACGCAGAAATAGGTGACTGTTTCCTATTGCCTATTGCCGCATTAGAGAAACGCCATGGCTACCAACTTCTTCTACGTGTATGCACTGAAAGACCCGCGCTCTTCACCAACGCTGCCGTTTTATGTCGGCAAAGGGGCAGGTAGCAGAGCGTACGACCACTTGGTAACGCCAGACGCAACGCGAAAGTACACACGGATCAAGGAGATATTGGATGCAGGGGCTAAACCGATGGTGGATATACTTGTGGAGGATCTGACCGAAGCTCAAGCACTTCGCCTCGAAGCTGAACTGATTGCTGCGTTTGGGACACTCGAATCCGGTGGTTTGCTTACGAATGCCGTCGTGCCTACTGGATTGGGCCGAAAGAAGCGAAAGGGTATCGTGGTGCCCCAAGGCGCCGTTGAACGAGCGCAACTTCGCCTTGACCTTTTGAAGACTGCAATCCTTGAACTTGCGAAGGCAAATCCTGACGGAATCTCAAACTCAGATGCCGCAAGTCTTCTCGGTTTGCGTAGTGACTATCACGGTAGGCAAAAAGATTACCTTTCGTACAGCGTTCTCGGCCTCTTGCTTCGCGAAGGAAAGATCAAGCGTGACGGTGATACGAAGAGGCATATGATAAATGCGTAAAATGCAGTTCGAGCAGACGCACGGGTGCCCCTGCTCAAAAGTCGCCAGTTGTGCGTGTGCCACTGGTCGGCCGCTGCCGGCCAGGGACCTTGATCGAAGGGAAGACGTCATCCCGGCAGCGGCCAAGCCGTGAGGGATGGTCGGTTCAACTTGGCCGCCCCGAGCCCCTTGCTCTCGTCCCCCCAACACGGCTAGAATAGGGGATGGACTAGCTTTTGGAGCAATCGATCATGGCCAGTTTGACCGACATTGGAACGCTCATTGCGCAGACTCCGGGCATCTGCGGCGGGCGGCCCCGCATTGCCGGGACCGGGGTCTCCATCCGACGGATTGCCGGCTGGTACAAGCTGGGGCTCACTCCCGAAGAGATCGCCACGCAGATACCGCATCTTACTCTGGCCCAAGTCCATGCGGCGCTGGCTTACTACCACGCGAACCGCGATGAAATGGACGCGGAGATGGCAGCCGAAGAGGCCGAGGCTGATCGGCTGGAGCGCGAGCATCGTGAGTCGAGCGAGAAGGCATGACCGTCCGGCTGTACTGCGACGAGGATTCGATGCAGCATGCGCTGGTTCTGGCGTTGCGCAAGCGCGGAGTAGACGTTTTGACCGCGCTGGAGGCCGAGAACACCGAGGAAACGGACGAGCGACAATTGGCGTTCGCCGCGGCGCAGGGGAGGGCCATCTATTCCTTCAACGTGGGCGATTTCTGCCGCCTTCACTCTCAGTGGCTCGCCCAGCAGAGGTCACACGCGGGGATTGTCTTGGCCCAGCAGCAGCAGTTCTCGCTTCGCGAGCAAATCGGAAGGCTCGCGAAACTTGTTGGCACCCTGTCGGAGGAGGAAATGCGCAATCGACTCGAGTTTCTCGGCGATTGGGGCTAGAGATCGCCCGCGTGCCCCTGCTCGGAAGTCGGGAGTTGTGCGTGTGCCACTGCTTCGCCGTTGCTGCGAGAAGCGTTGAAGGAAAGCGGGACACCTTCATCGAAGAGTCTGCCGGCCAGTCCTTCGGCGTCACCTTCATCGTCAGCTACTTCGACACCCTCGACGAAATGCACGCCGTGTACAACCGCTACAAGGGCCACACCGCCGTTAGCGTTGACGGATCGGGATGGCGGCTCGTGGAATAGACGACGAGAAGGGCCCTTGGCCGGAGAAAGACTCCTGCCCCCTTTGTCCGGGCCTCTTCTCTGTCGCTTGCCCCTCGGCAGCCTCCGCGGTATAGTCAATTGTGGAGTGCAGGAAACCAGAGTGTGGGAGGTCTTCCCATGAGTACCGAAGAGATCCTGGCGGAGCTCCCGAAGCTCTCCCGGGAGGACCGCCGGTGGATCCTGGACCGGATTCTGGAAATGGAGGACGACGCCGCGTCGCTGGAGGCGATTCGCCGCACGGCGGACGAAGCCTTCCAGATGCTCGACGCGATGGAGGCCGAGGATGCCGCGCGCCAATCCCGGTGAAGTCTGGATCGTCGATCTCGGATTGGCTGCCAAGGTCCGTCCATGTCTGCTTCTCGGGAAAAGGTGACAGCCACCAAATCTGGAGAAGATGGCGCCTGACAGAATACCTGGTTTACCCAAATTTGGTGGCTGTCACCTTTTCCACTCCTCCCCTGGGGCGTTCCGATCATCATGCCGACGCGGCGGAAGAAGGTTCGGCACTTCGATGAGCCGGGCGATGGCCCAATCCGGCGCGACGGCCAACGGGGAAGGGGAACAGGAAGCATGCCTGAGGAGTCAAACCGTATCATGCCGGCTCGACCGACGCCCGTTGTTGCGAAAGGGATTCTCTTGCTCTGCCTGGCATCGGTCGCCCGGGGGCAGGTCGAGGTGCGGGACGAGCCGGGCAGGCTCATCCTGCGCAATGGGCAATCGACGATCGTGATCGACAAGCAGGCCCACGGCGCGATCGCCTCGCTCATCGACGCCTCGACGGGGCGAGAGCTCGTCGAGCGGGATCCGGCGTCGTGCCTGTTTCGCTTGGGGTTGTCGAAGCCCGGCGATGCCTCGGGCGAGCTGATCTGGCTCACGAGCCGGTCTGCGGAGACGGTGGCGTACGCGGTCGCGGAGGACGGGCCGAGGAAGACGGCGACGTTGACCTTCGAGCGACTCGGCGGCCGGCAGCTTCAGGCGCGGTGCACGGTTTCCGTCGGTTCCGACGACGAAAGCATCCTCTGGCGATTCGGCCTCGAGGGCTCGGAGCCGCTGATCCTGGAAGAGGTGCAGTACCCGGTGGTGGTCCTTCGCGCTACGGAGCGCGAGGACGAAGGAAACGACGCATTCGTCGCCGGTCACGTCAAAGGGGGCGTCTTTGCCGGGCCGAGCCAATGGCGTGCGGGCACGGCCCTGGACTTCAGTCAACCGGGTCCGCTGGCCGCCCAATTCGGCTGCTACTACGACCCGGCGTGCGGTTTCTACTCGGCGACGCGAGACGGCAGGGGGTATCCGAAGAGGCTCCATTTCCAGCGGACGAAGTCGGGCCTGGAGTTCGTCTGGAAGCAGTATTGCCATCACGCGACGTCGACGCCTTTCGATCTGGGCTACGCCGTGGCCCAAGCCACGTTCCGCTCCCGGGATCCCGCCACGCCGACCGACTGGCGCGACGCCGCCGATCTCTACAAGGCATGGGCGCTCGGCCAGCCCTGGTGCCAGCGGACGCTGGCCGAGCGAGACGATCTGCCCGGCTGGTTGAAACAGGGGCCGGCGATGGTGCGGTTCCGGCGCCGGCACGACTACATGCCCGTGCGCCTGGAAAACCATCGAGATTGGTATTCGCAACCGGAGCAGATCGAGGGATGGTTGAGAGGATACTGGCAGGAGCACTTTCCCGACGTGCCGCTGATCGTGGCGTTTTGGGGGTGGGAGCACGTGGCCTCCTGGGTTGCTCCGGAGTATTTCCCGCCCTACCCGTCGGAGGAAGGGCTCCGTCGGCGCGTGAAGGCGGTGCGCGACGTCGGCGGGCATCCCTTCTTCTGGCCGTCGGGATACCAGTGGGCCCTCACCTTCGGCGAGCGCCCGGACGGCACCTTCCAGTGGGATAACCGCGAGGCGTTCGAGAAGCTCGCTGCGCCGCACGCGCGCGTCACTCGCGACGGCTCCCTCCTAACGCGGCGGGACTGGTGGCTGCGCGGCGGCGCGAATTGCATGCTCTGCCGCGGTGACGCCTGGTCGCGCGGGCGCCTCGACGAGACCGCCGTGGAGCTGGTCCGGCGCGGGGCAAGCGCGATTCAGATCGACCAGGTGGTATTCGGCTGCGGGCCGCAAGAGCGCGGAGTCTGCTACCGCGGCGAGCACGGTCATCCGCCCGGGCCGGGGCCCTGGTTTACCGAGGCCTTCGCCGAACAGCTCCGAACGATGGGCGAAGCGTGTCGACGCCTCCATCCCGATACGATCCTGGGGTTCGAGGGAGCGCAGGAGTTTCATCTTCAGCAGATCGGCGTCCAGGACTACCGCGACTTCGAGATCTACTGGAAACCGTACGTGCCGGGGCAGACCCCCGCTTCCGTGTTCGCCTACCTCTACCACGAATTCGTGCCCCTCTTCCAGAGCAACCCGGAGGGGTTTCGCGGCAAACCGACCGGCGGCAACCAGCTCATGATGGCCTATTGCCTGGTCAACGGGCAGATGCCCCACCTGGTGCCCCATTGGCCGCTCGGGCCGACGCCGGCCCTGCGAAACGGCGGTTTCGAACGGCGCGAAGGGAACGCACCGGAGGGTTGGAGTTGCGACGGAGGACCTGACGACCGCACTTCGGGCGTCTTGCATTGCGACGAAAAGACCAAGCACGGCGGCAAGCTCAGCCTGCGACTCGAAAGCCCTCTCCCCGACGGCGTCGTCCGTCTCGAGCAGAGCATCGGCATCGGCCGGCACGAGCTCGAAGTGGGCGACCACGGGCTCGAAGTGGGAGGGACGTATCGGCTGCGCCTCTGGTTCAAAGCGGAAAAACTGCGCGACCCGAGTGCGGTTCGGGTCGAGGCGATCGACGCCGAGCGGGTTCCCACGGCGACCTGGCAAATCCCGCTCGCGCGTTGCGACGACTGGCGGCAGGGCGAAGCGTCGCTGACCATACCCCCAGCGGCGGTCCGCCTGCAAATCACCGTCGAGATCGCCGGGCCGTGCAAGGCGTGGATCGACGACGTCGTTCTGGAAGCGTTGGGCGACGACGACGCGTACCGCGTGGCCAAGCGGGACCCCATCCTGCCCGCCGAGCACGATCTTGCCCTGCAATGGGTGCGGCTGTTTCACGGCCGAGGCCGCCCCTATCTCCTGATGGGGCGAATGTTGCATCCGCCCCGCCTCGTCGCCGAGAAAACGAAGTACCTCCTGCCCCCGGCGACCCAGGCGATCCAGGCGCGGGTGCCGCTGCACCTTTCCGATGGTGACGGCAAGATTATCGAGACCGCAGCGATCGACGTCGCGGGCGACGTGGATTGGGTGCGAAAGGAAGTCACGTTCACCGTGCCCCGGGCGGCGGAACGAGCCAGGCTGTACCTGCACTTCCAGGTGAAAGGCAAGTTCTGGTTTGACGACGTCGTCCTGACCGAGATCGGCAGCGAAGAGAATCTCCTGCGCAACGGCGACTTCGAGCAGTGGGAAGACCCCTCGGCCACCGCGGCGGCCTGGACCGCCGCCAGGCGGTGGGGGGAAATCGAGTGCATGGGCAAGTTGTCCCGCGATGAAGTCGAGAAGCACGGCGGCCGCTTTGCCGTGCGACTGGCCAATCAGACGGGCGACGTCGTCCAGCTCTCCCAGGGCCTGCCCGTCGACGGCAAGACCCTCTGTCAGGGGAAAACGTATCGTCTGAGCCTGTGGATGAAGACGCAGGGCGTAGGCCGCTCTGAGTGGGAGTTGCCGGCCATTCTGCACAACGCCTTCCGCGCGCCCGACGGCAGCGAAGCGGTGATCGCCGTGAACGTCACCGACAAACCGCAAACCGGCACGCTGACGTGGGGCGGGAGGCAGATCGACTTGCATCTCGAACCGTGGAAGGCGCGGCTGGTCGAGGCGCCGAGGTGACGGCACCGTGCCTCGGGAAGCCGCCATCGGGCTCGGCCGGTCTTGCACGGCCCGAGCGTTTCGATCATCATGCAGCGATGGGCGGAGGACCGGCCGTGGCCGAGTCGCAAAGCTACCACGGGGGATCAGACGCCCTGTCACTCAGTAACGATTCGCACCTCCTGCCGCGTGGAATACCTGATGCAAGACTCTCCAAGAATTCTGATCGTGCTTTTGGCAACGGCCCTGGTTGGCTGGGCGACGATCGCGATCGTCGGCAACGCCCTGGGGGCGACGGGTGCCGCCAGTGCGGGCGAGGTCGCGGGAGCGGCCAAGGCCGGCCCGGGTTCGGGGCGGACGCCGATCGACCCGGCGGAGCTGGGCTTCGAGGAGATCGTCTTTGTCAAACGCAAGCCCTACTCTTCCGATCACTATTACACCGACATCAACAACGGCACCAGTCCGGACCGATTCCTTCCCGACAACGGCATCTATATCTACAACGTTCGTACCCAGTCGGAGCGGGCGGTCGTAACGGCCGCTGATTTTCCCGGCGGGAACGGCTTCATCGGCAAGATCAGCCTGTCGTTCGACGCCGAGAAGATCGTCTTTGATTTTCGCCGGGATGCCGGCTCCGGTTTTCGGATTTGGGAAGTGAACGTCGACGGCACGGGCTTGTGCCAGATATCGTTCCCGCCGGAGGACGAGGCGGAGAAGGTGGCGCGGTGGCGCCCGTCCTGGCACACCGACGATATCCATCCGTGTTATCTGCCGGACGGCAAGATCATCTTCTCCTCGACCCGTTGTGAGCACACCGTTCTCTGCGGCGGGTCGGCTTCGCTGGTGGCGCCCGGCCTGCATCGCATGGATGCCGACGGCACGAACGTCGAACAGCTCACGCGCAGCCCGGTCAGCGAATTCTGTCCGGTGGTCCTCGACGACGGTCGCGTCATGTACCACCGCTGGGAGTATATCGACAAGGGCGCGCGTGTCGCCAAGACCATCTGGTCAATGAATCCCGACGGGAGCAGGCCCCAGGAACTCTATGGCGTAGCCGACGACACGACGACCGTCTACATGTACCCGCAAGCCATTCCCGGCGGCGATCATCGCCTGGTGTGCGTGGGGACTTGCCACTACCCGCAAGGAGGTTGCCTGGGAGCGATCATGCTGATCGACCTCAAGAAGGGGGTCCGTGCGCGCGGTCCGGATCCGGACGAAGCGGATTACCTCCAACGCGATACCCGATACTCGGTCACCAATATCACGCCGCACGTGTTCATCGAACGCCGCACGGAAGCCGGGTGGCATTTCCGGACCGAAGAAGGCGGGTACGCGCACGATCCGGAAGGCCGGAAGGGGCACCTTTACACCCATCCTTATCCCGTCAGCGATCAAGAGTTCCTGGTCTCCTACAAGGTCGATCCCGCCGATCATTACAAGGAGGTTGCCGACGCCTATGCGCTGTACCTCATCGATACCGAGGGAAATCACCGTCTGGTTCACGCCGACAAGGAACTCTCCTGCTGGCATCCCCTGCCGCTGGTCGCGCGGCGCGTCCCGCCGCGAGTGCAGCCTTCCCGAGATCCGGAATACGCCGCCGGCAATCAGGCCCTCTGCGTGCTGAGCGATATCTACCAGGGTATGGCGGGGGTTGAGCCGGGTAAGGTCAAATGGCTGCGAATCAACGAGGCGCTGCCGCGCTACTGGTCGACGGGCAGGCGCTGGGCGCCGTCGCTGAGCAGCTCCAGTTGGAAGGCCGCCCTGTGGCCTCGCGTGCAGTGGGGGGTCGTGCCCGTGGAAGAGGACGGCTCCGCCCACTTCGTCGTGCCGGCGGGTCGCAGCATCTTCTTCCAGGCCCTGGACGCGAACTTCCGGGAGATCCAGCGAGAGCGGACGTACGTGAATTACGCGCCCGGGGAGGTCCGCTCCTGCACCGGCTGTCATGGGCAATCGAACCGGACCGCGTCGGCGGGCGGCTCGGCAACGCCGCTCGCGCTCGCCCGGGCGCCGAGCACGCCCCAGCCGCAACCGTGCGATCTCGCGGCCGGCGGCGGCGACGGCCGTGCGGGCCAGGTGATTCACTACCCCACCGATATCCAGCCGATCTTCGACGCCAAGTGCGTCTCATGCCACGGCGCGAGCGAGCCGGCCGGGGCATTGAGGCTGACCGGGGAAGTCACCTCCTTCTACAACACCTCCTACGAGGAGCTTGCCCGGAAGCAACTGGCCGGCCCCATCATCCCGGAATTCACGTCGTTCCTCCAGGGCGACCAGGGCAATTACAACGGCGCGTATCTGCCGCCCCGGCACCTGGGGTGTCCCACGAGCACGCTGATCGACGTGTTGACCGACCCCGCGCATCCGAAGAACGCCAAGGACGACCACTGCCGGATGCTCACGGAAACGGATCTGATGATTCTCAGCCGCTGGGTGGATACGAACTATCAGTTCTACGGCGCCTACTGGGGTCGGTACCATCCCCAGTGGGTCAATCCTGACCCCGCCGCCCCCACGTACGACCCGGCCGATTTCCGCCGGAAATCCACCTTTGAAGAGGCAATCGGTTTCTCGGCTCCCGAATGGCACCGATAGCCGTACGCTCCAGCGCCTCAGCGGGGCCGCCGACCGCCCAGTCCCTCGCCGCCGCCTTCATTGTCGCCTCCTTCGACACCATCGACCAAATGCACGCCGTGTACAATTGCCACCGGGGCCACACCGCGCTGAGCGTTGACGGATCGGCATGGCGCCCGGTACAATCAATTATGAGAAAGGCTTTCGGCCAAACCAAGACCCCGGTCGACCTTATCCGCGCCATATGATGATCCCGACCCGGAAATGATCGGACAAACGGGGGAAAGACTGGCGTGAGATGCGTCCGGCCCAGAAAACCGGCCAGGAGGAATCGACATGAACCGGATGGTTGTGAAATCCACGGTGAGCAGCGATGGCGTTCTGCACCTGACGCTGCCTGTGGGGATCGAGGCGGCAAACCAAGAGGTACAGGTCACCGTGGAGCCGGTGCTCCCCGTGCCCGCGTCGCAGGAGGAGTGGCAAGGACTGATCCTGTCCACGGCGGGAAGGTGGCAAGGGGAATTCGAGCGGCCCGAACAAGGGGAGTATGAACAGCGGGAGCCGCTGTCGTGAGCTACTTGCTGGATACCAACTCCTGGATCGATCACCTGCGGCGTGGCCCGACCTCGAAGGTGACGGCCAAACTGGCGGCTGCGCCTCCCGGCACCGTCTATCTCTGCTCCGTCGTCGTTGGGGAATTGATCTACGGAGCTTGGCACGGCGGGCCGGCTCACCAGACGGGCAATCTGGCCCTGATCGCTTCGCTGCGGCAACAGTTTGTCTCCCTCCCTTTCGATGATCAGGCTGCCGAAGAGTATGGCAAGGCTCGGGCGCATCTGGCGCGCGTCGGAACTCCCATTGGACCCAATGACCTGATCATTGCCGCGATCGCCTTGGCGCACCACTGCACCTTGGTGACGCACAACACGGGGGAGTTCAGCCGGGTCCCCGGACTGTTGCTTGACGATTGGCAACTGCCGTGAGCTCTCCCGCCCTAGGGTTTCGTTGGACACTCGTTTGGTAGACTGGAGTCCCAGAAAGGAGTGTCCCAATCGCAAGATGCATGAACCAAGCTTCGCTGCCTGCGGAGCGAGGGCGTAGCCCGAGCGCAGCAGGCAGCCAAGCGGCTGCCGCGGGACAGGTTGACCGAAGAGAAAGCTCCATGCTGGCGGCCACCACTAGCGACAGGGTACGAACTCATGAGAATGACAACCACTATCGTCGGACGCTCTGCCAAGCCACGCTCACTTACGATTCGCCGTGCACGGAATCGGCACGGAATACAACCGGCACTGTCTCTCGCGATCGTTCTGGCCGTCGCACTGTTCCCGATCACCACTGCCCGTGCGGCTCAGCTCCGCGCCGGAGTCGCGAAAGTCGACGTTACCAATACGGAAGCGGGGCCGGTCAACGACCCCTTGTATGCCAAAGCGCTGGTGCTGAAGAACGACACGACGACGGCGGTCATCGTCACCGTCGACGCGGTGGCAATCGGCGAGATAGGACCCATCAAGAACGACTATCTCCCCCAAGTGCGTTCGCAACTCCAGCAGGAGCTGAACGTCCCCGCTACGAACGTTCTGGTCAACGCCAGCCACTGTCACGGGGCGGTGTGCGCGGACGTCGCCGAGCGCACGGTTCAGGCCGTGAAACAGGCGCACGAGAACATGGTTCCGGTGAACGTCGGCGCCGGCGTCGGACATGAGGACCGGATCATGGAGAACCGGCGGCTGAAGCTGACCAGCGGCCGCGAGGCCGACGTGCGCCACGCCTATGCGCTTCCGCCCGACGAGGCCGTCGCCGCGGTCGGGCCGGTTGACCCGGAAATCGGCATCCTTCGGCTGGACCGGCAGAACGGGCAGACCTTGGCCGTCGTCTACAACTTCGCGTGCCATCCCATCCAGGGAGTTCCGAGCGGCGGGACCACGGCGGATCTTGCCGGGTTCGCGTCTACGGCGATTGAAGCCAGCCTGGGCGAGGGGGCCATCGCCGTGTTCTTGCAGGGATGCGCCGGGGACGTCAATCCCGTGCTGTACAAGGACGTGGCGAATCCCCGAGACGCCGAGCCGCTCGGAAACATGCTCGGGCTGAGCACCATCAAGGCCCTGAACGGGATCGAGAGCAGCGACAACGGCGAGCTGCGAGTCATCCAAGAGACCCTCGAGTTGCCCCGAGCCGACCTTGCCGGGCGCATTTCGGCCATGGAGGCCGAGCAGGCAAGGCTTCTTCAGTCCCTGAAAGGAACGAGCCTCAACTTGAAGACGTTCATTCCTCTCGTCGTGAAGTACGGCGTGTCGCCCGAGTTCCCCTCCTACTATTCCCACCGCTACCTGCACGAAAAGATGATGGGAAGAGATCACCTGGCGCGGCTCGATGCGGAGAACCGGGGGAACATGGAGCGGTATATCCATAACGTCCATGTGATGGAAGAGCTGACGCGACTCCAGACGAACCTGAACTTGCTCGAGAAGCACCAGGCGACCAATGCGGCCGCCGAGAAGCGGACGATCGACGTCGAGCTCGTGGGCATGAGGATCGGGGATTTCGTGCTGGTCAGCTTCCCCGGCGAGCTGACCGTCCAGATCGGGCTGAACATCAAGCGCGACTCCCCCCACGATCTCACCTTCGTCGCCGGCTGCTCCAACGGCTACATCTACTACGCGCCGACCGCCGAGCAGCTCAAGAACGTGGGCGGCGCCCAGGAGGACAGCGACTGCCTGCTGGCACCCGAGTGGCAGAAGCTGTATGAACAAAGCGTCGCGGAGATGTTGAAGAAGCTGTGAGTGCCCTGTGAGCCGTCTGGGAGGAGCGTGATTGGAGGAAACAGAAGTATTCACCGGGAGATGCGCCGATGGACGCGATTCGATTTCGTCATGCTTGGGCCTTGCTCGTCGTTTTGGTCGGCGCCCGAGCAGCGCCGGGCCAGGCGCCGCAGGCGGGCAAGTACTCGTCGGCCGACTATGCGGTGATCGAGGCCCGCAATGAGCGAGTCGCGATGCGCGACGGGGCACGATTGGTCGTCGACGTTTTCCGCCCGGACGCCGAGGGCCGATTTCCGGCGGTGCTCTGCCAGACGCCTTACAACAAGAACGGCCTGGCGACGCGTGCGAAGTGGTTTGCCGAGCGGGGCTACGTGGTGGTGAATTCCGACAGCCGGGGCCGGTTCGAGTCGGAAGGCGAGTGGGACCCGTTCACGCCGAAGCACAAGACCGACGGATACGACCTGGTCGAGTGGATCGCCCGACAGCCTTGGTCGAACGGGCGCGTGGGCACGTACGGCCTCTCGTACATGGGCTGGACGCAGTGGTGGACCGCCACGCAGGCGCCGCCGTCGCTGCGGTGCATCGTCCCCGAGGTGGCCCCGCCCGACCAGTTCTACAACGGCCCTTATCAGAACGGCATCCTCGTCTGCTGGGCGGTCGACTGGGCCGGGGCAATGGCCGGGCGCACGCCGAACGTCGTCGGCCCCGGGGCCTACGGCGGCTTTGCCGCCACGCGCGACGCCGATTACATGCTCACGCCCTACATCCAACTGGACGATTGCCGCAAGCACGGCCATACCCGTTGGTACGACACGTGGATCCGCCAGAATCTGGCCGGCGGGGAGTACTGGCGGGCCATCGCGTATCAGACCCCGGCCGATTACGCGAGAGTCAAAGTCCCCTCGCTGGCCATCTCCGGCTGGTTCGACGCCAACTTCCCCGGCACGCCGATGAACTACCTGGCCATGAAACAGCACGGCGGCACGCCGGAAGCACGCCGCCCGCGCCTGGTCATCGGCCCGTGGGAACACATCATCAACCGGAGCCAAAAGGCGGCGGGGATCGACTTCGGGCCGCAGGCGATCATCGACTGGGACGGGTACGTCTGCCGCTGGTTCGACCACCATCTGAAACAGGTCGACAACGGCGTGCTGGCGGACCCGCCCGTGCACGTGTTCGTGATGGGCCGCAACGAGTGGCTCGCCGCCGCCGATTGGCCGCTGCCGGAGACCGAGTGGACCAAGTACTACTTGCACAGCGGCGGCAAGGCGAACGGTTCCGCCGGCGACGGCCTGCTGAGCATCGAGCCGCCCGGCGACGAGCCGCCCGACCGGTACACGTACGACCCGGCCGATCCCACGCCGTCGGCGGCCTTCGCCAACGGGCATATCGACGGGCCGCGCGACGTGCGCGCGTCGGCCGCCCGATCGGACGTGCTGGTCTATACGACGCCGCCTTTGGAGGAGGAAGTCGAGGTCGTCGGGCCGATCACGGCGAAGCTGCATGCCTCGACAAGCGCCGGCGACACGGATTGGATGGTGCGTCTGGTGGACGTCCACACGGACGGATACGCGGCCTTCCTTTGTGAAGGGGTGATGCGCGCCCGGCACCGCGACCCGGGTCAGGACGGGAAGTTCAATCCCGACCGGCTGAGCACGATTGAGCCTGGCAAGATGTATCCGTATACGATCGAGTTCTGGCGGGCGACCGGCAACGCATTCGCCAAGGGACACCGCATTCGCGTCGAGATTTCCAGCAGCTACTTCCCCTACTACCTGCGGAACCTCAATACCGGCGCCGACAATGTCGGCCTGGAGACGCGATCCGTCGTGGCCCGGCAGGCGATCCACCACGATCGCGACGCCCCGTCGCACGTCGTGCTGCCGGTCATCCCGCGTCGGTAGTGCTTGCGGCGGCCGAGTGTGCGGTCGCTCGCCTCATCGGCGTCCCAACGAACGGGCAGAATCACGCCCCCGCGCCGCTTCGCCAGCGATCGAGGCAGCCGGCCAGCCAGTCGGCCTGCTCGGGGCGGACGGGCGGGTCGGGGGGGACGCCGTAATCGACGGCGCCACGGGCGTAAGGACCGCCGTCGTACGCCTGGTTGAAGACGTACTGCAAGTCGAGCGGCACCTCCGGCTCGCCCTCGCGCAACGGCACCGGGATACAGGGCAGCGGCTCCTCCAGGCGGACGGGGAACAACTGGTAGTCCAGCTTCGGCCCCCGCTCCCAGGCACGACTGACCCCCACCAGGTAGTCCGGCCGGGGCTCCAATCGCCCGGCCGACTCGACGACCAGCGGGCCTCCGACGAGCGGCTCCCCGGCACGCAGCAGGTCCAGTTCCACCAGCGACGTATCGCTCTGGAGGATCTCCTGCTGTTTCGTCTCGTAGGTGCGGCGGTCGGGCCCTGGCCGCTTGTTCGACGGGCTGACGATCTCGATCAGCGTCACCAGGACATGACCACGGGAAGCATCGCGAATCTCCACGAAATGGTGCCGTAGCGGCTCATTGAAGACCCGCATCCGAACCGAGGGCGAGAGATCGGTACGGGGGCGGTCCGCCACCGCCAAGCCGGGCGCCCGCGGCGCGGCCTCCGGGAGCGACGACCGGACAACGGCCACATCGGGGACGATTCGCCCTTGGATCTCCTCTCCCACGATCCCAATCTCCGGCCGCATGACCAGGCGTGCGTAATACGGCCGGGGAAGCGTGCGGTTCAAGTCCCCGCGAATCGTCGCCGCAAGCGCGTCGTGGAAATCCGGCCAGATGTCCGGCGCTTCGAGATAAGGGTCCATTCCAGGAAATGGCGAAGGCATCGTACGGCTCCGAACGCGAAGAGGGCACCGCTTGAAGGGGGGCCGCGGCCAGTCCCACGCGCCCCTTTCCCACCTACCACATTGTACCCTACCGCATGTTCGAGAACAGGAACAGGGGCAGTTTCAACGCTACGCGGGACCGAAACGGGTGTCCGCTTCCGACCGATGCGGCCGCAGGTAGCGAGACTTTGCGGCAAGCCGCCTGCTACGACGCGGACCGATCGTCCTCCCCCTTCCGCCCCACGAACGTGTAGTACGGCACGCGCAACAGCGGGATGTACGGCTGCTTGGCGCGGTTCTCGGTGAAGTGGACCGGCTCGAAGCGGCGGTGCAGGAAGGGGACGTGGTCGGGCGAGGGGAAGACGTTGTCCGAATTGAACCACGTGGGCCAGAACGTCCGCGTCAGCCAGGAGTGGCGGACGCGGCCTTCGTCGGGGTGTTTGCGGGAGACGTAGAAGTCGACCACGCCGATCAGACCACCCGGCTCGAGCATCGCCCGGGCGTTCTCGATCGCGGCGAACCAGTCGGGGATCATGGTGAGCGAGTAGGAGAAGGTGACCACGTCGGCCGCGCCCGAGGGCGGCCGCCACGCAGTCGCGTCGGCCTCGATCGGCTCGACGTTCGTCCAGCCGTGCCGGTCGATTCGCTTTCGGGCGACTTCGAGGAGCGAGGGGGAGAGGTCGACGACGTAGATCTTGTCGAGCTTGCCGATTTGGGGGCCGAAGTTTTCGAGGTTCGCGCCGGTGCCGCCGCCCAGATCGACCCACACGCCGCGCTCGGGCACGTCGATCGCGGCCCAGAGATCCTCCCGGCCCTTCAAAAGGCGCCGGCGGAAGGCGTCGTAGCCCTCGGCCTGCCCGGCGTAGAAGCTTTCCAACCGCGCGGCGTGATCCTTGCCGCGGATCGGCTTCAGGGCGATGTGATACAGGACTCGTAGTTCGGAGAGTAGGCCCATCGTCTCCCACGGACGTTACGAGGCGCGGTCGGCAGTTGAGGGGGGTGACGTGGCTTCAGAGGCTCAGGTCGGCGATGTAGAAGCTGCCGTACGTGTGCACGCGACACCTCTTGTGCAACTCGGCGGCCCACTCGGGGTGATAGGTGAGCAGCTCGCCCAGCTCGCGATCTTGGCCGTCGACCGTCACCCGGACGCGATCCACGTAGTCGGTCCTGAGGCCGCCGCTCCGCCAGATGACGCGGGCATGGGGCGTCGCCCGCTCGAGGATCGCCTGCCACTCGGCCTCCAGCGCGTCGAAATACTTGTCGGAGAGCCAGTCCATGTGGTCCAGGAGGACGAACCGGGAGATGGGCACGTCGTGCTCGGCCAGGAAGCCCTCGACCGTACCCGTGTGCACGCTGATCCGATCGGCCAGGCCGCTCTTGAGTCGCTCGAAGTTGTCGGGCTTGAGATACTCGGGGCAGCACTGCCGCGTGTAGCTCCCCGTGACGTAGACTCGCCAGAAGTAGTTGTCGGCCAGGGGGAGCTCGCCGAAGACCGCGTCGAGGCAGTCGCGGATGAACTGGACGATGCCTCCCTCGTACTGGTTTTCGACCTGGAACCGCTGTGCCCGGGGCACGCCGACGAGCGAGAGCGTCGCGTCGCGATTCATCACGAACCGCATCGACCGGGTCCAGAGGCGATCGCGCAGATGCTCCTGGTAGAGCCTGCGCTGCTCGTCGAGCGTCTCGGCGGCGAGGACGGCGTCGATCCAGGGTCGCAGCTTGAGGACGCGATCGGCGTAGATGTTCATCATTCGGGCGAAAGTACCCGAGGTGCCGCGAAAGTAAAACGTCCGCCTCTTGCTGTCGAAGAACTTGATCTTGCGATCCCAATACTTCTGCGCCCAGTCGGAGAGCGCGCCGCGGAGCCGCTCGCGATAGACGTCGCGAACGCCCTCCAGCCGACCTTCGCCGAACATGCGGAAGAAGGTGTCGAAGTCGAGGTTCTGGATGCCCGCCAGCTTGAGCTCCAACAGGGCGTTCTGGCGCGGGTTCATGTCCACGGCGAAGACGTGCCTCGGCTCGGTCAAGGCGTAGTCCAGCGCGTTGCAGCCGGCCGAAGTGATCACGAGCACCGTGTCGTCGGGCCCGAGCTCCAAGGCTTCGCGGTCCAAGCGAGGATCTTCCCAGCAGGTGTTGTAGACGAGGTTGTGGCGATGAACCAGGTTGAAAACCCGCCCGCTAACCCAATTGGCCACTGACATGCTGCGATCCCAATGTGTTGTCGTTGCAGGAAGTGGCGAACGCCCCGAAAAAGCCCCTTCTCGCGCGAGACCGTTTAGTATAAGGCATCGGAACAGGAACACAACCCGCTGGCGAAGGAGTAGAGGAACGGGGGCAACTGGTATCGAATAAGGAAGGTGAAGGGCGCCGTGCAAGCTTTGCCAGCCCGCACAGACCCCCCCACGCCGGCCCACACTCGTCGCAAGTCGCTCGGAGCGACCGCGCTGATTCGGCCGGAAGCCAGACCCGGCTGCTTGGCCCCGGCGAATCGGGCCGCTACAACGCTCGATGCACGAGCGGGGGCAGAATATGCCGGCGGGCCCGAACCGTGCTTCTTGGGCGAGAAGCGGACACCACACCCCCTCTGGGGGTCCATTCGGTGCCACCAGCCGGTGGGTCAAGGCTGCGGCATGGCCGGGTCGAGAAAGCGTCCGTCCCGGCTGATCAGTCGGCCGTCCACGTAGACCTCGCCGCCTTCACGCAGGTCGCAGACCATGTCCCAGTGCAGGCCGGACTGGTTCGTGCCGCCGGTCTCCGGGTACGCGGCCCCCAGGGCGGCATGAAACGTGCCCCCAATCTTCTCATCGAACAGCGTGTTCCGGGTGTACTGCCGGACGGAGTAGTTGGTGCCCAGGGCGATCTCGCCGAGCGTGCGGGCGCCGCCGTCCTGATCGAGCATCGCCAGAAGGAACTCCTCGCCCCGGGCAGCGGCCGCGTCGACCACCCGGCCCTCCTTGAACTCGAGCCGGATGCCGTCCACCTCGCGGCCTCCGTGCACGGCCGGGAAACTGTAGCAGACCACGCCTTGGGTGGCGTTCTCCAGCGGCCCCGTGAAGACCTCGCCATCGGGGAAGTTCGCCTTGCCGTCGCAGTTGACCCACGTTCGGCCCTCAACGCCCAGGGTCAAGTCGGTCCCCTGGGGCGTGGTGAAACGGATTTCCTTCGTTTCGTTGAGTTCGTCGACCAACCGCTGCTGCTCGGCGCTGATCTTGCGCCAGGCCGCGGCCGGATCGTCCGAATCGAGCTTGCCGGCCGTGAACACGAACTGCTCATAGGCGGCCAGCGACATCTGGGCGTCTTGGGCGGCCGCCTGGCAGGGAAACTGCGTAGTCACCCAGCGCAGCTCCCCCTTGCCGGCTCGCTCCAGAAACCGGGCCATGTGCCCCTTGCGGGCTTGGGCAAGCAGGCCCTGCTTCTTCGGATCCGTGCCCGTGAGCGACTTGGTGTTGTCCTCGCCCTTCACCCGGATCGACACGTCGATTCGCTCCGTCGCGTACAGGTCGAGCGGGTCTTGATAGCGGAGCTGCTCCTCGCCGGCCATCGCGAGTTTGATCTCCTCGCATTCGTCGGGCACCATCTGGGCGTGGGGATGGGCCCCGGCGTCCAGCACGGCCCGGTACAGCGCGACCAGAAGCGGCCTTGCGACGGGCGGTCCGCTCAGGCGGACGAGGTCGTCCGGCCGGACCGCGGTCGAATAGTTGACGAGCACCTCGGCCAGCTTGTCGATTCGGGGATCCTGCATGGTGTGCTCCCGCGAAGAGGTGCCCGGAGACCTCGTCGCCGCCCCCGAGAAACGGCGGGCGGCCCGACTCCCTGCAACCGGCGGCCGTTCAGGTGGTGATACTCCAAATGGCGTGGATACGCAATGGGGCGGCTATTGGTTTGTCAACCCTTAGTCTGTGGGTGGCACGGGCATCTTGCCCGTGCTCTCGCGGACGCAATGGCGAGACGCCAGTGCCACCCAACGCACAAGGTAAGGCTTGACACACCACTAGGCAGACCGAGCCGGGTGCCAGTTGGTATTGTCCGTCCGGACGGAATCTGATAGCAAACCGTCGCCGTTGGAGATGCCGTCTCCCAAGTCGAGGGAAAGATGCGGGAAGGTCCGCCGCAGGAGCTGATCGCGCTCGTCGAGCGGCTGAAGCTGGCCACGGCCAGCCAGGTCTGCCGGCTGGGCCGCCGCGCGCGCCGGCTTGCCCAAGGGCTCCCGCTGTTCGACTCGGTGTGGATCGATGTGCTGGTCCAAGCGCGGATCTTGACCCCCTTTCAGGCAGGTGAGATTGCGTCCGGCCGAGGGGACGAGATCCGGATTGGGCCCTATCTGCTGTGCCGGCGACTCCCATCGCCCGGCTACGCGGATTGCTATGTCGCCCGAGAGACCGATTCCTCGGAGCTCGCGCGACTAGCGGTTGTTCGCCACCCGCCGGACGGGGCTGCCGAGCTCACCGCTCAGCTCGAAGCGTTGGCCGCCAAGTCGGGCTCGCTCGACTCGGAGGCCCTGGCGCCGATAACCCGAGTGGGGGTCGACGGCGATCGCGTCTGGGCCGCGGGTCGCCACGTGGCGGGGCGAACCGCCACCGAGTGGATGGTCCGCGTTGGCCGCTTGCCGCCGCCTCTGGTGCTGGAAATCGCCCGACAGATGGTCGCCGGTCTGGTGGCCCTGGAGGAATCGGGGCTTTGCCACACCGATATTGGTGCGCGGGGAGTCATCCTGACCGAAAGAGGCGACGTGCTCCTTCCGCTCCCAGGGCTGAGGGGTATCCTCTGCCCCAAGGAGGGTCTCACGCGGGCCAACCTGGAACCTGAGGCCTACGACTACATGGCTCCCGAGCGAATTGCCAACGGATCGCCCCCGTCAACCGCCGGGGACGTGTACGCGTGTGGCTGTCTGTGGTGGCATCTGCTTTGCGGCCGTACGCCGATCCCGGGGGCGAGCAGCGTGGCGAAGCTGCGTGGGGTGCAGACCGGGCGAATCCCCGAGGTTTCCTGGCTGGCGCCCGACACGCCGGCCCCGTTGGCCACGGCCGTTTCCGCGTGTCTTCACCGGGAGCCCGGCCTACGCCCCAAGTCAATGGCCCGGCTGGCAGACCTGCTCGGACCACCTACCCGAGCCGGCAGGCGCGCGTTGCGCCGCTACCTGAGCGGGCCAAGCTGGAGTCCCGTGCGTTGGACCGCGCCGAACCCGCCCCCCCGGGCCTCGAAGCCCGCCCCCTCGTGGCTCCCCACCACCGCCGGATGCCTGGTGGCCGCCGTGGCGATCATCTGGTCCGTGTGGCACTCGGGTGCCCTAGGCCCTGCCACCTGTGCTCCCACGACCATGGCGGATGCTTCTAAGTCGCCGATGGGCGTGGCAAGCGGGCCGATCGCCGCTCGAACCGCGTCCGGCGCGAACGCTGGGGCCCCGTTTCTGGATGCGGATGGGCAGGTCGGCGTCCCAGGCCCGAGTGAGCAAGCCGCCTACTCGGATGGGGACCATCCTCCCCTGGACGAGAACCGCGTGGAGGACCTGGTTCTGCCGGCGGGCGGCCTGACGGCGATCGAGTCGCTCGAGCTGCGGCCGGGCCAATGCGTACGCGGGGAGCCGGGCTGTCGCCCGTCGGTGGCGGCACCGTTCGCCGGGTTGGTGGTCCGAGCAGAAGGCGTCCGGTTCGAGAACATCGACTTCGTTTGGGGAGATACGGCCTCGCCGAATTCCTCGGCCGAGGGGGAGCCGGCGATCCTCCACGTGCTGGCGTCCCGGGCGGATTTCCGCGGTTGCTCGTTCCAGGCGGCCGAGACGGCTGCGCGTGCGCCGGTGACCATTCGCTGGACCCATCCCGCCGATCGGACCGGGGCCGAAATGACGCTGCCGAGCGGCCAGCTCCAGTTGAGCGACTGTACGCTTCGGTACGTTGGTGGCGGCATCTCGTGCGAAACGCTCGGGGCACCGGCCATCCAGATGGCGAACGTGCTCTACTCAGGCGCCGGTCCCCTGGTGCAACTCGACCACTGCCCCCAGCCGGACGAGCCCGTGCTCGTCGGGCTTTCTAACGTGACGTTGCGGGGCGCGGGGCCGTTGCTGGAGTGTCGTTACAGGCGGATTCCAGACCAGCCGGCCCCCATTTCCATCCAGGCCGGCGGCTGTGCCCTGGTCACCCGGCCGGATGCGGCCCTATTGAGCTTCATCGGGCCCGTGCGGCCCGAGCGGATCCTGAGCAAGATCCGGTGGACGGGCGAGGGTTCGCTCGTTTTGCCGGATGCGGTGGTCGCCGCGTGGCAGAAGCCGGAAGGCGACGTAGAGGTCCTGGACGACGCGCTGGTCTCGATTGCGGGCCTGGTACGGAGCAAAGTGGAGTTTGCCGGCCCGCTGGAGATGGGGCCGGAGGCCAACCGGATCGTCCGTTGCCAAGTCCCCTTGCGCTCGGCGAGCCTGCCCGGCATCGACCCCCAGGCGATCGCGTGGCCACGGCGGTAGGGGGCCGGGTGGTTGGAGGTCCGATTCCCGAGCTCGACGCAAGTGCTCCTACCGGAATGCTCCTGTCCCCCGCCGGGCCGGTTGAGGCGCGGCCGGGAACAGGGCACGTCCGGAGTCTTTTCGTCGAGGCTGGCCGCTCACCAACTGCGTCGGGGACCACCGCCTCTTCGCGGTCGATTGCTCTTCTTGGGCCGAGCTTCATCGACGGTGATCGAGCGGCCGTCGATCTCGCTAAGGTTCAATTCCTTGATGGCGATGGCGGCTTCGGCGCCGTTTGGCATGTCGACGAATGCGAAACCGCGGGGGCGGCCTGTCTCGCGGTCCGTGACGATGTTCACGGCCGACACTTCGCCGTGCCGGCTGAAGGCCTCACGGAGGTTTTCCTCCGTAGCAGAATACGGCAGATTGCCCACGTAAATGCTTGTCATGAGCCTTCGATCATCCCCCCTCGCTCACGCGGGCCTGACGTTCTCGGCGCGAGGTCCCTTGGGACCACGGCCTTCTTCGTACGTCACCACCTGTCCCACCCGAAGCGCCTCGATGCTCGTTCCTTCGAGCGCACTGTGGTGGAAGAACAAATCGCCTCGTTCTCCGTCAATGAACCCAAACCCTTTGTCAGCGATCAACTTTTTGATCGTCCCTTGCGGCATGATGCCACTCCTTGGAAAAAAGTGAAAAACGCACTAGGCCGCCATCTCTTCGCCCAGAGCCCCGACTCGTTAAGGAAGACCACGGCCAAACGGTAGAGGGAGAAAATCAACCGCAATCGGAGGTCAGCACCTTCAGGAAAGGTTGCTGCGACGCAAATCGCTGGGTGACTAGAACGAGAGCACATCGAACGGGCTGGGGCTCACATCGCTTCTCACCGCTAACATCGGAATCATAGCACTGGCACTTGGGAAAGTAAATGGGGGTGTTTCGATGTTCCCTGAAGTGGCCCGGACCCGGCACCCCCCGCCTGGCGAGAAGCGGCGCGAGGGGCGTCGCGCGCCGTCCTGCCCCATGCCCTTCCGAGGTGGGGTGGCCTGGAATTCCCGCTATCCGGATCCTGACGCGCGACCGCAAGCGTTTGCACGTCCCCGCCTCGGCTCCTTCCGTCAAACACCGGGCCGTGCTAGAATGGGTCATGCGCGCTGGGGTACATGGTGCTGGCCCTCAGCTTCTTTCAAGGTTTTTCCTCTCAAGTTCGCTTGACGGCGAACGGCCGCGGATGCCTCTTCGATCGCGGCCGACGGGACCGTCCATCGGCGACGGATCCTGGCGGTAAACTGCCTGTCTTGGGCAATCTTGGGGACTACGGGCGCATAGGCAGCCCTCCAAACGAGGGGGGGTGACACCGGGGATTCCTGGTGTGGCGCCGGTCCATGTGGATTGCCGTGAAGTGTCCGTCGCTGGAATTGGCATGCGCTTGGTTCGGCTTCAAGGAATGGCCCGGGTTCAGGGAGAGGATTCATGTCAAAAGACCAAAATGCTTTCGCAAAACGGCAAAGGGAGATGGAGAAGAGACGCAAGGCCGACGAGAAGAGGGCCCGCCGACGGAAGAAGAAAGAGGATGCCAACATGGCCGTTGAGGCGAACGACATCGATCGGGCGGCCACGGAGGGAGTCGATCACCCGGCTCCCGAGGAGGCCGGAGTCCCCGCCACAGAGGAGGACGATCGCCCAGCCACCGAGGAATAGGCGGGTCGTTCGCCAAGAGTGCCCTTGTGCGGTCAGGACGCCACACCGCGGTCGGCGCTTGAGGTGGTGTCAAACGGATGGTGGTGCGACCACCGGCCGCGGCTTTCAGCAGCAGTTGGAGAACTCCACGATGAATGCTCCGCAAATCCCTCCGCCACCGAACGGCCCAACGCTTCGCCAACAATCCGTGCGACACCGCGCGAGCGGACTGTACCTCCGCGGCGCAGTCCGGTTGGCGGCTCGCGTGTTTTTCCGTTTCACCCATCGCGCCAAGACCACCGAGGCACTCTGGTCCCGCAGCGAGCGGGTATGGCTGGGCAGGAAGACCTTCCTGGATTGGGCCATGTGTGACGCCGGGATCGCCATCCCCTGGCTGGTAGCGGAGGTGGCCGACGCCCCCGAGACGGCGGACGATCTTCACAAAGCCGTTCGTGCGGAACTGATCGCCTACTGGGCGGAGCAGTTGGCTGATCTGCCGGGCAAGAGCACGCCTGGTTGGCCGCCGTTGCCGTAGGCTCTCGATCCGCCGATCCGCGCTCCGGAGATCCGGACTGAAAAGTCCCGAGCGTGCATTCCTCGAAACGGACAGAAGCAGCCTCCGGCCCAGAGGGCGGAAAACTCCGGAGGTTGAGCGATCCCAGCACCCATCCTGAGTCGGTGGTTTTGACAGATTCCACCTATGAGGTAGAGTTACCTGGGAGGCTCTGCCTTCCCACGCTGCTCTTTTCGCGTTGCTTTTCGTGTCAGATGTCCGTTTCCGATATACGGGTTGCGCCATGCGACCTTTGCTTGAAATACTACGAAACGAAGAGGCGGTTACCTCGGTCGAGTACGCGGTCGTGCTGGCCATGATCCTGATGGCCGTTTTCGGGGCGATCGGATCCTTCGGCGCACAGACCGGTGGGCTGTGGGGTGGGATCGAAGGCGACCTGGACGACGTCGGTTTCATCAAGTGACCGGCCCGACCCATCGTAGCCGATAGCCCCGCTCCGACGGGACTCACCGAACGACTGCCCCGTTCCGTTTCCGGTACGTTCGGTCCGTGCCGCCGAAGTCCGACCGCTTGCCCGAGCGGCAGGACGACGCCTGCTTCGGCGTGGCGTCCGGCCTGCGCTGAGCGATCTCGCGTGATCTCCCGCCACGTCGACTCGTGCGGCCCGCCCCCCGTCGGTTGCTCGCCCTCGCGTCCTCCGCCCCGTCCATCTTCCGTCGCCATCCTCGACCATCCCTGACCGATCGCCTCCAGACACCCGCCAGCCACCCTCCAGAGACCGCGGTCCGCTTCGTTCGCGCATGCTTGGTGGCGCGATCGTTCGCGACCTTCCGATTGTAGTGGCCGTGACACGGACGACCGGCTATCGGGCGTGCCGTCGATGCACCCTAGGGAATCTTCCTACCGCTCGCGGGCTCACGCAGTTTTGCCTCCGTGGGGGACGTGACCTAGATTTTCCAAGGCGTATGTCATCGCGACCTGCGCCCGATCGAGGCTGTTTCCAGGAGACCGGATCAACTCGCATGTCGATTTCCGAGGCAGTGTTCCCGACGGAAACGCAGGAGCCAGCCGGCACCGGCCAGGCCCCGCCTGCTCACCAGGCCTTGCGGCGGGTGGAGGAAGCGTTCGGCGTGGAGTTCAGCCTCGTCGACGGACGGTCCGGCGAGCTTGTCTACTCGTCCCCCGATCAACCGGGTGAGAACGAACAGGTTTGGGCCGAGCTGTGCCGGCAGATCGCTGAGCGAGGGCGCCCGCAATTCCTTGCAGAGGAGCCCCCGCTGGTGGTGCTGGCCGTGCCGCTACCGGAAGCCGACGGGCAGGTGCTCGTAGGCGTGGGCACGTTTGTGACCCATCCGACCCCAGCGGCGGACGATGTCACGCGGGCGGCCCAAAGGTTGGGCTTGGAGCCCGAAACGGCCGTCGGGTGGGCCTGGCGTCAGACTCCGTGGGCCCCGGAGGCACTCGAGCGGGTGAGCCGCTTGGCGACGGAACAGATGTCCGCCGACGTGCGGATCCGGGAGTTGGAGGAGGAGACGGATAAACTCTCGGTCAACCTGGTCGCCACCTACGAAGAGATCAGCCTCCTGTACCGGATCACCCAGAACCTGAGGATCTCGCAGAGCGAGGAGGAACTGGGGCGTGTGGCCATCGAGTGGATGCAAGACGTGCTGCCTGCCGAGGGACTGGCGATCCAACTGCTCTCGGTTGCGAAGGAGGAGGAGTGCCTCACGCATCGCGGGCGGACCGAGTCGGTAACGCTCGGTTTCGGCCAGTGCCCGATCGACGACGCGCAGTTCGCCCGACTGGTGGATCACTTGGACCTCGGGACCCGCAACCGACCCACGGTGGTCAACCCGCCCGCCACGCAAGACCCCACCTGGCCGTGCCCCGAAGTGCGGCAGATGATCGTGGCTCCGCTGGCCGAAGGGGCGAACGTCTTCGGGTGGTTGGCCGCTTTCAACCACACGTCGGGCGAGGAGTTCGGCACCGTCGAGGCGAGCTTGCTCAGCTCCGTCGGGGCCATCCTCGGCATTCACGGCGGCAACATCGAGCTGTACCGGCAGCAGTCGGAGCTGCTGGCCGGGATCGTCCGGGCGTTGACCTCCTCCATCGACGCCAAAGACCCGTATACCTGCGGCCACAGCGATCGGGTGGCTCGGGTAGCGGTCCGGCTGGCCCAGGAGATCGGCTGCGATCAGGAGACCGTCGAGACGATCTATCTCTCAGGGCTTCTGCACGATATCGGCAAGATCGGGATCGACGACAGCGTGCTCCGCAAGCCCGGCAAGCTCACCGACGAGGAATACGAGCACATCAAGACCCACGTGCGGATCGGGCACCGGATCCTCGTGGATCTCAAGAAGCTCGACGACGTCCTGCCGGTCGTGCTCTACCATCACGAGTCGTGGGATGGGAGCGGGTATCCCGGCCGTCTCACCGGCGAAGAGATCCCTCTGCCTGCGCGGATCGTCGCCGTGGCCGACGCCTTCGACGCCATGGGAAGCGACCGGCCCTACCGGAAACGAATGCCCGATGAGAAGATCGACGAGATCTTCCACTCCGGGGCCGGCAGACAATGGGACTCGCAGGTGGTCGAGGCCTTCTTCCGGGCTCGCGAGGATATCCGCCGGATCGTCCAGAGCGACCAGGATCACGGCGAGTGCGACCCCCACGAGCGGACGTGATCCCAACTCCCGTAGCAGCAGTGGGTAAGGGAGTGGCGTCCCACTCCCTCCCCGTTGTCGCCATGGGGTCGGTTCCCCATATTTACCGGCGTGCCCCTTTCGGGCACCGGGCGACCCCATGAGGATCGCCCGAGCGTCGG
>Ga0307378_10002930_pt1 | contig 25472 bp, 31 predicted proteins | sample UN1MG_FD_202238 | JGI IMG/M metagenome (GOLD analysis project Ga0307378, IMG submission 202238) | Soil microbial communities from Risofladan, Vaasa, Finland - UN-1 | ecosystem: Environmental > Terrestrial > Soil > Coastal area > Acid sulfate soil | place: Finland: Risofladan, Vaasa | collected...
GAATGGTACACCAGAGGCGCCGAAGGCGGCAGTAAAATAATAGCAAGTCCAGGATGCTTATGCAAGAATCATATAGTCAGGACAGTGAAGCAGATGACCTTCCTAGACGGCTCGCCTCAGGTGAAGACGACTCTTCCGGTAGGACACCCGAAATACAGCAAGCAGCAGCAGATATTGGAATACTGGGAACGTGGTTTCTTAGTGGTGGAAGTCAGGGCGGATGGCAGTTGGAACATTAACCCGTGTAAGATAGTCGAGGTGGGGAGTGATCCAAACGACCAGACGTACTATGCATCCTTCTTGAACAAAATATACACGGCAGAAGGGGTGAAAGAACCAAACAAGAAGATATTCGTCAACGGCGATCTCCATTGTACTCGTCATGACCCGAAAGTCTTGGATATTCAAGAGCAGTTCTGCCACGATTACCAACCCGATGTCCATGTGAACGTTGGTGATCTTATGGACAATAGACCTCTAAACCATCATGTGATGGCAAAGACTGGAGGGCCAATGAACTTTGACTTCATCCAGAGCACAGCTCATTCGAAGTTCGTCATGGAGAGGATGTTGAAGTGGGCTAAGTCGTCCCATTTCATAGTGGGGAACCACGAGAGATTCGTCTATGACTTCACTGAACGGTATCCTCAGCTCAAGAAGATGTTTGAGGTCGAGGCGTTGCTGAATACGAAAAAACTTGGCGTTCAGGTCACGCAACTCAAGAAAACCCTCAAGATAGGATCAGCGTCATTCATACATGGCGACCAAAAGTTGTACGGGCAGACTGGACCAACCAGACTAGACAAGGTTGTAGCCTCGTATGGCAAGAACTGCATGATGGGTAATGTACATTTCCCAGCGGTCAGAACGGGGTGCTATTCCGTAGGGTTCTCTGGATTGTACGATCAGGAATATAACGAGGTTGAAGTCACCCAGTGGCTGCATGGTTTCGGGTACTGTAACATCTACAAGAATATGTGTTTCATGTCTCTAGTCAGCATTGTTAACTACACGTGTACCGTCGGTGGCAAGACATACCGATCTAAGAAACCCAGCAACTGGGATCTCCCGGAGTACCAATTCGCATTATCGTTCGCCTTCGAGAAGTAAAGGGAAGAAACTCTCTTCCAGTGAACTATATAAGGTAGATGGACACCATTTTAGTCCACTCCTGAACCCTATTTGGAGTCGCAACGATGCGAACGATCAAGTTGTCCTGGTCAGAGAAACGAAAGAACCGAATAATTAACTTCTACGCCATGGAGCCCGACAGCGCTGGCAAAGTAGAAGTAGTGACCCTGCCGATCGGAATGCGGTCGAGCGAAGAAGCCAAGGGGGTGATAAACCAGGATCGCGTCGCCCACGGAAAGAAGCCTTACCTAGGACATCTGCTCAATGTGTGTTTCGACATGTCATCAGGGTTGTTATACCTACCAGACATGCAAATTCCATCGGAGGTAGCTAATAACCCAAAGTTATCCAGCATGTTGGGAGCTGTCAAGTATAACATTGAGAAACATGTGTCTACTCTCCCCAACATCCCGGTTGTTCGAGGAGATCCTTTCGACACTATCAGGCTGCGAAAAATAGTTGACTTCGGGTATGCCAGCACCTTCATACGGCAGCAGCTTGGTGACGGTGAGGAAGTAGACAGTATACTAAATATACCGGTTGTCGAAGCGAACATTTCCGTTATGCCAAAGGTACAAACTCTCCTGCCTCCTTTCAAGAACAACTCGTCATTGAAGGGAATCTACGTGACCGAACGACAAGCTGAGGCGATTGCATTCAGCATGAACGACAGGGGTCAGGACATTCTGCTGCATACCCAGAAAACACCATTTCTTTTGATCAACACATCTCCCGGGGCGAAGACGAGCGAGGCGGACAAGGATCGGCTCATCACGTCTCTCTATAGAGATTATGCTATCTCGAGGAAGGCGGTATCTTTGAAGATTGAGGATTCGCCACAGGTACATGAGATCAAGCATTTGATGTACATAGGATGGTCATTTAGAGAATTGTGTATGTATATGCTTAGTCCAGAACGCATAAGCAATTTCGATGATTTGATCGTCAACGCCGCTTTTGTCTACAATGCTTCGAAGCTGATAAAGAGAGACGGGTATCCCGACCCTTCTCGCATTCCATACTATTACTCGTTCGAGATTGGACAAAATTTCCCGATTCGCTTCAAACCACAGGCATCGGGGCGACCGTATGATGTGTCCAATCAGCCTGAAATACTTCAGATACTGCATTACGACCCCGTAAAAAGCTACATAGTCATCAAGTCACCCTTATGGATGAGCGAGGAGCTGTGCAATAAGGTGCTGGGAGCCAAAAGTACGTTTTTCAGGGCTCAGTATTCCCCATCCGAGATGTCCATAAAATCTGAATACCGAGCTGATGTCTTGAAGAAGGAATCATCCGTCAGCTTGAAGATGATACATGAAGATGTGATTCAGTCCGGGGGGAAGGCACCAGAAGGCAAACCGGGGATACCGTTCGTTTCCAATACAGAGATTGAGAAAGCTTTTGAAAGGAAACACATCTCTGATTATCCTCAGGCGGCCGACATCATCAAGACGCTTTGTGCAAAAACTTCGACGGAGGAGAAGAAGATCAATTTCGACGATTTGGAGGTCGTTGTCGGACCCTGGCTGAGCACCAGCAATTTCTTGGGAGGTTACATCAACAAGAGAAGGTTAGAAATGATGGGCTTAAAGCCTCCTATGGAGCCGATTCCGGGTTGCAAAATATACCCGCCAGCTATCCTACTGGACAACGAGGAACTCCCATCAGTAGGAGACCGTATTCATGTAATAGTGCACGAGTACCGACACCATGTGAATATGCAATTGTGGATTGAGAGTCCGCAGCTCAAGGATATGCCAAAAGGTATGAATACTGCGGCGGATGTCGCAAAATGGTTGGCATACCTTAACAGTCCTGATGAACATCTGGCACATCTCGCTCAGTTCAAATACATGCTGGGGCTTGGGATGACCAAGGATGAGATCGTGAAGATGGTTATGCGTACAAAGCCGACCGCTACCAACTTCAACATAGCTAAGAAGTACCTTGAAATCATAGACGAAGCTGACCAGGAAATGAAGAAAGAAGAAAAAGATGAACGCTCCAAAAAGGAAATGGAGAGGGCTGTTAACGAGATAATCAAAGACTCTCCCGGGCGCATGGACTCATCTAACCTGATGTTCGATCCGGAGGGTTTTGCGGACAGATATTGAAAACCAGTTAGATGAGAAAATTGTATAATCCAATATCGAACAACTCTTGCAATGAGGTTATCACATGAATAATTCCCAATTTAGCATGGACTGGCTAGTTAAAACTCTCAAACGGATAGAGTCTTCGATGCGAGGCGGACACTTCATATATGCATACCGGGAGATGCTCAACTTGATCACATGTATTGAGAGGGGAGAAGTGGGACTAGATGACGTAGAGAGTTTGCAGAAGATAGCCAAACGCTTAAGGAGAGCCGCCAACAGTATTCGTCCAGTGGTCGAAGCGGAAGGTAACGCCAATGCAGCGTTGCATATTGCTTGCGAAATGAAGGTAAAATACGATTCCCAACTCAATCAAGGACAACAGGAGAACCTCCAACAGAAGGGATAGCAGACATGGAAGATGCAAAAACTGACCTGAAGAAGCTCATGGATGGCGTTTTCACGCCCGAAGACATATCTCTCGGTATGAGGGAGATGATAGATGGCTTCAACATGCCTGAATGGTTAAGACAGGAGAGAATGTGTCCAGAGTGTAACAAACCTCTTCCGCCAGAGAGTAATCATGGATTCGGAGTGAAACTCAACGCTCAACATTTCGGCAACTTTTTCATCGAAACGCTGTGTCCTAGCTGCTATGCTGGCTTCGAATGGCATTTCAGGAGATCTTGCAAAGACTTCGATTGTTTTCTCGGTGTTCTGAAGAATGGGACGCAGGGGGAGCCAACGCCGAATTACAAGATGTCCTCCGGTGAGAACAACCTAATGGAGAGTATGATGGAGAAGAGAAAGGAAAAGTCACAATGACCATGATCAAAAGAGGGACATGCACGGGACCTGTCAAGGTTTCGCTATCCCGCTATGTGTGTCCGAAATGCGGACACCAGGACGTGGCACAAGACGACAGCTGCAAACCCATGAAGTGCTCAGCCTGCGGGGAGAGCATGGAGTTAGCCGGCTATTCGTCCGAAGCTCAAGAAAATTAGAGACAAACGGACGCTACTCATTGTATAATGGTAGGCATGTCTGTCTCAATAGTCATCAACAATGTCTTTTCCAGGATAAAGGGCGACATCCCTGAAACCCTCAAGTTCTATTTATCCACCGAAGAACTCTGCTATAAGATACAGGACTCCAAATACATACTCCAAGCCTTGTATGGTAACAAAGAGTATTTTGGTGAGCGAAAAGAAGACGAGTGGGATGGCGTCGTACCGCTCTACTGGCCCGAACAAGGTAACAAATTCTACACTGGCATGATGTCCAGCGTCAGGAAGGCGCTTCAGACCGCAAAAATAGACTACACCATAGAAGACAGGCGTTTCAGACCGCCTCAGAACATGCCCCACCTTGTGTTTGATCCCAAGGATACAGAAGAGAGACCATACCAGAGGATAGCAATTGATTACATGATGAAGGCGACGCGTGGGATTCTCCAGGCTGCGACTGGGTCAGGGAAAACCCTGATGATCACACAACTCATAGGACAGATCAAGACATCGCCATTTATATTCCTAGTGCTTTCCAAGGACTTGATGGAGCAGGCCTACGAGACCATGTCCCAGCATTTCAACGTCCCCATAGGCAGGGTTGGTGATGGAATGGTCGATATACAGGATATCAACGTAGTGATGGTCCAGACGGCTATCAAGGCACTGCATAGGCGTGACAAGAAGTTCGACTTGTCAGAATACAAGTTCGACGATGAGGACAGCTGGGACGACGATACAGTGGAAAAGACGAACAAAGGTCAAGACATAGAAAACCTCATACTGCGGTGCAAGGGGTTATACATAGATGAAGCTCACCACGCCAGCTCAAAGTCATCCCAGAAGTTATTTGCTGCCGCCAAAGATGCGTTTTGGAGATTTGGCGGCTCGGCTACTCCATTCCGAGAAGATGGTGCCGAAAAGATGCTTCAAGCTCTGCTGGGTAAGACATTGGTCAATATATCAGCGTCCTGGCTAATACAGAACAAGTACCTTGTCAAACCATACATATTCAACATTGCGATAAACGAAGACATGGAAGACTGGAAGAGCTACTCACAAGTGTACAAGGCACATATATCCGACAACCCCAGCCTTAACGACCTCGTGATCAAGATAGTCAAACACATGCAATTCCTAAACACATCCTCACTCGTCCTCGTACAACGTTACAACCATGGTGAAGCCCTCCAGTCCAGGCTAGATTTCCCGTTCATACGTGGTGACATGCCTAGGAAGAAACGCAGGGATGCGATACAGGCTCTCAGGGATGGAACCGTACCAGCTTCAATAGCCACTACTCTTGCTGACGAAGGTCTGGACGTCAGAAGACTCGGTGCGGCACTAGTGGCGGGTGGCGGGAAGTCCATAACTAGGGTCTATCAACGGGTGGGACGCACCTTAAGAACGTTCAAAGGTAAAGACAAGGCGTTAGTGTTCCTCTTTCACCATAAGTGTAGATTCCTGGACAATCATGGACGTAGAGTGAAGCACATCCTCAAGCAGGAGCCTGAGTTTGTTTTGATTGAATCGACACCAGAAAGTATAATCGGAGATATAGATAACATCATGAGACCTGAGAAGGGTTTATTCGACGACTAGGAGTAAATTGTCAATTACCCACGGCTAAAGCCGTGGGTTTCTTTGCCGAGGAGGGATCATGAAGATTACCAAGAAAGAATCTTGCCAAGCAGCCAGTGATGGAGTTGTGGACGCTATGGAGAAATTACTCCTGTCGTATAAAGACTTTAGGACAGAAACCGGACTTGTCAAGAATCAACTAGGTGGGTTCGAGATATGTACTTCAATCATGGATAAGGCCGGCAGAATAGCCAGGCAGATCAAACACTTGGAAAGAAAAGATCCTAAGCCCGACTGGTCCAACGCTATCTCCGAGGACATATTCGGATGCGTGGCGTATCTTATGATGTTGGTGTACAAATACGACCTCCCTATGGAAGACAACGTTAGGAAAGAGCTGGAGAAGGCATTATCCCAGCATTCCAAGTAGGAGACTCCAGTGAGACGTGCCGCAACAACCCAAGAGATGGATTCCAATCTAGATATACTCCTGGATAGGATAGCCAAACTTCCCATTACCTACGTGGGGAACAAAAAACGTCTACTCAACCCCATCCATACTTTTCTGCGTGACAACAACGTAGAGTTCAACAGTGTACTCGATGCCTTTGCCGGGAGTGGCGTTGTATCCCTCATGTTCAGTTGCATGAGAAAGAAAGTCGTTGCGAACGACGCTTTGTCCTTGGCTGCTCTGTCATGTGTGTTTCTGCTGGAAGGTAGAAGACTACCATTATCTCCTCAGGAGGTCAGGAGCCTCGTTGCTCTAAATGCAAACTTGAATGAGTCTTTATTAGACAAGAAAAGCGAGATATTCCTGCCCGAAGAGATCAACTTCCTGAAGTCCTTTAGAAGGAATCTCGCTGAAGCTTCGTACAGCGGCAATATGCTCTACACTGGTAAATCTACCCATGGCGACAACCTCATCCGTATCTGTGAGGATATGCCGATGGTAGACACACTCGACAAGCACAAAGCTGCGTTTGCTATGCACGCCATGTGCACCAATATGCTCAGTACGTGCTTCAGGGGAGGAAGATGCTTCAAGGATCAGGTCTTCTCCAGTGTTGCTAAGAGAATGGAGCTTGCTGACCAAACGCCCAAGGAGTTGTTCCTAGATTCGCAGGGTGAGGAAAGTCTAGATAATTCGGGACGTGCTGGCACAAACAACACGGTCCTCCATAAGGCAAGAGCTTTTTTGGGTGGCATGACGCCAGCTACACTTGAATTACTTGTCAGTATCGAGAGGAACCACCCCGACCCGGACTGCCAAGTCTATAATTGTGACGTCATTGATCTGCTAACATCAGGGTTATCTACCGACCTGATCTATCTTGACCCGCCGTATGGCGGTCTCTGGAGCAACTATGCTATCTCCTACGGGGTGTGTGAAGAATTTATCCATGGAAAACCACTCCAAACAATGGACCACGTGAGCGGCGCCATGTCCAGATTCAGCCCTAAAGGTAACTATGTGGCGGCTTCCGAGCAGAGTGAGGCGAAAGAGAATTATCGACGAAATTTTGATAATCTACTTGATTTGTGTACCCCGTTTCCTGTATGGTTGATCAGTTTCAATGGTAATTCATTCTCCACGATCAATGAAATAGTCGAGCGTATAAGGAGGTTTCGAAGCAATGTCATCTTCCAAAACATAGACGGCTATTCTTACAAATGCAGGAAAGCCCTAAGAACGCGTAGGGGAGCAAAGGCCAGCTACAAGGAGAGCGAGTTTCTCATACTCGCCAGGAAATGAAAAGGAACAAAAAAATGAACTCCGAGACAATACAGGATATTGCCGACAGGAGGATTGCAGCTAATATACTCAATCTCGACGAAATTGAAGACGCCAAAGAGCGGGAGCGTCAAATAAGGATGTCTGCGAGATCAAATAAGCCGAAAAGAATTCCTGCATGGAAAGCAAGGTATCAAATGAAAGAGCCAGATGAAACTGATCTGTCCATAGAGAAGAACTTTATATCTCTCTTCCGCAGATCCGTCAGGGAAAGGTTCCCTGATGTCAAACTCGTCCCCAACAGCCTCTATAATATGGAGATAAGGTCGGTGTCGTTGGCTCTCGATCGCTTGCAAACTAGCGGCTCGCGCAATAACCAGACGATATCTTCTTGGGTGGAATGGTATGTAGCCAGAATGAAACCCAAGGACGTTGATAAAAAGCTGGTCTCAGTGAAGTGGTTGACAGATTCGTGGAAGGATTTCTTCAAAGTACGTCCAAAGGGCAATCAGATAGATCAGGCTCCAGTCGTTGCGAAACCCAACGATGTCATAGGGGCAAGGTTGGCTGAGCTGTTCGGGTCAGGGATGACTATCGAAAGCATATGCATGGCGTGCCAGATATTCGGCGTGGTGATAGTAGGTAACTTCATGAAGAGCTTCAATGGAAACGAGAGAACAGTAGAGTTAATGAAGCTGGCTATTGAATCTACCAACGACAGCACCCTAAATATGATATTCGGAGCGACCTGCCGGTATAGCGTTGGCAAGGCTGCAAGAAAAGGCGTCTTCATGTTAGATTGGGAGAACCTTCTGCCCCGGCTGGTTCCAACAAACAACGACAGACCTTTCCCGGCAGAAAGCCAAGCGAAGTATGTAGACATCTTCTTTGAGGGATGTAATAGATGACGGCATTCTCTGACGAGGCAGACGAAAGGGCAAGGGATCAAGCCATCGAGATTGAGGCTCTTCGGATACTCAAAACAGCCGAAGAGTTTGACATTCCTGATGATTGTCTCGACTCGTTACCTCCAAGCATCGAATGTCTGCTCGACCTGGGCTACTACGACAGCCGCAGTATCAAGACTAAGGCGGTGGCTCAATCCATCTTTGATCCCGGTTGGCAACGGAAGGCATCGAGAATGGTTGTGTTTGGAGGCACTATCGACGATAGAGAGAAGATCGCCAATATCTGCCTGGCGAGGGTTATTATGACTAATCCCATGTGGGACGGTGTGATGATCAAGAAAACCAGCCTTGCACAGATATTGCCGATATTCAACTCCTTCGAGAGTGCCAGATTTGAGGTGGCGGAGGAGATGTCGTCCTGTGCCGTGCTGATGTTGTCGGAAATACCGCCGACTAGGGACGTCGACCAAAGAAATGACTTCAGAAACATACTGGACATGATCATGATGAACAGACGTGACGCCAAGGTACCAACAATTTTCACCCTATCTAATGCGAACCTAGACAACTACAAGTCGATCGAAAGCCTCGGTAACATGTTCGCAGAGACTGTGAATGCTGGTCACGTCCCGGGCAGACATATATGGCACTTGGCTCTAGCTACCTCAGGAAACGCAAATGGCTGAAAAAAACAAAGAGTCAATACCCCTCCTCGATCCGGTGCCCAACCAACAACTAGAGGAGGCTGCGAAGAGGGAGGAACCAAGAATGGTCTCCCTAATCTTGAAAGACAAGGATCTGCTCGACGAAATCGTGTCGAGTGGAATTACCTACAACTACTTCCAAACGCCCATCCAGAGAAATATATTCACCATAGCGGCAAGGTACTTCGACAAATATGGCACCTTGCTGACTAGGCAAGCTTTCGAGTCGATAGCCGTCGAGAATTTCTCAGACGAGCAGGCTGCGAAGTTGAGAACAGAGTTCGACGCCACTTTCTCGGAGATAGTATCCGCAAACGACTTTGGTTTCCTGAAGGAGAACCTTATTGGTAGGCAGGTACAGAAACAAGCGTTCCATGTCATACAGAAGTATTACGACTCCCTGTTGAAGAAGACGACGGGACAACGGAAGTTGGTGGAGAGCCTGCAGAACGAAATTGCCCAGATCAAGCTGTCGGGTGGAGATAGTTTCAATAAGATAGTCTCGCTCAGTGACATGCTCCGGGACGTGGTGATGCCCGAAATCGACGACAGAAGACTCAACCCTGAGAAGTACTGGGGTCTTATGAGTGGTTTCAAGGCACTGGATAATGTCTACCACGGGTTCGTCAGGGGGCGATACATGGTTTTGCTGGCCATGGAGGGTGGTGGCAAAACGACGATGATGTTTAACATCGCCAGGAATATGGCTGTCATGGGATACAACATTGTCTATGTGACAATAGAGTCGAACGCCAAAGATACCTCCACTCGGCTATTGACGATACATGCTGCCGTGAACTACAACCGGATTATAGCAGGCGGGGAAAACTCCGAGTTCGGACTATCTAAGTTCATCATGGAGGAACTCACAAAAGCCGGCAAAGACTTGATCGAGGGTCCAGGGACAAGGTTCCATTGGGTGCAGGCCCTCCAAGACACGAAAGCCAAAGAAATATTCTCGCTCATAAACAGGAAAAGAGCGTACACAGACATCGATGCCGTCTTCGTCGATTATCTTGACGTGGTTGGAAGGGATGTATCGTACCCGAACCGCCCCGACCTAGAGGTGGCTGATGTCTCGGCAAAACTCCAGTCATGGGGGCGAGAGAATAATGTGCTCATGTTTACCGCCCAGCAACTCAAGACGGAGACCGGCAAGAAGCTGTACGACAAACCTGAGAAGGCCTCCGAGCTTCGCATAGGTGTCAGTGATACCTCTGGTTCAAAGAAGATAGCAGGTGCAGCTGACTACATTTTCTCCATACTGATAGACCAGTCGACTATGGATAGGATATGGGTATGGTCAACTAAGACCAGACAGGGGGCTTCAGCCAAGCGATGGTGTCTCTCGTATGACCCGGAATCTGGTAGGATCAAGGATATACCGGGCGAAGATGATTACGAGGAGGTCGAGGAAAAGGTCAGGGCGAAGATCAGGTTGAAATCCGTTTCTCCGCCACTTCCCCCATTTCCCAAGCAGGAAACTGAGAAGAAACTCACCGAAACAGAAAACAAGCCTCTTGCGGCACAGATACCCTCAAAAAATGCCTCCGAAGAGGAGAAACAACCCCTTGGTGAGTTAAAACCACCCTTGGAAGTGGTAGAACCCTCTAAAACGACTATTCCAGCTCCCCAGAAGCCTCCAGGCGTTGTCGAACCCAATACCCCTGTCGAGACGCCTATCAAGCCCCCCGACGCACCACAGCCCATCCTGGAGCCTCCGAAAGAACTTGAAAAAATCACTCCAGCACAGCCAGTTCCAGTGAATGAGTTTATTATTGAAACCATTCAACCAGCCCTGAATGAAGGATTCGCTGGCGATACTGATTCGGCGGAGATATTCTGATGCAAATCAACAAAACATTGAGGAGACACCTCTACGACCAGGTCAAGAAGCTCGATTTGACGATTTTCATATCGAGCGTGTCGGGAATAAGCCTGTCCAAATCCGGAGTCAGCCACAAAGGCATTTGCCCAATGCCGTCACACAAGGACACGGAGCCATCTTTCTTTGTGACGCAGATACCTGACGGAACATGGTTGTATGACTGCTTCGGATGTGGAAGCGGTGGTACGATCATAGACTTCTGCCAAGACTACTTTTCTCTCGATCACCCGTCCGACGCCTTAGTTGCCATCCTGGAAAAGTCTGGCATGGACACTGGGCAGGACGCTCTTGTCCAGGCAATCAAGCAAGCGAAGATAGGATGCGACCGAGACAAGAAATTGGAATGCTCACATTACGTTGCCGCTAGGAATTGTTGGCGCCTCCTCAGAGCCTTCCCGAACGACCAGAAAATCGAGAACTGGGTTGGTAAGTCCTATAGAAGGATGAATAAGATGCTCGCTGACCACAATATCAGGGGGATAGAGATAGTAGGAAATGAAGCTATCAATATAGTGGTTTCTCAAAGCAGGATGGAGGCAGGAACAGATGGCGACAAGCACTAAACGTCAGGATTACATAGGGTGGGATGCCTTTTTCATGTCGGTGGCGGCTGCAGCATCATTTAGGTGCAAGGATCCAAATACTCAAAACGGGGCATGCATAGTAAACCCGGTCACCCACCGGATACAAGCAGTTGGTTACAACGGTTTCCCCCGGGGTTGTTCCGATGACGAATTCCCTTGGACAAGAGATTTCAAGGATCCACTCAACAGTAAGGATTCATATGTTATCCACGCTGAACGCAACTGCATCCACAACAGGCAGGGATCCATAGAGGGTGGAGTGATGTATCTTTTCTCCGAGAGGGGATACTATCCGTGCTCTACGTGTGCCCAGGACATAGCCCAGAACGGTATCGTCGAGGTGGTTATGGCGTTCGCAAGAGAGGAGCCGACCGAAGCGTACGATTGGCGCCCCACCAAAAAAATATTCAAAGCTGCTGACGTGAAAATCAGGATAATGGAGAATGCTGGTATAATGTTCAGAGACATGGCTCGAAAATTTGACAAGATAGCAGACGGATTCTTCAATGACAAAAAACAAGATTAGTGACTTAACTCCGTCTCAATGGCTCTTTCGGTCGAAATCCGTATGGAGACGCACCTTTGGCAGGAATACCGATGCCCATAGGATACGGATGTCTGCCAACAAGAGTTGCAAGCCACCAAAGCTGTGCAAAGACGTAATAGAAATGTTCTCCAAGCAGGGCGACCTAGTCTTCGATCCTTTCGCCGGCACCGGTGGCGTAGCCTTTGGAGCGCAGATGGCTGGTCGGCGATACATGGGGTGCGAATTGGAGTCCAAACAGGTGAACGCCTACGGGAACGCATGCGACGAAATGTCCGACTTCTCAACATCCTATGATCCGACCCTGATCAGGAACGTGGATTTCTTCAAAGAGTATGGGTCGCAAGACGCACCTAACATAGAGCCTTTTGTTGATATGATGTTCACCGATCCTCCATACTTTGACATGGACAGAAGACAGAAGTCGTCGAGATATTGGAAGGGTAAGGGTAGTGTCGCCAGACCCATGGAGGCATATGGGCAGTGTCAATTCAAATCCATAGAGGACTGGAAGCTTTTTATCGCTAACTGGGGGACTGCGGCAAGAAAAATGATGAAGCCTAACAAGTATCTCGTCTATTTCATGGAAGACATGTTTATTAAGGGTAAATATTTGTTCCTAACTCATATTTCTGCCGAGGTTCTGGAAAGCGTGGGCTTCATTCCCCAGGGAGAATTGATATGGTACAATGAAGGTCGCCGGCCAGGCTTCTTCGGTTTCCCGAGTAAGATGATCACTAATCGGACACACACTTCAATCATATTCATGCTCAATCCAGAAGGAGAATAAATGCCTGGGAAGATCATACAAACATTAATAGATACTCCCTATAATTACCCCAACCCCAAAGCATGCTATAAGCAAGGTGATAATCCTAAGATACTTGATGTAATACGTAAATGGTGTAGCGAGCAAATAAACGACATAAAAGCAATAAGTGCAAGCCACTTTCTATTCAACAATAAATACCTTTTACAACAATTCATCGAAATATCCAAAATGAATCGAAAAGTGCGCATTTTTACAATACCCTTGGCGGGATACGACATGAGCATGAGATCAGTTATAGATATATCGTCCAACGAGACCTCTCAGGGGTCGAAACGCCAGTTTGCGGAAGAAGTATATGAGGAGGCAAAAAAACAAGATACCGCCTGTTTCCAAATGTGGATTAATCCAAAGATGTATGCTTTTAGTAAGGATCTGCATCCATACGCTCGGGGGGAAAATGGGAGAGAGTCTCTTCCCTACGCCCATCATGACAAGAAGATTTTAGTAGAGTTAACCAATGGAAAGGCGGTGTTGTTCTCAACATCCAACAACTTTGTTGTGGGCGACCCCCCTAAATTCGAACACCTGCTACAAGCCGAGTTAGATCAATTAGAGTTAGAGTTTCTCCAAAATGATTTCAAGAAACTAGAGGAAATGTCTGTACCCATAAATAGTTATCGTGAAGAACCCGAAAAGCTATACTATCGTTACGTACAGCCAGTGTCACATACATCAGTTAAACAGCCTGACAACCTAATGCTTATATCACCCTCCTACACGAACTCAGGAAAGCAGGTTATAGATAGGGTGGGAGGAGAGATGTTGAAAGTAGAAAAAAGATTGTATATTTCGGTTGAGCACATCGCCATGGTGAGTGGCTTAATCTCGTCAGACTTAGCAAAAACTCTAAACAGTAGGGGCGTGAATGTAACATGTATATCTGCACGCTATGTAACACCACCTGGCGTCAACCAAAACCTGTTTGGTACTGAAACATACAACACCCAGTCATTTACAAGTTTTCAAGCATTAGTACTCGCTAATCCGAGATGGAGTTTATACTTCCATCCAAGTATGCATGGCAAAATAATCATAGCAGATGACATAGTTATCTTATCTTCGTTTAATTACTCACCAACCCAGTTTCTCTACGGAGAAGACATCGACATACCCTACTTCACTTATTACGAGTCTTATATATCCTACAGAGGTGACTCCAGCGAAATAGGACATTGTGTTATAATCAAAAATAAAGAATTAGCTGACTACCTGGTATCTCAAATCGACAATTTCATCATGCACCCAAGCACAATTTGTTGTATAAAGGGGGGTAAGTACATACATGAACCCGTACATTCAGAGAGGAAATAACCATGGCTGAGGAACAGAAAGCAATAGATACTAAAGCTACGCAACAGTCTGAGGCTAAAGTACAACAGTCTGAGATCGAGAAAAACCTGTCCAACTACGTTCAGAAACTCGTAGTTCAAGACGGCAAGCTGGATGTCATAAAGTCGGTTGAGGCTATACAGGCGATGAAACATATCATCAACAGGATGGTTGACGCCGTAACCGTCAATATGAACAAGCTCAAGATAGCCGACTAAAACGGAGCGAGCTATGGACAAGGCGGAAGTCGCCTCCAAGGTGTCCAAGGACGGCTTCTCAGCGTCCATATCTCTTGGGCACCAGGACCTCGATATCCCAAAGACCATCTTCAAAAGAGCAACAGGTCTCAGGGTTGGTGTGCCCGTGAGGATATTTCCACTGCACGTAAAACAATCCTGCCAAAATATGCTTCAAAACGCCGAGGACAGATTTGCAGAACACTCTCTTCCAATGCCCTTTGGCAGATTTATGACCTCCCAGTCACTCGCCCGATGGCGCATAGTGCAGCAAGAAACAGATGAGAAATTAGCCAAGATGTTCCTGGACCTCACTATATCGAGGAGTGAACTGGCGAGAATGTTGCATATCTTCAATGACGAGGCTGTAATGTCGGCCTGGACCATACTCCATAATGACGACCGTGATCCACCACTAAGTTTCAAGTTGGACTTTTGTCGTCGGACAGCTGCAAATTTCATTGAGAATAAGATGTTCATAGACAAAATCAAGATCAGAGTATCTCTCAAACCGGATCCGCTGTCATGGAGTGGTATGGCTCCTGACGACTTTCTTGCCACTGTAGCATCGGTGGAGGCGGACACTTGGCGGCACCTCGCAAAAAGATCGCTTTCGTTGCTAAGGAAGCCCGGGGGTGAGATGAAAGCCTTATCGAGACGAAGATTAGCGAGAAAACTCTTGATATTATCCAGCTTAGATGTTACAAATAGCAATACATTGGAATTGCTCATATCAAAAATCATGCATGAGCTCGGCAAGGTGGATGCCGACTGGGATAATGTCGGAGGGGCAATAGAGGGTATAATCACCTGGTGTGACAAAATATCTAGTGTCGATGGGTTCGTAGAGGAATACAACTAATGGATAACCAACAGGATATGCCCGTACAGGAGGTGAGCAATCTCAACCAACACGGATATCTCCTGGACGCTCGTAAGGAACCCATTTGTCCGTCATGTCACCAAACTACTAACGCTCCTGCTCTGCCTCCGCAGCGAAGCGGAGGTAGGCAGGAGCAGGTTGTTGAATCAGGAGAACAGAACATGAGAAAGCTGAAGCTGTGGTGGAAACACCTGCGCTGTCCTCACACGCGGAGAGCCAAGTTCTACCCGTCCGACGTGACGTGGTGGAACACGCTGCCGGGTGGCGGCAGCGGAACGCACAAGACGGTCGTGGTGGAAGGGTGCCTCAACTGCCACCGCATGTGGATGAGGGACTACGGCGAATGAGTACCGCCAACGTCTCAAATGAGAGTTTTTGAAAGGAGCGCAGCGGATTGAAAAATACTTCTCCATTTGTTTGTTCGGGCAGGCACATAGGTTTGCTCGTGTTGTTCGGAATTGCGGCATGGCTTTGCGGCGCACTTTGGGGCTGGACAATAGATGACATCTTGCAGGCCCGTGATAGCACACTCAACTTTGTGTCTGGTTTAATCACGGGGAATATAGCGATTGTGATTGGGTGGCTTTCTTGTCGCCCGAACGCCAGCCTTGAGCCGCTGGCGAGAAAGGATGGGTGACAACGATGGCGGCAAATACAACCACCGAACACGTTACAAAGGCAAAGCAGATCGTGGCGGCTTCTCGCCAGTCGCGCTCGAAGGCTTTGTTGGACGATCCGGTTGCGTTCATTAACGAGGACGGGCGTATTGTCATCGTGGGAGAGGATGCTTGGTTGCGCTGTGCGTTCGTCGATCCAGACCGCGCATTTCCAGATTCGTGGACACCGCTTGTCCGCGCAACGTCCAACGATAAAACTCAGTGGCGTTTGCCCCAAAAGGAGAACCATGAATAACAGAGAAACGAGCGCGGGGCAAACGTCCCCTGAAGTGCCTTGTTGGGCTTCTTTCTTACGGCATCCGATTCTTTGGCTACGGTGGAAGCGAACGGCGCGGCGCGTACTTGCGACTCCGGGAAATCAGTACGTTGCGTTCAGCGCGTACTTGAGGGGACACCGATGAAGCCCAACGCCAGCGGTCAGACTCCGGCGGCCCAGGAGAAACACAATGAATGACCAAGACGCAACGCGGGCCGCCGGTAGTTCTGCACCGGCTTGTTCGCACATGGCCGGAGAATGGGAGTGGAGGCCGCACGGGTTTACGCGCCCACCAGTTCCAGCCTACGCCGTGTATTGCACCGACTGTGATACACTGCTGTTCACGCTAATCTATGACGCGGATCGAAACGAGCATCGCGTCGGAGTGCCGAACTTCCACACGATCAAATGGCAGGAGTACATCTTGGGAGTGGTGCGGAAACGCTTTCCGAAGGATCGGATCGTGATTGCGAACGTCGGCCGTGAGGGTGGAATATGAAGCGACAGCGGAATGCTCCTACCCTCGACGGCTTGGTTCGGCATTCCGTCTCTGCCGAGCCAAGCCTATGCAAACAAGCACAATCGCACATCGCGCTTTTGGAATCGCATCGTATATGGGACGGACACGCGAACGATTACACGATCAAACTACTCAAGCGGCTGGTTGCCGCATTGCCGAACGACCAAGCTGACCGGACAGCAAAAGCCGGGAAAAGAGGTGGGATATGAAATCAAGGTTGACAGCTTTTGCTGGTACGGTCCGGCGCTTTGTTCGCTCAGTGTTAGCACCAAAGACGCAATCACTATTCCACCCAGAGTCTCCCGGTGTTCGGGTTGAAATAACGCGCACGAGATTCGGACGATGGTTCAAACCGGCAGACTTCGCAACGCTGTGTGAGATGATCAAGCACTATAGAGCGAACGACAAAGCTCACTCTTGCCGAGTGAGCGCAGCGAAGGAGGCATAGAGTGAAGCGTATTGTTCGCAATTTTTCGTTATGGCTAAACGACAGAACCCGCAAATGGGTTGTGCCGTCTGCCGTATGGACCAAGTTAGACAATGGAGATGTGTCTGCAAGAATTGACCTCTCTGACATAGCCGTGAAGTGGGGTACGCTCGATCCAGAGTTTGTCAGGGCGAACCTACTGCTACGCAAGGTTGAGTATCATGCGAACAGAGATTAGACCTACGTATACCTAGTAAGTGGAGTGAAAGGGGCAACTATGGGCGTCAACATCAACTGTCGGCAGAACGACCAAGGTGCGTGGTGCAGAGATCGCCGCGTCAAGCGGTCGCTATTTGGAATCGGGGCAAGGGTTTGTCGCATCTTTGAGGGTCAGCTATGCGAGTATCAGGATATGTATCCACGTCCGCACATAGCACCACTGGGACAGAAGCCCAACAAGGATTATAGCAACTCGCCCAATCTCGTCTGTTGGAGCTGCGGCTGTCAGATGACTAGACTAAAAACGATGGTTGAATCGATCCGAGACACCAAAGGTAGATCCCTACTCGACATCAAGAAGGCTGGCGATAAAGACTTATGGATATTCCACCGATACATCGACATGCTGGATGACGAAAAGGAAATTGTACGCCACATGCACAAATTCGTCAGATCGCAGAACAAGGCGGCATTGGCGGATGGAGAGAAACTTGAGTCAGAGATAGTGAACATAGAAGACTTCCTGAATTTCAAGGACGAACACACATTGTGCGGATAATACACAAGACATAAAGGGAGAAAAAATGGAACTGCAAAAGGATTCCTATTTCCAAAGGGTGGAAGTTTTTGCCAAAACAGAAACGCAAAAACTTAAGTTGGAAGTCGTCTATCCGGAAGTCCTGGCGTACGCCGTGATAATATCTGGACCGAATATAGTCACGAAGGTATTAGCCTTGCTCGACGTGGACATTGAGAATCTTCTCTCGGATATCAGGAAAAGCGTTAACGAGAAGGTCAAGAAGTACGCCTCTGATCATTCAACAGACCATAACTCCCTCACGCTCTCCAGTCAAACAAAGGCAGTTCTGCAGAGCACCAAGGAATGTTGCCTGGAAATGGGCGATCCTATCATAGGTTCCCAACACCTGTTACTAGCTCTTCTGAAGATGGAGCCGAAGAGCAAAGCCGTCTTCAAGAAGCACGGTATAGTGTTCAACAAGTTCAGAGCGGCCCTCAAGGACTTTGTGTCGCTTAATAACGACAACAAAAATGCTCCGCCTCGCGACTTTGATGAATCCAAGGATGATGGACTGGAAAACGTCCTTAGCGGTGATTTTCATAGCCAAAACGAAACGTCGAAGCCACAGCAGAAGGTGAGTCAGGGCGGTAAAGATGCGGAGATACTCACCAAATTCTGTCGTGACCTGAACAGTCTTGCGGCAAAAGGTAAGCTTGATCCAGTCATAGGTAGAGAGAAGGAAATGCACAGGATCATGATAACCCTGTCTCGCCGTAAGAAGAACAATCCAATACTTATAGGTGAACCGGGCGTCGGCAAGACATCCATAATCGAGGGGATAGCACAGAAGATCGTTGTTGGATCGGTGTCGCAATTCATGCGGAAGAAGAGGATTTTTGCCTTAAACCTTACGGCGGTAGTGGGGAAGAGTCAGTACCGCGGTCAGTTCGAGGAAAAGATGCGGGCAATCATATCTATATTCTCCGCCAATCCCGACTATGTCCTTTTCATAGATGAGGTGCATACGCTACTCGGGGCTGGCAGCTCTATTGGAGGGTTGGACGCCGCAAACATCCTCAAACCAGCCTTGTCGAGTGGCGAGATCAAGTGCATAGGAGCTACAACAGAGGATGAATACAAGAAATACTTCAAGAAGGATGGCGCCTTGGAAAGACGGTTCCAGAAGATAACAGTCGAGGAACCGTCGAGCGAGGAAACCAGAATCATCCTAGAGGGCATAAAGCCATTCCTGGAGAAGCACCATAGCTGCACGATCACCGACGATGCAATGAGCAGTGCCGTAGAGATGAGCCACAAGTATGTCATAGACAGACATTTCCCTGACAAAGCGATAGACTGCCTCGACGAGGCTTGTGCAAATCACATGTCTAACGGAAGCCGCTCCTCTAAGGTGATTGACAGGAGTGACGTGATTGAGGTGATAGCTGACCAGGCCAACGTCAGCAAGAGTATGTTGAAACACAACGATACGGAAAAGGTAGCACTCATAGGAGATTTCCTCCGGGAGAGGGTGTTTGGTCAGGACGAAGCTGTAGCGGCGATCGTGAGAATTCTCAAGAACGCCCGCTCGGGCGTGCGGAACCATGAAAAACCAATAGGTAGCTTCATATTCGGAGGTTCATCTGGGTGTGGTAAAACCTACCTGGCTGAGCAACTCGCCGAAGGTCTATTTGACTCCCCGCACTCACTCATAAGAATCAACTTATCCGAGTTTTCAGAAAAGCATCACCAGAGCAAGCTGATAGGTAGCCCCCCTGGTTACATCGGGTTCGGGGAGAAAAACCAACTGGCAGACAGGATACTCAAACGCCCATACTCGTTGGTGTTGCTTGACGGAATTGATCATGCTCACCCAGATGTCTTGAAGCTCTTTCTGCCAGTCCTATCCAACGGCCTAATGACCGATGCCGAAGGTCAAACTATCAGTTTCAGAAACGCCGTCATAGTCATGACAATGGGCTTCAACGCCAAGAACGCCAAGTCCACAATAGGTTTTGAAGAGTCGAAATCAGAGAGTGACTATGATAAGAAACAGAACTCCCTCGTCACAACATGCAAAAAAAAGTTCGACGACGAGTTTGTCAACAGGGTTGACGAGTTCGTCCCGTTCTCAGATCTGGGGGAAAGCGACTTGGAAAAAGTCGCCTCCCTTCTCCTGGATAAGTTGAGTCGCAGGTTGGATCAGAACCATATCTCCCTCACCATTGATAAGAACGTGCCTAGGAGAATCGTCGAAATGCGACACACCAAGCATGGGCATAATGCCAAGCCTCTTGAAAGAATAGTGTCGAAGGATATAGAGACGATTGTGTCCGACGAAATTATGAAGCACCCGGGGAGCAAGCAAAGCATAAGGTTGTCTGTCTCCGACGACAAAGAGCAATCCCTTGTGGCGACAAGCGTGTTGCAAAAAAATCAAAGGAAATATGTCAAATCCATATCAAGTGTTGGGGCTTGACCCAGGAGCTGCCAAGGATGATATAAGGCGAGCTTTCCATGCCCTCGCCAGACAATATCATCCCGACCTAAATAACGATCCTGACGCTGGAATGAAATTTAGGGATGTGGTCAGTGCATATGATTCTTTGATCCAAGATAAAACTATTCTAGATATATTCAGGAGACGGGGGGACATTAAGGCATTCACACCCCAAAGGGACATCAGGATTGGTGCCACCGCTACGCTGGAGGAGGCTTTTCTGGGATTGCCAATGCCAGTAGTTTACAAAAGAATGGTAGTCTGTCAAAAATGCCAGGGAGATGCCTTATTATGTTCAGCTTGCGACGCCCACGGATACGTCATCGAAACAATGTCCATTCTGATCAAGCTACCTGAGAGGTCGCCACATCCCTATGTAACCACCATCACCGGGAAGGGACACAGCACTTTCAACCAGGATGGAAATGGAATTGTGGATGGAGACCTTACCGTCATGGTGTCGTATCCAAGCTCTGACATCCAAAATAAGGTATCCATCACCCCGGGTGGAGATGTAATGAAGACCATATCAGTACCCGTAGAAGATATGCTGATAGACAAAGATTTCAAGTTCAAGTTGTTTCCGTCGTCGCAGGAAATACCTGTGAAGCTAGACCACTCCAAGAAGGCTGGAAGCACCTATGTGATCAAGAACGAGGGCATGCATTACGGAGCATCGATACTCTTGCAGGTTTTCTACACCTTTCCAGAGAACATGGAGGAAGAGGATAGAAGAAAGGTGGCAGAGATACTATGTCGGTGCCGTTCCCAAAAATAGGTATCACCCTTCCTAGGTGGGATGACGACCGTGGTCAACTCATGCAGGATTGCTACGACGTATTCATCACGAAAGAAAAGGATATCCTATCATTCCCACAAGATTACCAAGCTAGGCTCCTCGCTGCCTACAGATTTCTCAGCGTGGCGTTTGAGGATCCCTACACGATAAAGTGCCGGCTGGCACCTGATACATTAGATCTTATTTAGGAGGCTCAACATGACCCAGCTTGAGGCCGACAGGATACGCTTCTCAGGATACCAGCTTTGCTTACTGACGTTGGACGAGACCGGTCCCTCCTATGCTTGGGCTCCTCCACACCCCCAGCTTGTCCGTCCCGAGCCAATGCAATGGAGTATGACTGGCATGTATTCCGCAGAGCCGTTAGATCCATATTTCATGCCAAATGTCCTGTATCCAGTTATTCCCTAAAACAACCTTGACCTTAGAGCCTTCGCACCGTATTATCTCCTCATGCTTCATAAATGGCAAAAACGAGAGCCGGTAAGGACGTCCCGTCGAGACGGAAGGGGTGTGATTGACAAGCTCCTCCAAGTGAGGAGTGTTCGAGAGGACAATTTCTTTTCACCCTCGATTGACGATCTGCCTCGATCGTCATCTATGTTCAACGGCAAAGTCGCTACCGCCTCTACTCTCATCAAAGAAGCCGTCTCTAAGGGTAAGCCGATTGGCGTCATAGGCGATTACGACGTTGATGGAGTCATGTCCACCGCCATGATGGTAAGGATGATGCGAGATGTCGCAAAAGGACTCGGTCAAGCTCCCCCTATCATAAAACCCTTCATACCATCAAGACACCGTGAGGGATATGGGTTGAACAGCAAAACAGTGTCGTCTTACATCGAGATGTGGGGTGACATCAAACCTGAATTAACCATAGTCCTAGATAGCGGCACATCGTCGAAACAACAGATTACTGATCTGCGTGGATGGGGAGCTAATCAGATACTCGTTATAGACCATCACCTTCCAAACGTCGGTAGCTTTTCCGATAACACCGACCTGTTGATGAATTGGAGGATTGACGGCGAAAGCGATATGTGTGCTGCAGGCGAGGTATTCCATGTTGCCAGGTGCCTCTTTGGAGATGCGAGCGAGGAGACGCTCAAATACATGTCGTATGCCGCCATTGCCACTGTAGCCGATATGGTGTCGGTGATAGGAACCAACAGGATTGTCGTCCGGATAGGACTCAACTCCCTGTGGAGGTGTGGCAGTGTCGGGTTATTGGCTGTAGGGGGGAGGAGAATGTCGAAGGGAGATGTTTTCCAGAGTGCCGTCTCGTTTGAAATAGCCCCGAGAATCAACTCGGTTGGCAGGATGGAGGACGCCAAGCAGGTCCTGGATATGATGTTGAACGACGACTACAGAGCTGTATCTGCATCAGCTAAACGAATGGAAGAACTCAACTCGCAGAGGAGAGCGACACAGAAACTCATGGAAAAGGATGTTTTGAGGAGGGTGGCTGCATCGAGCTTCAAAGACGGCTTATTGATGTATGACTCGTCATGGCATCCGGGAATATGCGGAATAGCGTCATCCAACGTGGTAGAGGTTACAGGTTTGCCATGTATACTACTTGGCGATCATGACGGTCAGGCAAAGGGCTCAGGTAGATCACCGCCGGGAGTGAACGTAAAGGCAATCATGGACAGTATCAGCGAAATGTTTGAGAAATACGGAGGGCACGAGAGAGCGTGTGGTGCCGTAGTCAAGCGGGATCATCTCGACATTGCACCGTTTGTGTTTAACGAGGCGTGTAATAAATACTACGCCAAACACGGACGACCATCGAACCAACTCTTGTTCGACGCCGACCTGTCATGGAATGAGACCAGCGTCACGTCAGCTAAGGCTCTATTGGAGACATTCTATCCTTACGACGAAATAACCAATCCGGAACCGATCTTCAGAATACCTTCCGCTAAGGTGGAGGAAGTTTCAATCAAGGAACCAGAGGATAAAGCATGGAGATTAACCATCCTGAAGTGCTCCCTGGACGGAAGGACAATTCCCATAACTTTCAAGAGCTACAGGGACGACTTGGGTAACGACTGGCTCTCGAAAACAGTGAACGTCTATTTTTCCTTCCCTCAGTCCGTGGACGAGAGAGAACTGGAAAGTTGTCATCTTGTAGATGTCGAAATCGCTTGATGTTGTAGAATGACACAAAGCGAGGAGAACGAAAATGGCAGATAATGACAATCAGAGCAAGCCCGCCGGCAAGACGATGCAGGACAGGGCCAAAGAAATAGGCAGGGACGGAGCATATGTTGAAGTCGACGCCTGTAACTTGATTACAGCAGCCAAAAACAGTGAGTTCGACAAAGCCAAGATCGCCGTTATCACATTTGGGCGGATTGAGCTATCAGACCACGAACAGATCGCCCAACTCAAATCAATCCTGGAAATAGTGATGGCACGAGAGTGCAAGGGAGGTCCAGGCAACGGAGAGCTTGACGACGACCAAGCTAGCTTTCTGGCACTGAGAAGAATATTCGAGAAGGGGCTGAAGGTGTTGTCTGAAAATCCTGTCTAAGCCGACAGTCACAATCCCTTTGATTTAGTATTTCCATACTCAACCCGCCTACCAACACGAGAGAACTATCCCTATTTATCCAGATATCCCAAAATATTTTTACGCTGCATGGTGCCCGCATGGTGCCATTAAGGGTATTCTGGAGGGAGAAGAAAGGATGATAAGGAGGTAGATTTATTTTTGATATTTATCACAAATTGCTTGCATTAGACATCGGAATGCGGTATATTCCTTAACAATTGGGACCGAGTAGATTCGACTGATAGGTCTACTTAGTTGATCGCATGTCGTAGACGCTCGTTGGCTACGTAAAATAACCGAGCAAACTGGTAAGTGCCAATACTTATCGCATGGCCGCCTAATGGCGCCTAGGAACCCGGGGAGGATCTTCAGTACCCGGCACCGAGCCAAGCTCGGCGGAGCGATCGTAAGATCGCAACGGTACGACTAACACAGAGGACGATGCTGGAAATGGGTTGATCCAGCGGGTTTACAAACCTAACAGGGCACGGATGAAAGCCCTTGGAAGATTCCAAAGCCATCCTCAGCGGCTTGCTGAGGTGATTGCTGATTCAAGAATCAGATAAACATGTAGTGGTTACCTAAGAGCTTATGCAGGACGCGGGGTGCGACTCCTCGCCGGTTCCACCATTTTAGAGAGGAGTGAAGACGTGAAGACAACTAGCAGGATAGGAGCTACGCAGGCTGCGAAGCCCACCTATGCGGTGTGTCGCGACGGATTTCACTCTGGCGAGGCACGCAGCAACATCCCACACGGGATGTAACCAGGCTGGGGTGGTTCGCTTTTTCCCATAGAAATCCCGTTCCATCCTAGCATGATAGTTGTATAATGTGGTTGCGACCCGTCAGGGGATGACAGGGTGAGGATGCCGAAAGGCGTTCAGTTGTAGGCGATAGGTATAGTTGTGATGCCGAAAGGCGTTCAACTGCTTGTTGCCGAACCCAGACGTTCTCAACGCGTCCAGCCCAGTGTGGTGGAAACGCCACAGGTAAGGTGCGTGTCTTGAGCTGTTCAGATGCCAGTAAGGACGCTTTGCGTGAACGAGAGATACGTGGGAGTTGACACCCTGCATCGGGTGGCGAAACCCTGGTGGGAGCTGGGTGGGAATCCAGCCTGGGCAAGGAGCGGACGGGTCGCCCATTTTATTGGACGATCCCTTAGGGGTCGGAGACATCATGTACACGGTATATGTATTGAATAACGCTTATCAGTGTGTAAGTCAGACAACCTTTTCAAGGGCATTAAAGCTCGTGAGTGAAAAGAAAGCAGAAGTTGTGAAGTGGACCGGCAAGTTTGTATCGTCCACATCTGGCTTCGTAAAGGTGCCATTGATAATCAAGCTCTTTCAGTATGTGAAGGCCTACGGAAGAGCGATGAGATACGTCAACCGCTTCGTATGGGAGAGGGACGAATTCCATTGCTGCTACTGCGGCAAACACATAACGTCCAAATCTGATCTGGAGACTGACCATGTCATTCCGTCCAGCCGGGGTGGAAAGACTAATTACGAAAATATGGTGACTTGCTGCCAC
>Ga0307378_10002931_pt1 | contig 25469 bp, 21 predicted proteins | sample UN1MG_FD_202238 | JGI IMG/M metagenome (GOLD analysis project Ga0307378, IMG submission 202238) | Soil microbial communities from Risofladan, Vaasa, Finland - UN-1 | ecosystem: Environmental > Terrestrial > Soil > Coastal area > Acid sulfate soil | place: Finland: Risofladan, Vaasa | collected...
GCTGGGCCGATCTATCCGGGCCAGGGATGTTATTGCGGTATTGGAGTATTTATTTATGGTTCGTGGAGCACCTAAGTTTATCCGCAGTGATAATGGGCCTGAGTTTATTGCAGATGCGATTAAAAAAATGGCTTAAAAGAAATCACGTTGAGACATTGTACATTGCACCCGGCAGTCCGTGGGAGAACGGCTACATTGAGTCGTTCAACGGCAAGCTGCGTGATGATGTTTTGAATCGTGAAGTATTTTATTCGGTAAAGGAGGCAAAGTTTGTTGTGGAGGATTGGCGATTGGAATATAATAATCGTCGTCCTCATAGCGGGTTGGGTTATATGACCCCTGCGGCTTTCGCGACGAGTTGCAATCCGCCAGGCTCCGCTACGCTCCGCCTGCCGGATTGCAAGATAAAGAACGTGGATAACTCTCTAATCAAGGTTGGTACATAATTCGGGGTCAGATCACGTTAACAGAAGACGATGCCAGTAATATATTTTGATTAGTTTATTAGCAAATTATGAAAAGTTTGAGAGATTGTCTCCGGATACTTAGTTGGAACAAATCGCGACAAGCCCAGTTTAGCCTTTGCAATCTACCAGGGCATTATCCAAGAAGTGTACAAGATCGCGTCATGGTTCCCGAATAATACCACACTCAACTCCCGGAAGACGCCTGCTGAGGACCCTAGAGATGAGCGTTGGGAATTCGTTGGGCAAATTGCAGATGACTCAATTCGCAAGCGCTATCGCTACAACGATGTGTCTGACTACATGGGGCCGAGAAACCCAATCAACTACGTGAACTGTGATTGACTCTAAGCGAAATAACACTGACGTCGTGTTCCGCCAATTGGTACACTTTTACTCCACCGTTTACAAATGTAAAACACAAATATATTGAATTATATAGCTATCGCGAAGTTATGTTATAAAAACCGCAACCATAAAGCTAAATACAGCTGCAACTATCGTTAAGTTGACAACTCTAAAAGGAAGACCTGGATTTAATGGTCTTCCTCAATCATATCACCCAATTTCACTTACACTCAACTCCGAAGCCAAAAGATTTAACTGGATATCAGCATCTATTGGTAGTAGGCGTAAATACTTCGTAAACTGGGCCAACATGAAACCCGCTGCGATATTGGCACAGTAAATAGTAGTTTTTGCTGTACAAGGACCTACAAAAGCTTCGTCAGAGTTGAATAGAGTAGTTGGATAGTGCTTGCGGGACTCAAAATCACAAGCTGTGAGGACCCGAAGTACCTCGGCACTCATCCTGCCATCGCCGTAAAAATTCACTTTGTCCTTCACTGCTTCCCAAATTAACCGCCGGACATCAATCCTATCAACGGCACAGAAAACGATATTGCCTATTTCCATACTTCTGCGGAAACGCTCCGGCACCGCATGAATCTGAGTTGCGGCGTTTATCTTCCAGCATTGTTCCAACGTTGCATTTACCTTCAATTTCCCCATATCGCCTTCCAGATAGGCCTGACTTGCTAGATTGCTCCATTCGACCTTGTCGTGGTCGATAATCTGTAACCATGGAATTCCCATAGCGCTGAGCTGCAGGGCAACCTGTCGTCCAATGGCACCAACGCCAATAACAGTAGCTTTGCAATCTGCAATTCTTTCAGGAGGGACAATATCACGCTGGCGACTGTACCTTTCGTTTGGTTGAACTTCACTCATAAGCTCATCACCTCCTCTTCATCCCATAACTCAGGCTTTTCAGCTAATTCGTCCAGAACGAACTGACGTTCTTCTGGTTCCATCCTTTCAAACTCTTCGATGAAATCATACGGCAAAGCATAACCACTCAGATCATGGTTGGTTGAGTTCTCTTGCTTTCTAGTTCGGCTACTTAACCATTCAGCGGCATTGACATTTGCGGCGTATTCGGTATCCCAAAGTTCCTGGTTACTCGCTTCAAAATCCTGGCTGTAATCGATTCCAACTGGAATCAATACCTGTCCACCTGGCCCAACATTGAAACTCAACTTGGCATAAGTCTTATTGTCCTGTGCCACTACAAACAGCACAGCCCACTCGCAACCGCCGAATACTCTTTCGAACGTTTCTTCATCAATAATACTCGGCTCAGGTGAATCGCCCGGGTGGCTATGGAGCCAAATTCTCGCGAATTGTTCAGGTTTCCTGCCAAGGTCGACCTGGTCTTCAAAGAGATCGGCTACTGACACATCATCAAACTTGACACTGACAGGAGTGACTTCCTGCTGGACTGTAACGAACTCTTTTACATAGAGCAGGTCATTCGGTTCAGTAATACCAAAGCCACCCACTTCGCTGTCGGATTTATCCCTGAAGTAGAGCAGTTTAGCCCATGCAGTTGGACTAAATCTCAATGTGAGTCTTCTGGCATGTTCAGTCTCTTTTTCAACTTGCCAGCTTGATCTCAGCCTCGCTTGTTTGAGGTTGGCTTGGATTTCCGTTTTGTTTGGTTTCTGATGTTTTGCATTCTTGTTCTTCATTATCTTTCTCCATTTCTTCTTTACAGTTTGGACAAACGTTTTCTTCAAGACATGAACTGCAATACAACGAGTTACATTCAACGCATTCCTGCATGCAATTCATACAGACATGATCTTCACAGTAAGGACATTGTTCGGCACAACCAACACAACAGCCCTCATCACAGCAGCGGCAGTACGTAGAACATTCGGAGCAGTAATCACGCTGACAGAAGCTACAAAAATAGATGTCATCTCTACTCATAACATATCCGCAATCGTAGCAGGGCTCACCGCACCAATCGATTAGAGCAACATATGGGCTATCTGGGTTGTAGGTAGCCAGGATGCTTCTGACCATTGTATAAAAATCACAAAGCCGTCCCTGCTCAAGAGCAGTTCTTATCGTGACACAACCATCACCTTCACACAGTTTATTACCACTAACATGAGGGTGAGTTACCTCTTCATCTGTGGCTGCTGGATTAGGCTCAAGAGCGATTACACAGTAAGGACTTGCCGTGTATAGTTCGCTGAACTTCTTCAGCTCAAGCTGAATTTTGAACGGTCCGAGATAAACATCATCCAGATTGATTGACTCCGTTATGACAGAGATGATGCTTTCAGTATTATCAAGCTCTAAGCTGCCGAATTCCTGCTGGACCTGGTTTAATTCATCCACCAACGAAGATAGTTTGGGCAATTCTTTTTGCGGGGCGTTAGTGAGTTGTCGTATCCTCGAGACAGAATGAGGTATATCGCTAAGTTGTGTACTGACGCCCTTGCAGCATCGTTCTGCAGCCGAAAACCAGCCATTTGCCAATGATGCTCCCATTTTCCTCGATTGGGTAGTAAGTTCCTGAAGCTGACCGGCAAAGGTTGTAAGTTGCCTCATTAATTCCAGGTAGCGTCCATGCTTTAATCCTATCAAAGCCTCCTGAATCTTATCTGCCATTCGGATCAGATTTTTTATGTCTTCCATACCAAAATCCTTCCAATAAAATGGGCATCTGCTCATCTCTAATAAGAACAGATGCCCTGGTGACATTTTGACGCCGCTGAAGCCTATGTAGCGGCGCCCTCAATTTTTGTTGGTGTTATGGTGACACGGTCCTCTTCTTTGAGAACGTATTCACGAGGCACTGGCTGGCGGTTGACACGAATCAGAAAGTCGTCCGGCTTGCTGCCTTGCATCTTGTCTTTGAAGAACTGTTCAACAGTTGTTCCTTCGGTGACATCGACAAAATCTGCGAAGCCTCCCCCGCCATTATTTATGTAAAGTAATCTCATCTTCAATTCCTTTCGATTTGAATGGTTTACACTTGTTAGATTAATAGACATAGTGACATTACTACGCAATCTATTTCATTGGCGGACCGCGTGCACAGTTTCTATTGTTTTCCATAAGATATCCTTTCTATTTGCTTTTTGGTGGAGTTAATAATCACTCGGTAACAAACATGTGACGTGTGAAATGTCGTCGATGAACCAGAGCCTTTCGCCATCGACTTCGAGGACCTGCAGATAATCCAGCCCACCTTTTCGTTTGATTTCTTTTAGAAGCATGATATGAGCTGCAACAATCACAGCTTCCCCGAACTTATCTAAAGCCGCTCGGGTCGATACGAACCTTCCACTAAATTGATAATCGCCTTCTTGTTCCTGGGGCAAGAGTTTTATGGTCTTTTTTTGTGCTGGTTGTTTAAGTGGTGAGATCATTATTATATCCTCCCAATAAAATGGTTTAGAAACTTCGATTGATTGGCATAAGTGGTGAATTTAGCTATGGCGGCCTTTGAGGTGACGGATTCTCCTGGTCAAATCTCCAGATTCTAATTCGTTGATACTGCTCTGCATCTCGACTGATATTATCTATGGCCTTTTCTACATCATCCTCTGCAAGGAGCTTAAAAAGGATATGCAGTTTGCTTTGAGTCAGACGAGCCGTCTTGTCCAGGAAAAATCCAAAATCCTCCAGATTTTCATCAAATCTCAGCGGCATCTCGTCTCTGTCGATACTAGCAATTTCCAAAAGCAGGTTGTACGGAGAAAAGTGGATCTCCTTTTCACCGGATTTAATAATAAAGATCAACTCCGAGCCCGATCCTTTTTCTTCAACCTGCAGGCCGGCGGATTGAAGTATCATCTTTACCTGGCTAATAACAATTGGTGATACCATGCGAAGGAATCTGTTTATTCTTGTAAATTCATTTTGATCTTGCATTTTTGTATTCTCCTTTTGATTTAATGGGTTTAAGAGCACTGGTCAGTAATAAAAACGAAAGACATGGAAGACAAACGAGAGACCAAGGTTATGCCCAAAAAAGTGAGAGTAAAATTAGTTCACTCTTAAAGCAGCGGCTAAATGAATCGCGAGCCACATTTGTGCAGCGTCAACCATGTACAAACGGGTTTTGTAGCTATTTTTTTAAAGTGATTGAAGCTGTGCGGTAGTTATGGTTGCGATATTTGGATGATTGTTGAAATTCCCTAAGCGAAACCGGTTGGATGCGTAGGCAACCAATCTGGAAGAGGGGATTAAACTTGTTTTTTTATGAATATGAGGATATTGGCTGTTTTGGCCTAATCGATATCAAGCGCCGCGTCGAAATTTGCCCGAAAAGTATTGTTGATGGGGTCAAATTTCATTATCATCCGCATCAAACATTCTGACCAGACGTTTAATGGTATCTTTGGATTTGTATTCCTTGTCACTAACCTGTTCTGCCCGAAGGACGGTAGCTTTAGGGATATCCTGCTCTGCCAATATCTGCATCAACCTTGATTCACTCACTCTCATGTACGGAAAATATTCTTTCTCAGCCATAACGCCTCTTTCGTATCAGCCTTTTTAAGGCTTTGCCTTGTACCGTGCCAACTATGCCGATTTTGATAAACATATTCAAACCATTGCTTTTACCAGTCTGCCGGGACCGCCGATGACCCGGGGTTCAATACTAATTAAATTAAGCTGTGCGAGTTGCGCAATGTTTTTTGTGAATGTCCTCCGTGCCACAGGCTCAATAGATTCGTTATAGCAGTTGATACGGTAAATCCTCCTTAACTTTGTTGCAGATAGTTGGCCGTGTTTTTTTGCCAGTTTATAGATAAGCTGCTGGTGCTGTGGCAGCTTCTGTATTTTTGAGGTTTTCTCTAACCGCTGCCAGGCCGATACATCGGCGGGGATATGCCTTGTACTAATCCGGCAAGCCTGGCCATTTTCAGCGGCGATAGCCGATTTTAGCAAAATATACAGTGCAACCCGGGCATCGCCTCCGGCCAGTAAAGCAACTTTTTGTAAGATGCTGTCGGTATATGTATTCGGCACAAGTGCACCCAGGGCCCTTCCGGTCAGGATGTCCTCGGTCTCTTTAACAGAATACTTCGAAAAATGTAGCCGTGCGGGCGACAATTTCGAACGGACTCTCATCTCAAGGTCAAAAAACGCAGCAGTGTCTGATGATATACAGTAAAGACCTGTTTTAGGTAATTGCAGTAATTGGTAGATTATTGACTCCCGTTCTTTGGGCATAGGACGGTCGATTTCATCAAGTATGACCAACATTGCTTTATCCTTGAGGAATTGCCTTAATCGGGCAAGTTTTATATTCGCATCCTTGGCTTCGGCTCCGAGAATCTGTAATTGTTCGCACAATGCCTGGACTACCGAGTGAAACGTTGGCCTCTGCCAGCAGTTAACGTATAAAGATACCCTGCATGGTGAACTGCAGGCCTGTTCAGCGACTTTGCGTGCAATTACTGTTTTACCCGTGCCCGGGGGGCCGTACAGCCACGACGATATCGGTGCGCAGCCTTTCTCCATGGGCTTTAAACAGCTTTGCAGCTTTTCCACCTGCCTGGCTCGGCCTGTTATCTTTTCCGGCATGGTCTCAGGGCTGAGTAACTCGGCCCTTTCGATAATCTCTGATCTCGGATTGACTTCCATCTGATCATCTCAATGGATATTGTTTGTTACTACTTGAAAATAGTAATTAACCGTAAGCTTTATAAAGTTAACGGTACCTGCCCGGCACGGTATAACCGATAGGTTTATCAATGGCGTTCTCAAATGGGGGCTATGAATAAACGATATTACCTTGAATTGCTGCAGCAGGCCTGGATCGACTTTTTACAGCGAAGAGGCCACGAAGTTTCTATCCCGGAACCGATAGTAGATGTCATCACTTCCTACTGTGAGGGTCATAACAGCTTTCGCTGGCTTCTATTCGCTGCCGAGGGACAAGTCAAGAGGTTAAGTCCATCCGAAAGAAGGCAGCTTGCCAGGGAAATCGAGGCCGCCAGAGAACAAGGCCAAAAGCCCTTTGTTGTGGTGCGTTTTGCGGTGCCGAAATCCAAGATCATCATTAAGCCCGCCGAAAAGGCCCTTGAAACCGGCTGCATAGACTCTGCACGTGGTGGCATCCCCTGGTTTGAATAGGAATGATTCGGGGGCATATGGGTACAGAAGCAGAGGACCGGGACAGGCAAAAGAAGGAGGATACAGCCAGCCCTGCCTCTGTTCAGATGTTTAATGGGGCCGACGATGTCACGGGACTTATCTCTGAAAGGATAGAGAACCTTGTCCAGGCCATTGATGAAATTGATACCGCACTTATTCAAAGAAAGGGTCTGAACGAAAAATTCTTAGAGCAGATCAAGGAAGAAAGACAGGAGATAAAACATCATCTTAATTTTCTAAATGAACCGTGGAAGACTGGTTTTTATCCGGAACTGGAGTTTCTAAGATTGAGCTTTCACAAGAGCCTTACCAGCAGGGCCAAGGACAGTAGGTCCGAGGAGCTGAAATACTGGCAGGATGTAATAAAGCTGGTAATGGACAGACGCAAACTGGTGGACGAATACAAGGAGCTTCTGGCAGCGAAAAAGAGGTTGGAATAGCGATGAAAATAGAGGATGTATTCTACAAGCTCAGGCCGATATGCGGGAAACAGTTAGACCTCTTGTGGCAGGAATACCTGGTGGCGGACCCACCACTGCGAAAAGTAATTGAAAAAACACTCAGGGTCCAGCTCGCCCGCAAGCTGGGAGAGACCTTTGAATCTGAGAATGTGCTGCTCAAACTGCCGCCGCAGGAACTGGTTGCCGGCGAGTATCCTATGGGGACAATTTGCTATGGAACCAAGAGCTACTATGAGTTTGGCTTAAAAGAAGAGGAGTTTATTCAGCACATAGGTATCTTCGGCAGATCCGGCTCCGGCAAGACCAACCTGGCCTATCTTATCCTGCAGGACCTTGTAAAAGCAAATAAGCCGTTTCTGGTCTTTGACTGGAAAAGGAATTACCGGGACCTGCTTAGCAGGAAGGAATTTTACGATATACTCATCTTTACGGTTGGAAGAGATATCTGTCCTTTTAGATTCAACCCACTAGTACCACCGCCCGGCACACCGGGCAAGGTTTGGCTAAAGAAACTGATAGAGATTATGTGCCATGCGTATTTCCTCGGCGAGGGAGTTTCAATACTGCTGCTTCGGGCTATAGACGCCCTTTACAGGGATTGCGGCCTCTATACAGGCGAGCCCAAAGGCTATCCAACCATAGCGAATGTGCGAAGCTGGCTCAATAATTACGGGGCAAAGGGCAGAGAAGGAAGCTGGATGGAGTCGGCCGTTCGCGCTGTGGAGACACTGTGTTTCGGCGAGGTGGGAAATGTATTAAATGATGGGCCTTTTTTTGATATCTCTAAGCTTTTAGATAAAAGAGTCGTATTGGAGCTTGATGCCTTGACCAATGCGGATAAGACATTTCTTATCGAAGCTTTTCTACTGTGGGTACATCACTACCGAATGGCCCAGGACCAGAGAGAAAAATTTAAGCATGCCATAATTATCGAAGAGGCCCACCACATCCTGCTGCGTAAAAAGCAGGAGGCAACCGGAGAAGAGACCGTCACCGATGTCCTTCTACGGGAGATCCGTGAGTTAGGTGAGTCTATTATCTGTCTGGATCAGCATCCGAGTCTAATATCCAAACCCGCCCTGGGAAATACTTACACGACATTTGCGATGAATTTGAAGCATAGAGGCGATATCGCCATGATTCAAGATTCTCTGCTGTTAAATTCAGAGCAGGCGGGCTATTTAGGCAGGCTTGAGGTGGGTTGGTCCATTGTCAGACTCCAGGGCAGGTGGTTTTGGCCGTTCCTGGTGAAGTTCCCATTGGTAAAGTTTGAAAAAGGCAGTGTTACAGACGAAAGACTAAGGAAGATAACCAACCAAAAACAAAAAGACTTTTCCTGCCTTTTAGGCGACTACGGAGGTTATTCTTCAGCGATTATGACCCGGGGAGGAATTTCCAGCCCCAAGAGCACTAAAGACGATGATATTCTTCCTATTTTATCTGAAGCTAAAAGAGGGGGAATAAAAGATAAGAATGAAAAGTGCGCAATTAGGCTGACAACGCAGGAAAGAGATTTTTTGATGGATGTATGGAAACATCCTACATCATCAGTTACATCAAGATACCATCGTCTTTCTTTTTCTTCCTGTTTTGGTAATAAGTTACAGAATTCACTTTTTAATTCTGATTTTATCTCCTCTTCTATTGTTATTCTTCCAAGAGGAAGAATAAAGATATTAACATTGACAGAAAAAGGGGAAAAAGTACTGGGAATCAAGCCGGGCAAATCAGATCGTCATGGCGGTCCGGAGCACAGGTATTGGGTCAGGACAATTGCTGATTATCTTAAGACTCAAGGCCTTAAAGTCACTGAAGAAGCCGCCGTAGGAGAAGGCAAGACGATAGATATCTTAGCTGTCAAAGATGGCCAGAAAATAGCCTTTGAGATTGAGACCGGCAAATCAGATGTCGCCGCCAATGTGAAAAAATGCCTCAATATGGGAATAGACAGGATAATTGTCGTGACTACATCATCTGCGGCATACAAAAAGATACGCGATTATGTGGCTCCTTACCCACAGGTGAAGGTAATCAAGGCCCGGGAATTTCTTGAACGTGAATTCGACACTTCTTTTGACAGGGATAACTTTTTTAATAACCTCACACCATAATATAACATGACATTAAAATTTCCGTGGACGAGGGCAAGAAAGCAGCGAAAACAATATAAGCGCAGGAGAAAGCCTGTCTCAAAATCTCAACCTTTTAAGACTTCCCAAGTTTTCCAGGAAAGTGAGACAAAACCACCTCAAAGTCTTGAGACAGCTGATACAAACCAGGTTCTCGCGAGACTCGATATTATGATGGGATTTCTTCGCGAGCATCACAGTGTCATTAAAAACCAGGTACAAGAGACACATACTGACCTCAAAGAGCAGCTGCTCTCACTTGGAATGGCCAAAAAGATAGTTAAGGAGACGAGCCTGGACAAAATTGTGCAGGAAAAACTGTCTCGAGGTGAGAAAAGGTCTCAAATTGTGAGACAGCTTGTCGAAACCGGAGCCTGTTCGAGGGCAACAGCGTATCGTGTTTTAGAAAGAAATGAAACTTCTCAACTGTCTCAGGTATCTCAACTTTTGTCTCAGTAAAAATGAGACAAAACCGTTAACTATTTAAACCCCCGATACAAATAATAAAGCAATCATCCGGGCCTGCTACTTTACATCACCCGATGGTTATCTGGGCGGCCGCTGCATAGGCTGTCAATCTGTGCGTCCCGCCGCCCTTATATTTATCCTTGAGTATTACTGTGATTAGTAGAACGATCGAATATTCCGCTGGTGCCTATTTCTTAAACTGCAGATTAAATCGCTATGGCCTGCTACTATTATCCCCAATCTCGCCGAACATCACCTTTTTAAGGGCGCTCGACCAATTAAATGCTGACAGCTTATGCAAAAGGGGACGCAAAGCAGTAAGTTTTATGAATACAGGAACGGGATACTGCTGAGTTTGTTTCTGGAGCCGCCGAGTCTTCGGGTAGCTGATATACTCCGCAGGCTGGAATTCTTCTATGGTAAAGATAATGTCAGAAAAGCTACCGTATTGGAGCATCTGCTGCGACTCTACAACTCGTGCATCATAGGCAGAAAACGTTTTGTTATACATCCTAAACGCAAGAGACATGCTGGAAATGTTTTTTATAAGAAGCGAATTCTGGGTCTTTTTCCTGTAGCTGCCTCAATTATCGCAAAAGCGGACAAAAGGAAACAGGCCTACAATAATTTCAGTGAAAACAAGTATGAAGTTTATTGCAGGATCGACCCTAACTTTAGCCCCGAATATACATTCTATCTAAAACATGAAGTCGCCCGTTTTTACGGCTTCAAGCAATGGTATGGAGGCATCATAAAAGAAAACAATAACCCGCTGAAGACATACACCCGGATCAAGGAAACCTATCATTCTCTAAAGAAGGCCAGGCAGCGAAATTGGCCCGGCCGAGGCATCAGTTACTACCTCAACACGCGCCAAGTATACCATCAGCAGGCTGATGAAGAGGGGAAGCTGGAAGTTGATGGATGCAGGCTGAATCAATCCTGCAACAAATTGGGCACAGGGAATTCACTAAGAGGTTTCCCATACTCCTTTCCAAATCAAATGTAAGGGGCTCGGGCCTTTCAGGGCAACCTGAGAACAATATGGGTGAACCGTACCATCTACAATAATAGTAATGTAGATGGGTCGATGCCTTAAAAGCACAGGGCCAGCGGCGATGCATGTCGCGGCATGCATCAGACCAAGGGCTGCCCTGACTCAGGACTTTACATCACGGCTAACAGGGAACCATTAATCTGATGGTACAGTATGGGAGTATATCTCCTCGTAAACAACAAAGACAGCCTGCACAGACCACAGAATTCATGTAAAAAGTGCAAGCGATCTTATATTAAGTCTATGAATATACTATATGAAGTCCAACAGCATCCTCCTGATTGTAATCACCAATGCGAATCCAGCCACTCACAGTTGGTAGATCAGCCCACAATTCTATTGCACGGTTTCTGTCTGTCCAATATCATGCTCTTTCAGACAGGAGAAACTCTCAAAACATATTGACCCGAAAAATACAACAATTTATAATTAGGAAATGGCGACTTTCTGAAATCCGTATAGCCTGCTCGTTCTGATTGACCTCCAACACAATAGGGAGACGACAGCAATTGAGTGTAACATGTAATACATGGTTTGACGACGTGCCAGTGATTGGTGCCTTACCTCAGGACGAGTACTATACGGAAAATTATATATAGAATGCCAGCTTTATTGTCAGTCGTGATACGATATCGTATAACTGTGAGTGTTTTATGAATACTACCTCCGACAGATCTTTGGAGTCTTCGCGGGAAGGCATGCACAATCCACATAGTAGATCCAGACTAGACTCTTCTGCAGATGCGGACGTGGACTTTTTCCTAGCAACCGACTGCTTCGGCACATTCATCCCGATTTCCGACCACCAAGTAGTCAGAGGAGCCGCGGATCACGGTTGGAATCAGGTTCAGATAGATTGGCTTGACCAGCAGATCGATCACTACACTCGCGCGCTGGGAGTATCGTTTATGCGTCGCTTTGTGACTGTCGATCCTCCGAACGCCATGGCAGATATTGGCATCGCCAACGGGATCATCTACATCCCGCTGCAGTCGTCTTTCGCTCCAGAGGTTCTCAGAACCTATGTTGACTGGATGCTGCTGCATGAGCCCATGCATGACAAGCAGCGTAGACTGTTTGGCATCAGTGAATCATCAATCTTGGCTTATTTAGAATCGGGAGGTGACGTCACCGCCCTGATACGGGGCGTCCGAGATTGGGAAACCAAGTACAGTATTCCGCCGCTCAAATTCCTGTGTTCGATTCTCCCACCATCGATTGTGCAACTGGGCATTCGCCTCGCATTGGATCTCCATGCCGATGCGCGAATATTCCGGGAAGGGCACAAGTTCATTCCCCCTCTCTCCGATGACGAAGTACTGCACGGTCTTACGACACGAAGCAAACTTTTGGTGCAGAGCCTCGTTCAATGCGTGTGTGAGATGACTCGAGTTCAAAACGCACGTGAAAACGGCATAACGCCGCAAATCACTTATCTGCCTTATATGGCCCGCTTCGCTGCTTGCATTGCAGCCGCCAGCATGTTTTACGAAGAGCTTGAACACGCCCAGGCCGAAGCTGCAAACAGCCACCTCATCCGTGAGGGTGCTCGCCTATTGCGTAAGCCGGCAACTGCACAGGCAGGATACTGGATTACTTCCGTAGCCAGACAGAAAGCCAGCCAAGCACTAGAACTCAATCAAATCCTCGCTTGTGACTACGAGTCTACTGTCAAGATCTTTTTGGACTCGACAGAACTTGAAGACCTGTACCAGAAGCTAGCCAAGAGTTATACCGACCTACTGCTTCTGATGGTCAGCCGCCGTGAACACTTCCCACACCTGCCGGTTCTCAGTGAAGCTCTCAATGATGAAGGTGATCCCCTCATGCGGAATCGGGCGATTGATTATCTAACTGAAGTGGGAAGCTTTGAAGCCCTCGGAGTGTTGGCCAGTCGCCTCCAAAAAGAGTCAGATCAGACGGTACAGATAGAACTGATGGCGAGCTTGACTGGTTTCGGCTCCAAATACCCTAAGGAGGTGCTGAAGGCACTTAAGACCTTCCGTGACGACAATTTCCTAGGTCAGGATGATGCTGTCTTAGCCAAGATAGCTGAAACCGTCGGAGAGGTGCTGCTCGAGGCAACATACTCCTCTAACGTATCAGGGCAGAACTTGCGTATATTGACTAAACGGGCCGAGGCAATCCTGGTTCCGCTTCTGACAGTCAATACCAGTTCTTCTGAATCGAGGGAGCACGTGGTTCGAGCCGTGCTGCACGCTTTGCCGTTGATCAGCTATCATCCCATGGTTACCGGCTATCTCCAGATCGCTGCAGATTTAGTGCCCAAGCTGAAAACCGACGTGATTCATGCTCTTGCCGACTGCATAACTTATGCTCACAAGTCCGCGACACGCGGTGAGGGAATACGCAAACATTCTTCTCGCTGGCACTTTGAAGATTACGATGTCGGTGCCGCGCACGAAGATCTTATGACTACCTTTGCGCTTGTAATGGATGAATTTGATACTCTATGCCAATCTAAGCAGAAGAAGATCCGTGCAGCAGTATTGGAAGCTTATGAGTGTATGGCAGATACCCTTGCAGAATGTGGACTTCTGATCAAGGAGCAGTGCTTGGAAAACCTCGCTGCCATGGCCCTGAGAGAGAAGGACTCAGCACTGTGCAGGAAGGCCATTTCGCTGATCAGCGCTCTTTTCCACCCCTGGTCCATTGATGATCCCAGCGAGGGACAAGTGGTTGTAGTGGAAACGTTAGATGAGAAGATCGAGACCCCATACAAATTCCACAAGGCAAACATTCATGAATTCGAGTGCATTTTCGCGGCGTATGACCAGATTATCGCCTCTAGGCGAGGAGATACGGAAGCCGTGGTGGCGGAAGAGATCGGCCGGTGCATCGGAGGCCGGTTCGGGCCTCTTCACGTAACGGGCAGCGATGGCGGCATGTACGCAGCCATCTTCTGGGACTATCTTGAGAATCTGAAAGACTCTCCCGCTGCAGCGGTGCGCACCGGCTGTGCCCAAACGGCGGTAAGGTTCTTAGTCATCGTTCCAGTTGAATGCCTGGATCTGATAGAAGTCACAAAGAAGTATCTCAATGATAGGAACTCGAAGGTACGGAATCGAACAGCCGCAACCATCGAAGAGGTACTTTTTCAAGATAGAGAATACCTTCCTTTGCCACCAAATGATCGAGTACGGCGCACCTACAATGCTGTCGTTCTGGTGGCTCTGGAGGATCCGAATCTTCCCGAAGATGTCCGGCTGATCCTGGCTAGGGTAAAGGAACGCTGGGAGCGAGAGATTGGTGCGAAGGGAGAAGAGTTGGATTTGCCATTTCCAGATCTGTCCGACTCTGAACAATCGCGCGAACAGCAATTGGAAGAACTCAGCAACTACCTCAACCAGCAGTTTCGAGCGGGCCCGGAGGAGAAACGGCAGATGATCATCGCCGTGGTGAGGTATATTCTACTGGAGTCCTCGCCGCATCTGCGGGAAAAGGCAGTGGAGCTTATTTTTGCACCCTTCGTTATTCATGAGGTCCCTATCGATGATGCCTTCCCGCCGTTTCAATATCATGAGGACGGATCGGTTACGGAGCCGATTGTTCTTCACCCAGACTCAGTCGCCGAAGTAGAGGCAGTCTTGGAAGGCTGCAGGATCCTATTGAATCAGGGTGATGACTGTGTAAAATGGGCAACATTAGCGAACTTGGGAGAGACCTTTGGACACTCTGATTTCCTGACCTCAGCTGGCGGTAAAGGGTGCAGTTGTATGGCTTTCGATTTCATGAAAAGCTATTCGGGGCATCCGAATACCTCTGTGCGTATGGGCTTGGCCGAAGGCGCAGTGAAGATTTATAACGTACTGGTGGGAACAAGCGATGGGCCGTCTGATTTGATTCTCGATCTTCTCCGGGATACAGATGAATCTGTTCACAAACATACGGCTGCGGTAGTTCTAAAGGCAATCACGGAATACGGCCAGAAATCTTCGTTCACACGCAATTTAGTGCAGGATGTCTGTGCTCCTGTACAAGAATCGACCGCCTTTCCACAGGCGGTACGTCATACTTTTGATCGAATTGACACTAAGGCTGCACTCTGGGAATCCCTGCAGCGCTTTCAACGATTTGTGGCAGGTGCAGATTCTAAGATAGAGGATGAGATAGAGGGAATCCAGATGCACAGAGATCGAGAGGAGACCAACAAGCGTCATAAGGAAATCCTGCATGCACTGGAGGCTCCGGAGGAAGAGGTACGGTTTGAGGCGCTTCGATCCGTCAAGACTGAAAAAATCGTCTCCGCCACCGCAGCATTGATCAGACTCTGTAAGAAAGCCGTCTCGCCGGCTGAGCGGTGTGAAGGAGTTAAAGTACTGGGATACGTGGCATCCGATCAAGGAATCAGCTACTTGATGGACTGCCTCTCCGATCAGGATCGAATGGTTGCAAATCAGGCTGCACGAGGATTAGGGCGGCTAAGAGCCGCCCCTGCTGTCCCGGCTTTGATTGAGGTCGGATTACACTCCCGCTTTGCCTTAGTTGTCGCAACGAGTGTTGAAGCACTGGGTAGGATCTATTCTAAGAAAAATGCCGCACTTTATCCAGTGGATTTCGAAAAGACTCTTGAGGAACTGGCACGACGTGGCTCTGCACGTGTGGAGGACAAATGCGCTAAGACAATGGAACGAATAAAGAAGAATCATCGCGGAAGTAGACCTAGGCGGGTACACTTGGTTCCTCCACCTGGCGATATTAAGGCCCAGAATGGCGATAATTTGTGTATCGAAGACTCCGATATTCCGTTTTGATAGGAAGATTTAACTGCCTCGTTCTTCTGTAGAAACAGACTTTGGAATGAGTTGATCTGGCTGTGCTGGTCCATGGGATTCGTGCAGTAGTCCTATTCGCAACTAGGGTCGGATCGGCAGGGCTATCGAATTTGTCGAAAAGGAGAATATAGCACATGGTTAATGTTGAGAATGAATGGTTTGATGATGTACCGGTAGTTGGTGCCTTAGCTGCAGACAAGGCTTTGGCCAAGTTACGAGAAGTTGGCGAGTATGAGTTAGCCAATCAGATCGAAGGTAAATTAGCAGCTGCTTCGATTTCAGTCGATGCCTTTGGTAGCATCCATTTGCTACCTGATAAGGCTTGGCAACACACCGAGCACACATTCGGATACATAAAGACGACGCTAGCAAGACAAACTAAGTCCATATCCATTCAGCACGCTGACAATATCTTAGCAGATGAAAGTCTTAAGAATAGCCGGATTAAAATCACCTTAGATCGTTTGCGCATCGTGGATTACCCTGGTAGTGGCATACATCTTGTTCTGTTTGATTTTTATGCCCGTAACCAAGTTTCCAACCATGTGGAAGATTTGCATTTCAATACTACCTATCGTGTTAGAGAGGGAGAACACGCAGCCGTAATTGGCTATCCCATTTTTGTAGGACTGAATGTGGGTTCAGAAGGGATAACGTTCGGATGCTTTACCGTGAATGTAAAAAATGACAATGATAAAGACTTGCTCGGTTTTTTGGATTCGGATGTGTTTAAAGCAGGATTGCAACTTATCTCGACAATCCAGCCTGCAATTACCCCACTTTCGGGAATGGCTCTTGGGCTGACAAAAGCCATTGCAACTCGCAGGAGAAATGTTCCGGTGGAAGATATTCATGTGGGGCTGGATTTCAGCAACATCCCGTTTCGGGCACGCTTGGCTGAAGGATCATATGTTGTGGTGCAAATCCCCGAAAAGTCAAAGACTATTTGGGATTGGGCTGAATGGGTCTACGACCCACACCTCAGCCAAATTGTGAAAAGAAGAGATCACAAACAGTTGATCCCATACAACTACATGGTTTTTGGTGTGAGTCGGCACAAAGGAGATTGAATATTCATTAGGGCAGTTCTTGTAATTACTTCCGTTACTGGTGCCGTGAATACCCCTTAGCTCTAGGATTTTACAACTCTTAGTAGGCCATGTCTGAAAACTCACCTGTCAAGCTTCAGTTTATGGATCAACTACCTTCCTGTCAGATACAATTTTCCATTCATTAAGTATATTTTGCAAAAAAAATCAATTGAGTTTAACATATATAGCTAAAATATTATTATTCTGTTTCTTTCAGCATCGCTTTTAGTTTTGGGTTACCACCTTCCCTGGAGCCTTACAAATGACCAGCCTAACTCAAGTCTGCCCAGATAACCGGCCTGCTCTGAATTTAAGAGCAATGAATCTTGAATCATGGCGATATCCGAGTCTGAGGAGGGCACGCCCTATTCTTCCGAAACCGTTGACTGCGACGTTTATCATCTCTTGCACATACTATGTCTTCGGGGTTTTTAGGCTTGTTTATGTTGTGTTATCTCTTTTATGTTTTCTCAGTATTTCCTTGATTGTTTGGTTTGTGTTTGGGTCAGCGATCATTTGGTCTAGTTGTTGGGCAGATGCGAATTTTGTGATTGTTTTCCCTGCTGACTCCTCATCCACCATCCCGGACTTTACTTTTTCCATTAGCAATTTAATTGATTCAGTTGGAGCGCGGTCGCCCATTCCCTCAATCGTAGTTAGAACAATGGTTTTTTGTTGGTGAAGGGGGTGCAGACTAGTAGCTGACTTCATTCGTCGTTCAACAAGATCAGAGGTAGTATTTAGTATATCTAAGACTTCCCCTGGGTTTCTCTGCCCAATCTCTGTTAGAACCGGTGAGAATCCGTCTGAGTGGGTGGAAATACCCCATTTCGGATATTTTCCCATCAACCCCCAGATACTTGCTAAGAATTCTTTAACAAGCTTAAATGTTGCATCTGGTCTTTTCTTAGCCAACACGGCGAGGGTGTTTCCAGCTTCCTTGGACAGATCAGTATAAGTGACTAATTCAGTGGATGATCCATGAGTCACCGGCTTCGCGGCTGCGTTATACTCAATCATATCTCTGTAAATTCTTTCCACCAACGCAAGCGTCTTATCTGGGTTAATCTCAGCCAACCCAGCCAATGCAGCTATTGTTTTGTCCCTGTTTCTCCTATACATTAACTTTTGCATGTCCAGCCTGTAGTCGTGTATGTCCAAGCCACTCAGATCGCTTCTCTCAACCCCTTCCTCCAGAAGTCTGAAAGCTAGGTCGGGATTATTCGGCCCTAAGATTCCAATTCCTTCAATAATATTGTGCATGGCTTGTCCTAGCTCATAGTAGCGAGTTATCTCAAGGTATTGTTGCTCCGGATGCTGTATGAAATATCCCATAAGTGATTCAAGCAACCTTAATGCATCACCCGGTCTTCTCGCACCCAACGCCACTATCCCGGGTATGACGGCGCATTTTATGTATGGGTTCTCATGTCTTGCTCCCGCCTCAAGCAGTTGGGTGGAATCGTCTGTTGCGGCTTTCCCGATTATCGTGAATGGCTCGCTGATGTCATAGTAGTCGTAGGCGTCTCTTCCGGGGCAATCCCCAAGGTAGATGAGTTTCTTGAGCGGTTTCGGATGCTCGTCCCTTTTCCCGGGAGGATCCAGGATATTCGACGTTATCTCCTCCAAGGCCTCCCCCGCGCTTAACGCTTTCTCGTTCAACCTGTTTGCTGCATCAATGGCGGTAGCGAATCTCAGGTCAGGGTCGTTGTCTGTGTCGTAGAACCAGGAGCCAATCCGTGCAATCAGCTGTGAAACCCTCTTCGGGCTCTTCCTTGAAAGGCCGGCAAGCGTTTGTTTGAACTCGTAGTCAAAGAAGTACCTGCCCGAAAACGTTATCCCGTATCTGATGAAATCCTCGAGCAGGTCGAGGCTGGCGTCCGGGTCCTTCCTCCCCACTATGGCTGCGAATTTTATCAGATTGGTCGCATGGGCGTCCCGGCTGATGTGGTCGGATTCATCTGGAGGATAGCTGGTCTCCCGCCTCGCAATCTTGACGTAGCATCTCTTCGCCATCTCAAGGACCTCCGTCTTATGCGTCTTGAAGAGCTGGGCCATCCCGGCTACCGCGGTGAGTTGCGAGCCAGCATCCCCTGAAACAAGCAGGCCCTCGCATATTCGCATGCTCTCAACCGGTTTCTCCCTGGCGATTGCCTGAACCACGGCAGGGGTGCCGTAGCGGGGATTGTATTCTGAGTGTCGGACGTTCAAATCATTGTCAATCCAAGTTTCGCTACCGAACTCCCACGCCAGATTCGTGATTAAGCCCACGACCTTTGAGGGCGTCCTCAACCCTATTCTAGTGAGCGACCTGCAGACTTCGGAGTGTATGTCCGGTAGTTTGGCCTCGGCTGCCGGGTCACCGGCACCCTTGAAATATGCTGGCGCGTACCTCTTATCCGAAAGCTGCTCCAAGACAGATAACGCCCTGTCTAAACGGTCCTCTGGAGCAGCCCCTATCAATCTTGCGACCTCGGACAATTCCCTCCTATCCCCACCCCAGAGCATGCCGTCGACGACACCCCAGACTTCATCGTCACCCAGGTTGGCCTGCATTATGTCGGCTGCGGACTCCCTGAGCATCATCTTGACCGTCGGATTGCCTTCGGCACGTTTTCTGTCCTGTATGGGTTTCAGGAATCTTAGGTCTCTGGTCTCCCCCATGTAATCTGCCGCCCTCGCCCGCATATGCTTGTCATCATCGTTTAATGCGGCGGTGAGTGTGTCCACTCCAACCTCCTGGAGCGCACTCTGGCGGTCCATGCAAAACAACAAGTGGTCGGTGTATGCTCGTGTAAGTATCTCATATGCCTTTCCCTGGTCGACGGTCAAGTAGTGGCTTGGTTGGAAGTCGAAGAGTCGCCCCACTGACTCAAGTCTCTCTTCTATGCTCCCACCTTCAAGGTCAGCTATCGTGTGTCCACCCATGTTAGCCCCCTCAATCCTTGCTCCGGCGATGTCAAGACACTTTACCAGGACATCTTTGTCCTTCTGTGACAGACTATCAACTCTCCTGGCCAGACCATTGGAGACAGCCCTGAAACGCGCAAGCAACGGTATGTTATAGCTGACTTCAAACTCGTCTGCGTAGGCTGCCTTCAGGCTTTCTGGTGTGTAGTTAAGTATCTCGAACACGTATTCGAGGATGGTCTTTGTGAGAGGAGTAAGCCCCAGAGCCGCCTCGCGGTCATTGACTTTGACGTGGATGTGTCCCATACGTAGAGCTGTTGTGTCAGCGTGTATGTCCCGCGCCTGTCTCACAATCTCCTTCTCATCCCCTGCCGCCTTCAGGATTTCCTGTTGTTGTTCTGTGAAGAAAACAGGTGGCATGCTGAAGTCGCTCTCCCAGTCACGAAATCCTAGCGCAGCCCGATAGTTCTCTTTTTCACCTACGGTGTAGGTCTTATCCAACATACCCTCAGTGTCCAAGCCCATTAGCCTGCCCTGTCTCTCGTGTGTGTGCTCGTGCATCAAATATAAGTCCTCGTATTTTTCAAATCTGCGGAACTCGAACTGCGGTTTACTCAAGTCCATGTAGAGAACCCACTTGTTTTCGTCTTGATCATACCTTATCCCACCGGGGCTATAACCTGGAAAGCTCTGCAGTCTAAGCTCCACGTTCGAACCTAATCGTTCACCATACCATCTGTGTGCTGCCAGCAGATAGTCCTCCCCCACTATCCTGTCGGCTGGCCAACCGTTGTCTAAGAGTTTCCCGAAGTAAGCAGGGTCACCAGCCCAGTTTCTGTCCCGGAACAGAGTAGTCAGCTTCTTAATCTCCTGCTCCCTATTTGAGGGTGAAAACCCGGTTCTGTTCGTTGATCCCATATGGCCGAATTCGTCATGTACAGGAGGTTCACCCGCCACAGATTCATCCTTCAAAGGCATGAGTGAACCGAATTCATCATGGCCTGGCACTTGCTTATCGGAATTGCACTTGGGACATTTCATTATAAAGTTCCCTTTCACTCATATGCCTTTAGAACAATCAATCTTTTTCTAAGAGTCAAAAGGTCTTTAATCTTCCTTCGTAATTCTACGGGTTTCAACCCGTAGATGGAAGTATCCGACGAAGTCGGACAGGCGTAGCCTGTGCCGGAAAATGCCACGGGTTTTAACCCGTGGAAATTTACTGATCCGCAGGTCCAATGGGCCACTGCTGCTTTACATCCCAGCTCCTGCCCGATGCGAAACGAGACGATCTGGTTTCCGAACCCGCTACCGGGTCACCGAGACTAGCCGTAGGAGGAGGTTGCTTCTTTCTCGGCTGGTCATTACTTCGTTTCTCGGGATCGCTCATCGGCGTCCTTTGTCTATCGTTTATTTCACACCCTTAATTCGCCGACGTGGGCGGGATTCCCGATTCTCCTCATCTAACAGTGTGAAAACAAACCCATTGCGATTCCCACCTTACAACAATCGTTTTGTTTTGTACACGTCAATTTGACAGAATATTAGAAAGGAATTTCAATGGGAACTAAAAAGGTTGATTACAACAAGAGTAGCATTGGTAAACTCCCGGACAATAAGCCAGTGGTCTACAGAATTGAGACCGAAGGGGGGAGGACCAACTACACAGGAGTCGCTAAACGTGGACGCGTCCAAGAGAGAATACAGGAACACTTAGGCGACATACCTGGGAGTTCAGTCAGAATCGAGCAGATGGACAGCATCCAGGAAGCACAGCAGAAAGAAGCGAGGGTTATCAAGCGATCCCAGCCCAAATATAATAAACAGCGGAAATAGGTTATAATCTGGCTGATTTGCTCCCAAAATAGTTCGGTGTTAAAGAGTTAATGTACTGCACTAACGGTTTGGGAATAAACACCTATCTTATCATTGTACACTAAAGCGGAGCAAGTATAATAAGCTCAGGAGACGTACTCATTGTACGCTCTAATGTCTCTGCATATGAACTAAAGAAGGTCGATAGCGGTTATTTCGAAGAGTAACACTCCATGGATGAACTTGGGGATAAAACGACACCAAGAACCAAACGGCAACATATTCTGCCCAGATCATATCTTGCGAGATTTGCGGATGGAGAGCAGGTATGGATCCATAACTTCCACCAGCAAAAATCATATGTTAATAACGTCACGGATGCATCGTGCATTACTGATTTCTATACAGTCAAGACCACTGAAGAGGAAAAGGATGACTCCGTTGAGACTAATTTACTGGCTCCGATAGAAGGGATCGGAAATCCAATCATACAGAAGATGATTGACACAATGCATGTTCCGGCAGGTCACGAGAAAGCACTGTTTGCTAATTATCTAGCGATTATGTATGCACGAGGGATATGGTTCAGACAAATTCTGCTGGAGGTCTATGAACATTTTGCCAATGATCTTGTTGAAAAGCTCACCTCGGACGAACAGTTCTTCAATCAGACGATGAAGGAGTTTAGAAAGGAAACGGGCATATCTGAAGAATTGACCTTCGAACAGGCAAAGGAGGTTCATGCAAATTCTGAGACAAGCATGCATATTCCAAGGACCTATTATGTCAAGGAGATGATGTTGTATGCTGCACCAATGGTGGATGTCTTCTACCATATGAACTTTAACTTGATCTATGCCCCACCTATTCCAAAGGCCAAATTCATAACTTCAGATAAGCCGATAGCAGCAATGACACATGGCCCACTTGGAAAGTATAAGAAATGGATTGAAGACCCAGAGGCTCTCTTGTATTTCCCACTAAGTTCTCACACATGCCTGATGTTAGATTTCAAACAGGAGCCAAGAGTTCTTTCCGCGAAGAAGACCAACGTTGCATCTGTAAACGGACTTATTGCCAGTGAGTGCGTGCAGATATCCGTGTCCGAAGAACAAGACTTCATCTGGCTAAAAAAGAATGGGATAGTCTCAGATTCTGTTGATGAGCTGTTTGATTTACTATCTGAAGACAAGAAAACACAGCCCAGAGTGAATAGTATACTTGGCAAGAAGCTGAAATCGAAATGTAGAAGTGATATCAATGTTCTCAGGGGAAGAGACGATTAGTGAGGCCCCCCAAATAAGTGTATATGTTTCGATTCATTTTGGCTTACTCTTTTTTGACATGTCAATTCGGTGTGCCTCTTTTTCCACCTGGGCCTTGGTTTTGAATCCGAGTGTCGATAAGTGAAGACAAGTGGCAATGCACTGATAAGTCCAAGTGCACACTCTATTGATGTCGGTTCTCGTAACTTGGATATTAAGTCCGCCATGTATAATTTGACCACGAAGAGCATAAGCCTTTCCCACATTTGTCTTACTTGGAACCTCATCACTTGAATGTTCAATGAGAATCGGGATACATGTTTTAAGTCGTGCCGTTATCTTATCTTGACAATGAGCAGTTACCAGTGCTTCTAAGGCAGTCCAATATTTTACATAAGCGACATTATCATTTGCCTCCTGGTGGGCATCCCCTAACCATGTGATGGCAGTAACAATGCTATCCTCCAGATCTGTGCAGGTGGACTTCTCCACTAATGACCACAAAGTTTCTGCATGCCAGTATTCTCTCATGATTTTAAGGTTTTCGCTATTTAACTTATACTTTTGCCGATAGTGGTCAGAACCAAAATGCATTGTAGATTGTCGAACGTCGAGATTAAACGAAAAAGGGCCGGTCTTTTGATAATATGGTAAGCCTACAAATATGCCAACCTCATGGGGATAACCTGATTGTGCCGAATGAACACAAATGAAGTATCTAAGAGTATTGACCACATAGTTCGTTATGTGATTTGCTCTGATACTAGCCTGCACTTTGTCGCCTCTGTTTTCTACCAACAAGCAGGTTTTGCCGACACAATGCTTTTTGAGGAACTTTTTAACATCGGATTGCCATTCCGTAGATCCAGAATCACCCGCAGCAAATTCCCTTGCTTTGTCCACTGTAAAGTGGATTAGCCGCCAGCAGCCGTATTCTATTTCCTTTACATCCTCCAGCTCCAGACCAGACACTACTTGGACATATTGTCTTCGATTATCCTTAGACTTAATGTCAGTAATAATTTTTTTTAGATGCCAATCAAACGACTTCTTGTCATCAGCGGAGAAATGGTCACGTATTTCGTTGCGAATAATCTCCACAATTGTATCTTTGGAGAACAGGTCAGGTCCTAACTCTTTCCACAACAGCTCTGCACACTCCAAGACAACATTCTTTATATCATCCTTTGCATATACCATTACCCGACCCACATGGAAATATGGAAAGGGACCAAGTAGCTTCATGTCGTCATGTGTTTCTGGAACCAAATAATTGTTGCCTTCGGTAAGTTTGTTCCAGTTGCATCGTAATTTATGCTCAAGTTCCTTACTAATGATAATGTGGTTAGACATCTCTCACGTCCGTAAAGGTTACATTCGTGTTGGTTTGTGCTGCCCGATTGTGTTTATATGGTTATCATAAGAAAATCTTCGTATGTTACACTTGCCGTTCTATACTTTGATTCTATTCTGGCCATTTATCTCTGCGATAACGTAATTCTTCAACTGAAAAGTCATTTTACTCACAATTAAAGCGGTTCTGAATCCCAAAATATTTATATTTTTTCAAATAAATTCTCAAAACTGTGGGAATAAATCTCAAGGATCGTGGCGATGGAGTGGATTAACGTTGATATTATAGGGCTATGGATTAAATATCTGTAAACACAATCGCTAGGGTGTAAATTAAAAGTGTAGACCTGTAGCGGTGATCGATACTAATTACCTGCAATTTTCTGGAAGAATTCACCTAAGGCATCTCTGGGACAGATATTCAGGTAGATTTCAGTGGTTTGGAGTCGGTCGTGTCCGAGTATTTTCCGTAAAGATGCCGTACTTAAACCGGCCTTTACACAATTTGTAGCGAAGCTGTGGCGAAGTATGTGAGGAGTCACAGGCTTTGTAATCATTGCCCTGTTGGCCACCTTCTTGACAAGTCGTTGGACGCCACGGACCGAGAAACATATTTTATCATTTGTGGCAAAATACAGTTGAAGGAGCTGCTTGGATCTCGGAGTGAGGGGGACGACCCGGCGTTTTTTTCGTGTGCCATATCTTCCGCCTTTGCCCCAGACAATCATGTGGTTTTCCTGCCACTGAATGTTATTACGACTTAAGCTGCAAAACTCACTTACACGTAAACCGGTATCCAGAAGCGTCCAGATTGCCAGTTTTTCACGGAAGGTTATACAGGCGTTGACGAGTCGGTCACATTCCTCACTGTTCAAAGGCTCACGCATGAAGTTACTTGCCATGCTTTAATATTGTCGCGATTACTTATAAATGTAACAGTTTTGACGCAATCGGTGATGAGCCGGCAAGAGTGGATTACACCATCGAACTCTCACTTTTGTCGCAATTAGGGGCGGAATGCGACAAGTGGTGATAGTCACCAAGACAAGAGTGATATGATACGAAAGAGCTTGTCCCATCCGTAGTTGAAGGTTGAAAAAAAGCGATGGCTACTCCAGCCTGATATAAGGTAAGATCAGGCGTAAATATTAACCATTTATTCAAAAAGGAGTAGCCATGCAAAAGACAGAAT
>Ga0307378_10002933_pt1 | contig 25458 bp, 17 predicted proteins | sample UN1MG_FD_202238 | JGI IMG/M metagenome (GOLD analysis project Ga0307378, IMG submission 202238) | Soil microbial communities from Risofladan, Vaasa, Finland - UN-1 | ecosystem: Environmental > Terrestrial > Soil > Coastal area > Acid sulfate soil | place: Finland: Risofladan, Vaasa | collected...
CGGAGATGCACAAAATTTAGTAAAGATGTACGTTTTATCAGTCGTTTTACTGAAAAGTAAGAGGTGTTTTGGTGTGTAACCAAAGCACGGTAATCTTATCTCTCTTTGAAGGAGTATGATAATGTGTAAAAAATTGATTTTTTTGATTTCTTTTGTTTTAGTACTGGGCCCGGCAACAACTGTTGCCGAAGCCGCCGATCCGAGCCTTGTCGGCTATTGGAATTTTGACGAGGGCTCGGGCACGACCGCTCATGACTCAAGCAACAACGGCTACGACGGCACCCTGGTCGGCGGGGTCACCTGGGTAGAGGGCCGCTTCGGCGGCGGTATCGAACTCGACGGTTCCAGCGGTTATATCTCAGTTCCCGATTTTACCCTAACGACCGGCACCATCACTTTTGTAGCATGGCTCAACGGTTGGAGAGCGGGCGACTGGGCGCCACTTTTATCCTCCCGTGCTGTGGATGCCTGTGAAATGAACTTCGGTACTAACAACACCCTGCACTACACCTGGAATGGTAATTCAGGCGACACATACAACTGGACCGGAGGGCCTGTCGTTCCCCAGGACACGTGGACTATGCTGGCCGTAACAATTGATCCCGATAAAGCTGTTGCGTATGTGTACACGGATACCGGTGGGCTTACCCAGGGCACCAACGCAATTGCCCACATTGTACAAACTGTCGGCGCCCTGCGGATTGGCTGGTCTATGGATAGCAGATTCATCCGTGGGATTATCGACGATGCCGCGATTTTTGACCGGGCCCTGACCGAAGATGAGATTATGTCTCTTGTCACGGGCATTGGCGGAGAATATCCGTATGCTTTTAGACCCGACCCGGCTGATGGCGCCCTGTATCCGAGTACCTGGGTGACTATGTCCTGGAAAGCGGGAGAGTTTGCCGTCTCGCATGACGTTTATTTGGGCGATAACTTCGACGAGGTGAACGACGGTACCGGCGATACTTTCCGAGGCAACCAAGGCTTGAAATCACTGTATTTAGTGGCCGGCTTCGCCGGATATGCCTATCCGGATGGCCTCGTCCCGGGCACGACCTACTACTGGCGCATCGATGAGGTCAATGACGCCGACCCGAACAGTCCGTGGAAAGGTGATGTCTGGAGCTTTACGGTTCCCTCGAAAAAGGCTTACCAGCCTAATCCCGCTGATGGATTGGAATTCATCGCTCCGGATGTAACGCTGAGCTGGACCGGAGGTCTCGGTTCGAAACTGCATAATGTCTACTTCGGCGAGTCCTTCGAAGAAGTGGACGCCGCGACAGTAGGTGTTCCTGTGCCTTTCACAAATTATACGCCCAGTGGTCTCGAATTAGATAAAACTTACTACTGGCGGGTCGATGAGAATGACAGCGTAACCATGCATAAAGGCGATGTCTGGAGCTTTACGACCACTATAGAGGGTTTGGGCGAGGTCGTGATGGAGCGATGGGAGAATATCCCCGGGACTGATATACCAGCTCTCACGAACTCATTTAAGTACCCGAATAATCCTGATGTGACCGAAAGGTTGACATCATTTTCGTGGGACCTGGACATCGACAATTATGGCGGTCGGATTCACGGCTGGCTATACGCACCGGCCACAGGCGACTACACGTTCTGGCTCTGCACCGACGATAACGGCGAATTGTGGCTCAGCACCGACGATGACTCAACCAACGTGCAGCTCATAGCCCAGGAGAGCAGTTATGCGAATCCGAACACCTGGGGAACCGGCGAGGAGCAATCTGAACCCATCCCACTGGTGGCCGGCCAGAAATACTACATCATGGCTTTGTGGAAAGAAGGCGGTGGCGGCGACCATTGTCAGGTGGCCTGGCAAGGGCCCGGCGTGCCGACGCGCGTGGTTATCCCCGGCGACAATCTCTCACCATACGAGCCAATGGGAGCCTATGGTGCGAAGCCGTCAAACAACGGCACCGGCGTGACGCAGACTCCGATTTTCGAGTGGAAGGCGGGCCTGCAGGCCGCTTCACACGAACTGTATTTCGGCACGGACGAAGATGCAGTCAGAAACGCCACCAAAGGCTCGCCTGAATACAAGGGCTCCAAGGCACTCGGTGACGAGACCTACGATCCCGGCAAACTTCTCTGGGAGACCACGTATTACTGGCGTGTTGATGAAGTCAATAACACCAACCCAGCCGGTCCGTGGGTAGGCAACGTATGGAACTTCACGACGGCCGACTTCCTGATTATCGACGATTTCGAGGACTATGACGCCGGCGATAACCAGATATGGTACTCGTGGCACGATGGGCTCGGCTATGGCGCGCCCGGTACTCCCGATTTCTTCGGCGGCAACGGCACAGGCGCCGCGGTCGGCGATGAAACTACTGTTTCTTATACCGAGGAAACCATCGTTCAAGGCGGCAGCCAGTCGATGCCGATTTTCTACGACAACAATAAGCAGGGCTATTCCAGGTATTCAGAAGTGGAGAAAACGCTGAGTACGGCACGTGACTGGACCGAGGAAGGCGTTGCGAATTTGTCGTTGTGGTTCAGAGGCAACCCGGCATCCACCGGAAGCTTCGTCGAGGGCCCGGTCGGCACCTTTACAATGACCGGCTCAGGCGCAGATATCTGGAATGCCTCCGATGAGTTCCACTATGCATACAAAACGCTCACCGGCCAAGGCTCGATTGTAGCAAAAGTCGGAAGCATTACCGATACCCACGCCTCCGCCAAAGCGGCAGTGATGATTCGCGAGACGCTGGCTCCAGATTCCAAGTACTGGATAGCAGCCGTCAGACCTGGCAGCAACGGTGTAATCGCCGAGTATCGAGCTGAGACGGGCGAAGACGCCCAGCAGACGGGTTCACAAACCGAGATCACTGCACCGTACTGGGTGAAGATCGATCGCGACCTGGCCGGCAACTTTACGGCGTACAGTTCCGCCAACGGCTCTACATGGGCGATGGTGGGTGTAGCCGAACCAATCTCGATGGGTACAAACGTCTATATCGGTTTGGCGGTTACCAGTCATGATGCGGCTCTGACGTGCCAGGCGGTATTCAGCAATATCACGACTACCGGCTCGGTCGGCCCGCAGTGGACGAACCAGGATATCGGTATAGCCAGCAACGCTGCCGAGCCGCTGTACGTAGCGGTTTCCAACAGTGCCGGCACGCCTGCGGTGGTGGTCAACGACGACCCGGCCGCGGCACAGATCGACACCTGGACTCCGTGGGTCATTCCGCTCCAGGCTTTTGCCGATCAGGGCATAACTCTGACCAACGTTGACAGGATAGCGATCGGCCTGGGGACAAAAGGCAATATGACAATCCCCGGCGGTGCAGGGACGCTCTTTATCGACGACATCCGGCTGACTCGGCCGGCTCCGGAACCAGAGCCGGAACCGGAACCGGAACCAGAACCGTAAGTGCGGAGTTTGGTTCGTCGTTGAGACAACAAAGCTCTCGAAGCCTGAGATTGCCGCGGCTTTTTCGAAGGCCGTGCAATAACAGATGACAGAGCAATAGATTTTGCATTAACTCGGGGCCTATACCGAAATCAACCGGTATAGGCCCCGATTGTTTTATTTGCAGACAAAAGAGGAATGTATGTGGATATAAAAAAAAGCTTTAAAGCCGGATAACGCACTCCTTAAAGCAGGAGGCCGACTTTAAAACTCTTGAAAACGCGACCATAAAGAAAGTCTTTTATAATTCCCCACGGTCACGCCGGTCGTTTATTAAGGATAACAGGGAGGCTTTGGCTTTGGAGGTACGTAGCTGCCTGTAACAATTTGACTCTGGCCCATCTGAACGTCCAGAGAATTGTTAACCACAACGTTGGAACCCGGGCCGCCCGACACTGACGCAAATTGTGCCGCCCCGACAACCTGTGAATTCGCAATGGTTCCGCCCGGAGTAACCAAAATCTGATTCTGGCCTCCAACGAAACCCTGCGCGCCCTCGGCGCCGCCTATACCGCCGGTTTTACGTACTACATTGTCAAGGCCTACGGTAAGACTTTGTCCCTGTGCTTGAAAGCCGTGTTTGCCGGGTACGACAAGCTGGCTTTGCAGGCCATCGGCCGACGCATTCTGCTTAATCTTTGTTGCGCCGCATATACCAAAAGCCTTTGCACCCTGGAACAATATGCCTGATTCGTTCTGTATGGCCGCAGTACCCGCAGCGTGTACCTTCTGGCTGTGGCCGACCATTACCAGATTTCCGCCTTCCGCCCAGCCGGCTCCTCCGACCCTTTGGACCATATTCAGTGCACCAATCGAAAAACCTTCCGCCTGGCCAATGGCTGCAAAAGCACCAGAGGACAGCAATAGAATGACCGCCACTGAAAGTGAGAAACCTCTAAGCATTTTATTATACTCCATTTTCATACACATTTCGGATTCTATCCGGACTGCTAATCAGCGATCAGCAATACCAGGATAACAGATAACCCAACTCCTGCTTGCTCGATAGGCAACCTCCTTTCCATTATATTCTATCCTAGGCAAAGTTATCACGGCAGTTTCTTTCCGGGTTCCCATTTTGCGATCTTTTTGCAAAATGGGGTCCCTCGAAACTACTGGCTTGCATTAAAACTACTTTATTGTCAGGTTCTCTATTCGCTGGTTCTCATTAAACCCCGCCATGTCGTAGAGTTCCTGACTGATTTCCACTCCCGGGGACGGTCTTTTTCTTGTCACAGGAACGGTCTGTCGCACAGTTCCTACGCCGTTCTGTCGGGGCTCGGTAAGCCTCATATCGGACAGCTCGGGTATGAGCTGCGCGCGGATTCTTTCGTAGAAAGCCTGGGGAATTCTTCTGCTTTGGACAGCCTGCGGCCAAAATCTATAACCTTCGGCGCTCAAAAGAGCTTTTCCTTTACCTTCGGTAATCCCGCTCGAGGCCGAGCCAAGCAACGAAATCGAATAGTTGGCCTGGCTGTACGCGCCGGCGGCACCGGGGAAAGAAGTATTGGAGCCGACCGTGACACCTTTCATGCCTCCTGAGATAAGCAGGATGTCAACGTCCCACGGCAAAGTTTCCGCCACCGCGGCGTCATACACCTGATCCCAGTTGCGATTGACCTTACCTTCCAAACTTACTTTTCCAACGTAAGCATAACCCGCTTTTTTCAGAAGATTCGTGTCCACATTGGTGTCGATAAAAACCAACAGAGGTTTTTCGTTGGGCCTGCGAGTCCGGAAAAGCGAACTTGATATTTCAAATCCTCTGCCGTGATGGTAATTATCAGGTCCCCCGAATATAACTCCAACGCCATTCAGGAAACCTCCTATACCTTCCAGCGGGCCTTCATAAGACAATGCTTCAATAACACCCTTGAGATCTCTCATGTCACCGTCATTATCAGGATCGAAAGCACGCTCGTAAATCTGGTCGTCACTGTTCGGGCCATTGGGAAAGTAAGCCTTTACCGTGCCCCATCCGCCATGATTCCAATAAGGTAAATAAGGCGGAAACACGGAAAGCGGCGGCGTACGAGTCTCGTAATTCGAAACCGAGGAAGTATTAATGTTTGCTCCGGAACTGGAGGCGGCACCAGACTTGGAGTCGCCACCATAAGCCGTAGAACTCGAGTCACCACCGCTATCGAGAGAAACGTTCTGGTTCTGGCTGGTATCAATGTTATTTTCAATCCCAATCTGCGTATCGGCAGGATTCGGAGTAGGTGTTCCACCGGTTGCGTAAGCACCTCCTGCAACCATCAATACAGGAATCAACACTGCAATTAACCTTTTCATTATCATTCTCCTTAATTGAAATTCCGTTTCATCTTTAACTAATCCCTTCAAACACCCTCCTGGCGTCTTAAAATAAGTGTTGTTTTCCTGCTCTACTCGCCTCCTTTCTTCCTCCGTAAATGTTTCAGGTATTCCCGCCTTTATCGCTATCGCTGTGAATTATAAAGTGAGGTGATACGACCGGAAAATCAAATCCCGCTACGATGGCAAAAACCACAGCAATCCGTTTTAAACCGCCCTGAGTATCCATTCTCGTACCAACCGGCAAGTTTTATAACCAATCCTTCTAAACCGACCGTTTGTCTTCCTGAGCAAACGATCAAATCCATACATCTTGCTTGTCGTAGCTTTAATTGTAATCTTATAGGACGTTAATAGCAAATAAAAAAAGATTTTTTTTGTGATAGCAGTAAGCTGTTTACCCTCCAAAAGTTATGTCCGAGCAGACAAGCGGAAGGCACTGTAGAAATTTACAGTGCCCTGGTAACAAACATGCTCCGATTTATTTTATTTCGATGACCGAGTTAAAGCCGCCGAACGGATTCAATTCGTTTAACTCGTTATAAGGGTCCTGCTGCCACTGGCCATCAACAACAAGCCTGTAGCGATATCGTCCCGGGTTCAGCTTCATTTGGGTCTGCCAGACGCCGCTGTCGCCCACTTTATCCATTACATGCTGTTCCGGCTGCCAATTATTAAAGTCGCCGGCGATCTGAACGCTATGAGCACGCGGATACAACGTTACAAATACCACGGCATCATTTATCTGGCTGACACCGTAATATTCAGAAAGCTTGGCTGCGGTAGTCTTCTCTGAAGTCTCCGCCTGTGGTTCTTCGAGGGCCCGGTCTTCGTGAACTTCTATCTCTTCTTCGAGATCCAGCACAATGGGCTCTTCGACTAAGGTAAGTTCATCCTCGCTCAGAGTAGGTTCGGGCTGTTCGACTTGCACCGGCTCAATATCTTTTACGGGCGGTTTTGCCGCCTTCAGCAATTCCTCGGCGGTGGCGCTGATGGATTCGAGCTGGTCGGCTAAGGAATTGACAAACTCATTACGCAACTGCTTTGTCTGCGTACCTAAGATTTCCTCGGCCAGGGCACTAAAATCTTTCCGGCCCTTGCTGGCAGGATCATATTCACTGACAGGCTGGCCAAAACTCGACGCTTCTTTGATCTTGGTATTGAAACTGACGATCGTATTGAGCATTTTGTCGCCGAAACGGCTGCGCAAATCGGCTAAAATCTCTCTGGCCATCTTAGTCCTGATGTCATACATACTGGCCAGAACTTTGACATTCACCTGCTGGCTGCAGCGCCTGCAGAGAATAGTCAGGGTCTCGAGCTGCCTGCTAAGACCGTGCAGGGCAAAGTAGCCGGTCTCGACCGGAACGATAACATCAGTCGCAGCCCTTAAAGCATTGAAGGTCAACAAACCCACGGCCGGAGGACAATCGATTATCGTGTAGTCATAATTGTCCTTCATGTCATTCAGGGCTTCTTTAAGACAGCACTCACGCTCGCTAATGCCAACCATCTGCTGCTCGAATGCAGACAAATCTATGCTGGCCGGCGCCAGCTCCAGCCTGTCACTAATCTGCCAGAGTATCTCCGTGAGCTTTATAGGTTCGTTTCTGCTTCTGCTGATCAGGACATCGTATATGCTTTGCTCGATCTGTTCTTCGGGTACGGCAAGACCAACCGCACAATGCGATTGAGAGTCCATATCGACCAGCAAAACTCGCTGGCCAGCCTCAGCAAGAGCGCTCGCCAGGTTTATCGATATTGTCGTCTTGCCACAACCACCTTTCTGATTGACAACCGCTATGGTCTTCATAGTGTTTCTCCAACCCACAAAATGGGTGACCCGAAAAAATCCTTTTTTTACTGCGGAAAACGCCTTCTTAGCGTTATAAAACCAGCAGAACATCTTTTAATGTTCTTCGGCAAAAAAATGGGGAAAACTTTATCCTTTTTATTGGACCGGCCAATAAAAACACACTTACCCACATAAACAAATAGCATTCCCACACCACTATAAGCGACGAAACAGGGGCAAAATAAGCCTAAATAAAACGTCCCCACCGGCATAATAAATGCCCTATTTTGTCAATGATTCATTTTTTCAACTTGGATTCTTCGGGAAAACTGGTATATTGCCAAAAGTCTTACAGGGGCCGTATTAACACAGGCACAGGCTAATAAGTAATGTAATAACCATTAGACATATGTAGCAGGTTGGAGATTGACTCATGAAAGACAGCATAATAGAACGCCGGAATTTTTTGAAATACGCCGCTACGGCTACAGTCGCAACAGGGCTGCTGGGCCGGTCAATCGCAGCACGAGCCGGTCAAAAAGAAACCAAAATGCGCAAAGCGCTGCAATTCGGAATGCTGCCCAAAAACCTTTCCGATGCCGACAAATTCAAGCTGGCGAAAGAGTGCGGATTCGAGGGCATCGAGGGTTCTCCTATGAAGGACCTCGATGCGGCACGGCAGCTTGGCAGACTGGCACGCGAAGCCGGTGTTCCGATTCATTCGATTGTCTATGGCGGCTGGGGAGCACCGTTTTCCGACCCTGATCCCAAGGTCATAGAAAAAGGTCTGGCCGGCATGGAAACAGCATTGCGAAGCGCAAAGGCACTCGGCGCCGAAACGGTCCTGCTCGTACCCGCGATTGTCAATGAGAACGTAGGGTACGGCGATGCCTACAAACGCTCGCAAGAGCATATCCGCAAACTCCTGCCGATGGCCGAGCAGCTCGAAATAGTAATCGCCGTCGAAAACGTCTGGAACAAGTTCCTGCTGAGCCCGCTGGAGTTCGCACGTTACGTCGATGAATTCGACAGTCCCTGGCTCAAGGCATATTTCGACGTCGGCAACGTCATTCTCTTCGGCTACTCACAGGATTGGATTCGCACGCTGGGCAAACGCATCGTCAAGATCCATCTGAAAGACTTCAAACGCAAGGGCTATCAATGGACTAACCTGCTCGAAGGCGATGTGAACTTCAAGCAGGTCCGGCTCGCGCTGGAAGAGGTCGGCTACGATGGCTTCCTGACCCCGGAACTAAGCGGCGGCGACAAAGCTTATCTGACGGACCTGTCCGAACGAATCGACCGTATTCTCGCGATGTAGCAAACTCCCATTAACAAGGCGGCCGCGATTTCAAGCACGTTACGTAAAAAACGAAGCGGATATTTACGGCAATGGAATATGAAAAACAACCTGGCAAATTACACCTAAGTTCAGTTTGTGCGGAGGCTCCGAAAAATTCAGTCATTTTGCAGGAGTCCTAAAATTAATTTTTAACACTAAGAGCCTATCCGAATAACGGTTCGCTATCGCCTGTAAGACGGCATAATTCTATTTTCGAGCTGTCAATTTGGCTTATTTTATGTCAATTGAGCCTTGTGGTTGTATCGGCAGTGAAAATATTGTACACTAATCGCAGTTTGAATTTGTTACTGAGACCCAAGAGGTAAAAGCAAAATGACTGAAAACAAAACCAACCTCAAAATTGACGCCCTGCACGCGCAGATTCGGGATTCCGTTACGGCCTTCGCCGACAGGCTTTTAACGGCCCTCGGCGATAACCTGAAGAGCATCACGGTTGTCGGCAGCAGTTTGACGGATGATTTCAGACCCGGACAGAGCGATATCAATACCGTTCTGGTCCTCGGCGAACAAACTCTGGCTTCGCTCAATGCTGTCGCCTCAATGGCAAAGCCGATGAGCAGGAAAAAAATCTCGCCGCCGCTGCTTATGACGCAATCCTATATCGAGCGGTCGCGGGATGTATTCGGCGTCGAGTTTCTGGATTTTCAATTAGCCCACGAGACGATCATGGGCGACGACCCTTTTACCTCCCTGGAATTCGACAAAAAAGACGTTCGACTTCAATGCGAGCGCGAGCTCAAAGCGATGCTGATCCGGCTCAGGCAGGGCTACATCGCCGCGGCGGCCAATAAGAAACTCGTCCGTGATATTCTCATCTCGACGGCAAAAGGAATGGCGCCGCTTCTGCGGGCAATGCTGTGGCTGAAAGATAGCGACCGGACTGCACGGGCCGAACCGACATTCAGCAAAGCGGCCGGCGAGTTTTCAATCGATACGAATCCTCTGACATCGGCAATAAAATGGCGTCACGAAAAAATTCGCCTGAGCGAAACCGAAATGGAAAACGCATTCGAATCGGTTTACTCAGTGGTCGAGCAGCTTGCCGGCATTGTTGATAAGCTTAAGGTCTGATTATGCTACGATTCCTTTCCAGGTTAATACTAACGCTGATTTTACTATCTGCTCTGGCGGCGACCGGCTACGGCCAGGCCGATTTGCCGATGCCTCAGCACTACGTCGAGGATTACGCCAACGTGATAAACGACTCCGACGAGCGTTCGCTAAACAGAATACTCCAGGAATTAGAGCAAAAAACCGGAGCCCAGTATATCGTACTGACCGTACTTTCAACCGGGGGGCTACCGATCGAACAATTTTCCATCGAGCTGGCCGAAAAATGGAAGCTCGGCCAAAAAGGCAAAGACAACGGGATGCTTTTCGTTCTTGCCAAAAACGACCAAAAGTGGCGGTTCGAGGTCGGCTACGGATTGGAGGGTTTCGTCACCGACCAGTACAGCGGCCGGGTCGGCAGAGATGTCCTTGTGCCTTATCTTAGAAAAGGAGATTACAGCCGGGGAATCTACGAAGCTAACCTGCAAATCGTCCAGAGAATCGCGACCGAAGTCGGCATCAGTTTGACCGGCATGCCTAAGATTACACCTGCTCCTTTCAGGGGCAGGAAAAGAGTCGCGCCCTGCTGCAGCGCACTTCCGATCTTGATTTTCATGCTCCTGATTTTCGGTGGACGAGGCAGAGGAATGGGAATGTGGTTCTTTCTGCCGTTCATGTTAGGCGGATTCGGAGGCCACGGCGGCTACGGCCGGTCCGGCTCGTTCGGAGGAGGCAGCTTCGGCGGTGGATTCGGTGGGTTCGGCGGAGGAATGGGCGGCGGATTCGGAGGCGGCGGTGCAAGCGGAGGGTGGTAGAAGATAATATTGAATTGAGAATTAATAAGTGAAATAAGGGGAAAAGGAAATGAGAAACTTCGGAAAAACATGGGTCGTTCTTATCGCAATATTGATTGTTATACTTCTTATCGCGCTGGGAGTTTTCCGATGGTACGTCAGCGGATATAACAAGGCGGTCAACCTCGAACAGGGCGCCGAAAAGGGCTGGGCGGATATCGACGCCGCCTTGCAGCGAAGGCTCGACCTTGTGCCCAACCTGGTCAGTACTGTCAAAGGATACGCAGAGCACGAAAAAGAGCTGTTCGAGAACATCGCCAAGTCCAGGGAAAAATATTTCCAGTCAGGCAACAGGGCCGACAAAATCGAAGCGTCAAACCAGCTCACCGGATTTTTGTCCCGCCTTTTGATGCTGCAGGAAAACTATCCAGAATTAAAGGCCAGCGAAAACTTCCGAGACCTTCAGACCCAACTTGAAGGCACTGAAAACCGGATAGCAGTCGCCCGCACACGGTATAATGAAGCGGCCAAGCTTCTGAACTCTTACACAAGGCAATTCTTCGGGTCGTTCTTCTGCAAACGTGCCGGCGTGGAACAAGTCGACTACTTCGAGGCCACCGAGCAGGCAAAATCCGAAGTACCGAAAGTGGAGTTCTGAAAATTCTCCACGGATTCAAAAAGCAATGACAAACGAAAAAGGTAAAAGTCCCAAAGAAAGTGCGGTCGAGACACGCTATCTGATTATGCCTCACCAGGCGAATCCTCACGGCACGGCATTCGGCGGCGTGATTATGGCGTGGATCGACATGGTCGCGGCAATGGCGGCACAACGTCACTGCGGCAAAGAAGTCGTCACCGCCGGCATCGACTCTCTGGCATTCAAAGAGCCGATCCGTATCGGGGACCATGTCGTCCTGAGAGCCTCTGTAAATTACGTCAGCCGCTCGTCAATGGAAGTGGGCGTCCAGGTCACCAGGGAAGATCCATATACAGGCGAGCAAGCTATCGCGACAACAGCCCACCTGACTTTTGTCGCCCTGGACAAAAACAAGAAGCCGACTCCCGCCCCACCGATACTGCCCGAAACAGAGCAGGAAAAGCGACGCTACGAGCACGCCAAATTGCGTGTCCGGGCCAGGAAAGAACTCTTAAAGAAAATGTGCTGATGTGATCATTTCGTTTTGAGAATTGAAAACCCGGAGTCCTTCGCCGGCACTTTATCCCCTCAACATCCTGATACAATCGGGGCAGAGCCGTTGGCCGGAATCGATTTTAGCCAGGTCATTTTCCGGAATATCTTTTCTGCCGCAGCACTCACACGTGCCGGTTCTCTCTATACTTTCAAGAGCCTCATTCAGTTTCGCCTCAGCTTCCGCCCTTGCCAGAGCTTCCGATTCGGCTCTCTGTTCGGCTTGTTCCCTCAACGCCGCCTCTTCTATCGCTTTCGACTCGGCTCGAGCGCACGTTTCGGCTTGCGCCTCTGCCCTTTGTTCCGCTGCAAATCTCAACTCGGCCTCATATTGCGCCCTGGCTTCGGCTTCCTGCCTTGCGCAGGCTTCCTGGGCGGCAGTTTGCTCGGCCTCGACTCTCAACTTCGCTTCGGCCTGAACCCTCGACTCGGCCTCTTGCCTGGCCCGGGCTTCCGACCTTGCATTTTCCTCCGCTTCGGCCAGGGCCTCTTTGTAGGCTCTGTCTTTTTCTTCGAATTCTACCTTAACTTTCTCAATAGTCTGTCTGATTTTTGCTATTTCGCCGGCGTAGTATTCTTCCGCCTGCTCTGCCTGGACCTTATATCCCTCCTCAGCCCTTAATCTTGCCTCGGCTTGAACTTTTGCCTTTTCCTCTGCTCTTGCCACCGCGCGCTTGCTTTTCTTTATCTTTTTTTCGCATTCGGCCTGAGCTTCTTCAATCGCACCGGCAGCTTCGGCCCGGACTTTTTCGTTAGCCTTTTCCGCCTGAGCCATAGCCTTCGTTGTTATCCTTGCTTGCGCCTCGGCCTCGATGGCAAGCCGCCACATCTCGCGAGCGACTTCTTCGGCTTCCTGATAGTCTGTTGTAGCACACCTTGAGCCGTCGGGTTTGAGTGCCCTTGCTTTGGGTTTGTCCTCACCGGGCAGATCGACCTTCCACCACCATCGCCCGTTTTTCTGATACAAGCTCCCCGGCAGCGTCACCCTGGCTGGCGCTTTAGCCATTTGTCAACCTTTCTAATGATCGCACGATCGGTAAAAGGTCTCAACGCTTCAGTTGCGTGCGAGACTCGACGCCGCGCTTTGATGCCGGGACGGGCCGGATATCTATGCCGCCCTGAGCCGCCGGCTTCTGCGTTTTACGACCATGCGTTTCTCTGAGCATTTCCCTTTTCTGGTAGCACTGCTCGGTGAAAACCGCGATCTCCGAATCAAGATTGGAACTCGCCGAATCGCCGAAAAAGGCATGAATGATCGGGAAAACCAAATCCGGCTTCCTCTTCCGCAACTCCTTTGCCATCGCTTCAATTTTCGCCGTAGCAACTCCCTCCTGCATGCATGTAAAAGGTCCGACATGAAAGATGCCCGAAATGTAGGCATCGCCCTGCGGCCTGGTCAGGTCGTTCATGAAATAATACGCGATGCCCGCGCTCAGAGGAGATTCCCCTTCGATATTTCCGTGATACTCGTGTTGTTTTTCCAGGGTGTCGATAATCTCTATCGGCTTGGGCAGAATGTGCCTGCCGCGAAGGACTTCGTGGAACGGCCCGGCAATCTTCCGCTCAACGGAGGACATATACATCGCCTTTAGAATACACCTGACGTACTTGCCCGCAACTTTCAACGTTCTTCTGAGATCGAGATTTTTAAGCCGCAAGCCCAGGTCCCTTCTTGCATTTCTCACGTTCATTTTATTGACGTAATCGAGCCAGTCGGTTACAGGGTCCCTTACAACTTCCAGGCCGCTTTCTTCCAACTGGCGAATTACAAAATTCGTGCAGGGATCATGCTGGCGAACGTAGATCTCCCCTATGTACAGGACAAGCGGAAATCTTTCCTGGTTCCGGAGCTTAGAGTTTTTGAACAGAGAAACCGTTTTTTGACCCCATTCTATTAAATCTCGCGTTTCGGCGCCGCTTTCGACAACTCTTTGCAGCTCGCTGAACTGCTGCTGCTTCAACTTTGCCATCGCCTCTTTATCTTCCGCGTACGGATTGAATCTAAGGAAAATATCCTCGAGCAGGTCTGACGCCTTGATCCCCTTAAACAGCATCTGCTGCATTCTCGTCGTGTCCGAGACGCTGAGTTTCTTCGGAAAAGGTATGTCGAGATAATCCGTCTCTGAGGATGGGCCGGCGACGGGGATTTTCTGCAGACCCTCTCGGTCCAGAAATTCCCTCATCAGCTCGGTGTACTTTCCAAACCTGCACGGGCCACTCGTTGTGGGCATCATGACAAGATAATTGTCCTCGACGTACTGCCTGCCTTTCTTTTCAATTTCCTCTTCGAGAAAAGCAATCGCATCACCAACCACGCCTTTAAGCGGATGGCAGACTTCCGTATAGATGTGTCTCCTGGCTGCTTCGTAGCTCCTCTGCGTATTCGTCGGCAAAACCGTGCTGGTAACGCCGAAGTATCTCAGCCCCGCGGCGCCGATGTAACTGGCATGACCCATATTTGGAATCAGCCATGCCCTCTCTTCGGAGCCGTCTCGAGAGCATCTTTTGAGTTGTTCAAAGTTTATTTTTCTTTGCTTGCATTGATTGACGACTCGCTCGTGCGCTTCGGTTCTGGTGACAAACGGAGCATTATTGGTTTGGGCGTCCGTGAGCAGGACAAGAACGGGTTTATTCGCCGCCTGCTGAATTTTTTCTTCCTGGTAAATTTTCAGGCTATCCGGCCCGCAAGCGAAATTCATCATCCTTATCGCGAATAAATTGGGATGGTCCGCCACATACAGATTCGCTTTTAGTATTTTTACGCTCTGGACCCAGAACTCATTCTCGACCACCTCGTCGAGCGAGATATCGGCGAATTTGTGCTCCAGGAATAACTGCGGTATGTAGTGCAGGCCCCTTATCTGCGAGAACATACTCCCGGAGTTCGAGCTTGCCTCGGGATCGAGCAGGACATAATCTCTGCCGATGCCGACGTAGGCCTTTTCGTTATCAGCCTCGATCTTCTTGAGGAATTTGTCGCCCTCGGCGTAAAGATCATTTTTGAATTCATTCTCCGCTCCGTACGCGTACTCGATGGCGTCTCTTATCTGCCGGGCGGTGAGGCCGAACCCCAATCTGTCGAACTCACGCTTCAGCTCGCGGACGAGAAGCCCCTGGTCTCCGAAGTGCAGGATTGGATTGATCTGCCTGTTCTTATCGAGAGAAAGCACGTCGTTTAAGATGTAGCCCTCCGATTCGGTGTAGATGCAGTACTTCAAATCGGGAGGACGGTCCATTCTCTGCTCAATGAAACTCGGATTAAACAGGTATTCGATGTTCGGGTCCCTGTTCAATACCGCCGCGTGTCCTGTAGCAAGCTTCCTCGCTATGCAAAACTCAGTTCTCGAGTTATCGATTCCCAATTTTGCTATTTCCTTATCGGTTCTCGGTGACACGACCGGATAGAAACCGAGCTTATTGAACAGGGCGGCACTCCATATTCCCTTCTCTCCAAGTGTCGCCGTGCTTCTCTTTATGCCCACCGTTGCCGCTTTGCCGTTATCGGCCCTGATGGAAGAAAGCTCGCTCAGCAGGCAGCCTTGTTTTTTAAAATGCTTCTCATAAATCTTATGGTATCTTTCGACATAATCCGTTTTTGGTTTTCTGGCTGTCTCGGAGTTCCCCCTGGGGCAGAAACCGCCGGTAATTATCTCGTCGGCCTCAATGGAAAAGACTTCAAGCTGGCAGTCTCTTATTCCGCACGATTTTTCCTTAAACAGCTCTTTGCAGGAGACCCTGCGTTTGTCAAAAGGCATATCCACCAGGCCCCATCCTCTGAACGCCGAACCGTAGCTTTTGCCCTGCTCTTCCAACTGCTTTATATTTTGAATGATGTCCAGCGCCTGTCCCCACGCGCCGAACATCTCCCTGTGGGGGTAAGCCTCTATTTGTTTTTCCGTGACCTGCGCCAGAGCGGCAAGAAAAGCCTGCCCCAGGGGCGGTCCGCCCTGTGCGGAACATTTCTTGCCGGTGTGTCCGGAACCGCCGACGAATTTAAAGTAATAGCTGGCCGCCGTTCCCCTTAATATCGCGGCGGCGATCTCTTCCTTGCCGAATCCTTCGGCGATCAGCCTGTTCTCGTCCATCTCCATAAAAACGCCGCACGTCGAGTCGATGATCGGGACCCTCTCGGCCTTCATTGCGGCCTCCTGCAGGGTATTTTCCACGTTGAGGTTTATGATATCCGCCATGTTTTCGAGGGTCTGTCCGGAACCGGCCTGGCAGCTATAATTCATCTTCGCTTCCTTAACCGTCCCGTCGGCGGCAAAGCTCGTAAACTTCATATCCTGGCCGCCCACCTCGAAGATAGTATCAACGTCGGAATCATAATGCTTGACCCCGAGAGCGTGACAGGTTATCTCGTCGGTTATTCTGTCAGTAGCTTCAACGCCTTCTTTCTGTAAAGCTGTGACTTTTTCCTGGCTTACAAGAATTTTCTCGTACAGTTTTCTTGCCGAGCCGGTAGCTCCTACCCCCTTGACAATAACCTTATCCTTGTGCCTGCCAAGATATTTTATAACCTGCTTCAGCGACTCCTCGGGATTGCCGTGTGTTTTGATATAAAGTTTGTCCAGCAGTTTTCCGGTGCTTATCTCGACCAGGGCCCCCTTGGTTGTGGTGCTGCCGCCGTCTATTCCCAGGACTACCTCCGTTCCCTGCTTTATTTTCCCGGTGAGTTTCTGGCTTTTCTCGTGCACCTTCTCAAGTGATTCCGACAGCGCGGGCGAGTATTTCCTTTTTTCCCTGCTGTAAGCGGCAATTTTTTCGAGCTGCTCAAGATTAAAAACAAAGCTGTTTTTCTCTTCGATCCCTTTTACCGCCGCGCCTGTTGCAGCGATGTTGTGGTAATGCTCAGGTCTGCTTATGGGGATCTCAAGAAACTCCTCGAGGTTTTTCCTGATAAGGTCGTTCGCCAGAACGCCGCCGGTAGCTATGGCGCCGTCGAAATCCCCAGGAACCTCGAACTGCATGGCGCCCAGAACGTCGATTTTGAAGTTCCTCGCGACCGTTCTGTAAAGGCCCGCTAAATTATCTTCTCTTTTGGCTCCTTCATTCTGTTTGTGAATCAAGTCGGATTGAATGACAACGCCGCACCTTGCAAGAAACTCACTTGGCTCCGTTGACTTCTCGGCCTCCTGCTCCGCCCGATGGAACATCTCTTCGAGCCTCGCCTGCAGCTTCGCCCTGTTTCTTATCCTGATGATTTCTTTCTCTTCCTGATCGCTCGTCGAAGAGGTATTTTCTAATTCAGGGCTGGGTATAAGGCCTTCGAAAAGTCTCCGGCATTGCTTTTCGATAAGTGTGCCGGAGCCGCCTCCGCATTTCGTACCGGTTCGCCACTCCTGAATGATCTCCTTGTCGTTTATCCTGCTCAGGTTAAAGAAGTAGGAATCTTTCGCTCCCATGTGGAAAATGTATTTTGCCTTCGGACTCGTCGCTGCGGCACCTTTCGGAATCGCAACGCTGTCAAACACATAGGTAACGCCCGGCATCACACTCGGGAATGATTCCGCCCCGCTTCCCGTGAACGCGGTATTCTTTATTTTATCCCTGCCAAACCGTTCCTTTACATCGCGCCACGCTTCCTTGACAGCTCCGATAGGATTGGCAAAGTGCATTATCGGCTTCGGCGAGTATATGACCGCACCATCTCCGTCGAGAACCACATAGTGTACGAAACTGCTTCCAACATCGAAGCCCGCGAAAAGGTTTACATCTGCTTTTTTATTCTTCATCCTGCTTATCCCTGCATCCAAAGATCTATAAAATCCTGCGTTTACGTTAAATCGACGGTAATACAACGCTAATGTCTCTTATTACAAAGCGTCTATTATAGCAGCTCACGCCAAATCTTCAAGTGACTAAAGGTTAAAATTCCCGGCCGTCCTCCACACTTTCATGCCTATATACTCCACTCGCCAACCTAACAAAACATTGGGGATAAGCTGTGAATTGTGGTTATCAGTATTGTTAAGTTCGATAATTTCATATTATTATACAGCAGTGCACGTTAAATTCACCCATTACCCCACAAAAAATGCAACAGGTTTTACACTGTAACAAATCCGCTTTTTTCTGCTCTAATTTCCTGCCGTACAGAAGCTTAGGATTCACGGTCCGGCTAAATCAAACAATTTCACCTGCTATATGACTACTAATACTAATTTAAATTTATTAATAACTATTATTCATATACGCCAGGCCGGCCTGTGAATTAACAATGGAGTTTACGTTCCTGCTATTGCTTCAATCACACAGAGATAAGAGATAAGCACAAAACCATCTTGCTATTTGTTCTTTCTTTTAGTATTTTGGCGCGTTATGGTTTCCCAGCATTCACAATCCGGCAATAAGTATAAGGGCGTGGTGTTATCCCGCCTACAGGATTTTCTTGCTCCACGTGCTTATAGCGTAATAATGCTGGCGGCACTGTTCTGCTCCATAACGGTAAAGCTATTCCACTCGTGGCGTTACGACCTGCACGATGAATACATGGGTTGGATAATGGCCGATATTTCCGTACTGATAGCAATAGAAGTCATCTTGTCACTGGTTTGTTTCCGCTGGCCCAGGAAAGCGGTTGTCCGGTCGGCTACGGTTTTTGCCGCTATTGTATGCACCTGGTCGGTGATGAATGCCGGCTGGCTGATAAGGACCGGGACACAGATCCTGCCGAGGGTTCTTTTGCCTCTGATTCGTGCTCCGGTCAGCTCGCTTTGTATTGTAGGCGTCAACCTCGCCAAGATGCCGGCCGTTGCCGTGATTCTGCTTGTACCAAGCGCCATTGCTCTTGCTTTTTTCTTTTTCGTTTTGGTAAAGCCGAAGTTGCCGGTTTACAATTACAGGTGTTTTATTGCCAGAATCATTTTTTGTATGGCCATTGTTATAACCGCCGTAGTCGCTCGCCCCGCGCTCGCCCGGCGAGGCTCATCGCAGATTGGCTCGGTGGGGCTTCGCTATAATTCGCAGTTGAGAGCTGTAATGAGCCTGGTTTTACCGGACTACAGGCAGCAACTTGATCCGAAACGAACGATACCCGCATTTGACCAGTTGAAAATCGAACAGCAGCCGCAACATGTAAAGAGCAACGTAGTTGTGGTTATTATCGAGGGCGTCCAATATCAGTACACTTCACTTGCGAACAGGCAGAATAATTCGACGCCTTTTCTTGAATCTCTGGCGAGCCAGGGTATTGAGTTTTCAAATACGCGTTCATCTTTGACGCATACTACCAAGGCTCTTTTTGCGCTCTTGACCGGCCGTTTCGCATCCGCCTCGCAGGATATCGCCGAAGCGGTACCTGTTGTCAAGCCGTACACGAGCTTAGCCACGATTCTGAGGGATAAGCTTGATTATAGAACCGCATTCTTTCAGTCGGCTTTAGGCAGCTTCGAGTCCCGGCCCGGGTTGGTTTATAACCTTGGTTACGACGATTTTTGGGCCAGGGACGACTCGGATGATCCTAACAGCTTTCTGGGCTACCTCGGTTGTGACGAGTTCGCAATGTTAAAGCCTGTCGCCGAATGGATAAAAGCTGAGCAACAGCCGTTTTTCCTGACGGTTCTGTGCTCGGTTACTCACGATCCATATGAGGTTCCGGAATGGTTCGGCATACCGGCAAAGGAGCCGCTCGAACGTTATCAGCAGGCAATCTTTTACACGGATAAATTCCTGGCAGAACTTGATGTCGAGCTTCGCAATCTTGGTGTCGCGGACAATACAATACTCTGCGTTATCGCCGACCATGGCGAGGCGTTCGGCGAGCACGGCCTGCTCGGACACGAGCGCATAGCTTTCGACGAGGTCCTCCGAATCCCGTTTTGTTTGCGGGCACCGTTTTTGGCTGAGACCGGCGTGAGGATTACCGAGCCCGTCAGCTCTGTCGATTTGACACCGACGCTATTGGGTCTTTTAGGCTTCGAAACGGAATCTGTCGGCTTTGATGGTGTGGATGTGCTCAAGCCGGGAGCGGAGGATCGTAGAGTGTACTTCTCCGGCTGGATGCAGGAGGGGCCTGCTGGTTTTATCGAGGGCGATCGTAAGTTCATATATAATCCGACGAACAAAACGACCTGCATCTACGATCTCAGCGCCGACCCGAAGGAATTGGAGAGGATTGAATTGCCGGAGCAACAGGCCAATAAGCTGGCCGACGAGATTATCGAATGGCGAAGAAGCACGGTTTTTCGTCTTGAACAGAAAAGAACCGGCAAACAAGAGCTCTTTAATCGCTGGATCTGCCGCTGGACAGACCGTGTCGCCTCAACCAAGCGCAGTAAATAAGAGCACAAACAACTCACATCCTTAGCGCACAAAAGATGCTCTTAAGCGTTAATATTATTCCCCATAGCGTTGATTTTTATAAACAAAAGACAAATTTCTTTGCTAATACACCATAGCCTAATGAATAATATGTGGAAATGGGCTATTAAGGCATAATGAGTGTTAATAAAAATCAACGCCATGGTAAGATATATCAATATTTTTTTGTTATACCAAAATAGTAAATTTAAGTGTAAATATTTTTCGTACAGGAAGTTATGTATAGCTTATGGATAATTTACATCATAAACCCCTTTTTTTTGGCATATTTTTTGCTCTCTAGTTGGTTTTGCTCTTTAATTTTGTCTTTCTGAGGCAGAAATATTGGGCGGACGGCCTAAACATGTTTCGGAGGAGGATGTGTCCGCCCGATTTTTTGTCCATCGAAATCGATTTCACAATTTTGTAAGCGATACTGTATTATCTATGGAGTCGTTCCGGAGGAGGGACGACTCCGAATTTTTGCGCTTTTTGGCCTCACAGGCGATAAATGTTTAGATAGCAGGCTTGTAGTGATTTTAATTCAAGCCGGCTGAGTGTCTCCGCATACCCGATAATTAGGTTGACTGTACAGGAAAAAGCTACAGCAATCCCAAATATGCATTGATTTGGATTTGTTAATCTGGTAGAATGCAGGAAGGCGCTGATTCACATAGGAAAGGTGATTTGGTCAGCAATATTAGTCACTATTAAACATGAGCGATTCGGTTTGCTGAAATGATTTTTATATAACAAGACTTTAAGAGACAACGGGGTATCGTGTACAGACGAAGAGAATTCACCTTAATCGAACTTTTGGTAGTAATTGCTATTATTGCTTTATTAATGGGCATTTTGATGCCTGCGCTTGCGCGTGTGAAGAAACAGGCTAAAGCCGTTGCCTGCCAGGCGTTGCTAAAACAATGGGGCGTTATTTGGTCGATGTACTGCGACGATAACAATGGTAATTTCAGCAGAGGGCTTGTCGTAGGTGATGGGTGGCATCGCGAGGAATGGATCATTTGCCTGCGGTCTCTTTACCGGACAAAGACTGATATTCTTAGATGCCCGACGGCAGTAAAGCGCAGGCCGGACGGAGCCCAGTGGGGCGGCACTTTCAACACCTACTATATGCCCTTAGGCGGAAGCGGCAGTCTTGGAGGCGGTGAAGAGCCCAGCTTCGGCGGGAATAACTGGATTTATGATCCCCCGAAAGGCCAGAATGATATTCAGGGCCGCCCTTCCGATTGGAACTGGAGACATAAGGATGTGGCACAGGCGTTCCGTGTACCAGTCTTTTCCGACACTATGTGGAGGGGAGGCGGGCCGTACGAAGATGGCACGCGTGGCGATCCACCCCAATTCGATGGTCAATGGGTCGATTACAACAGGGAAATGATGCACTTCTGCATCGACCGGCATGATGGGGCCATCAATATGCTCTTCCTGGATTGGACAGTCCGGAAGGTCGGGCTCAAGGAATTGTGGAAGCTCAAATGGCATCGCCAGTTTGACGTGAACGGCTCCTGGACCAGCGCCGGCGGTGTCCAGCCGGGAGATTGGCCTCAGTGGATGAAAAACTTAAAAGACTATTAAGAAAATAGCACAGAGCGGTATAATTAACAGAACTGATATTCGTTTTCGCGCATCGTATAACTGGATTAGGTGTTTTAAAGATTGTAAAATCTTTGAATGATTAAAAAAAGAAAGTATAATATTACCGGACTCATAAAGCACATATAAGAAAAAACTTAGCAATAAAACAGCGAAAGGGTTTTGCTATGTATAGACGTAAAAGAGGCTTTACGTTAATTGAGCTTCTGGTAGTGATAGCCATAATAGCGATATTAATGGCAATATTGATGCCGGCATTGCAGCGTGCGAAAAAGCAAGCAAGAGCAATCATTTGTAGAAACAACTTGAAACAGTACGGCCTGGCGTCGAATATGTACTTGGGCGATTGGGACGGCAATTTCCCTTATTCATTCAGTTGGCTATATATAGATGAGGGTCGAGGGTGCCGATGGCACGATGCCACCAAGAATCTCAACCAGAATCCGGACCTTGCCGGCGGACTTTGGCCATATCTGAAGAGTCAAGAGATTCACCTGTGTCCCGACTTCGACGTCTCAGCCAGAATGATGGGCTGCGCTCATTGTGACGGCAGGACTATACCAGTTGATCCTCAATATGGTTACACTATGAATTCCTACCTCAATGGAGATGCATGGGGGTCGGTGCCCCAACAATATCGCACTAGTTTAGATAGAATCAGGAATGAATCCGAGGTCAAGAATCCTTCTCGCGTGTTTTTCTTCACTGAGGAGAATTCGTGGCGTGTCCCGGAACTGGGAAGTGTCCCAATCAATGACAACAATTTTCGTACTACACCTGGCACCGGAGACGACCAATTTGCTACATTCCATGATGCTCCGAGTAAGGACCTGAATAAGGGTTACGCCAATGCGGTGTTTGTGGATGCGCATGTCGAACGGGTCTCAGCGTATCCGGCTGGTAATTCTTTTGTATTAAGCTGGCCGGGCGGATCACCAATACCGGAATGGTAAGATATCAGCATCATGCACAAACCACAAGGCTTTACATTAATAGAGCTTTTGGTTGTAATTGCCATCATTGTTTTATTGATGGCGATATTAATGCCTGCTTTGCAGCGGTTTCAAAGATTACTAAAGATTTGCCTTGCCACGAGTTATAAAAACAGTTATAATGCTGTTCTATCAAGATTATATACAGAAAATGTGGAATATAACTTGAAGATACGGAAGGAGTATCATTATGAAAAAACCAAAAGCCTTCACCTTGATTGAGCTTCTGGTGGTGATTGCTATTATCGCAGTATTGATGGCGATATTGATGCCAGCTCTGAATCGAGTCAAGGAGCAGGGTAAGCGTGTCGTATGCTTAAACAATATGAAGCAATTGACACTTACCTGGATCATGTATGCCGACGAAAACGACGACAAGCTCGTTAATGGCGAAGCGGATGAGGGCCATGATGGTCAGTGCATTTTGCCTCCCGCAAATCATGATAGACATCCGAGGGAAATGTGGTGGACCGGTGACGATTGCGCAGCCGGTTACATGCAAGGCGAGCAGTTACCGCAGCAGACCCAGATAAGAGCGATTAAGGCCGGTGCGCTCTATCCATATTGCAAGGATGAAAATCTCTATAGCTGCCCGACCGGTATTCGCGGAGAGATGCGCACGTACACAATTACCGATGCCATGAATGGCCTTCGCAGGACCGGAACCTACTCTGGTAACACCGGTATAAGGGTAGGAAGAACTGTCTTATGGGTTAAGAGGAGAACAGAGATTATCGCTCCGGGCCCGTCGAAAAGACTGGTTTTTCTCGATGAAGGCCGCGTAACCCCGGACAGTTATGCCTGTCACTACCAGCAGGCTACATGGTGGGACCCCCCGTTCGTCCGGCACGGTGACGGTTCGAATGTCTCCTTCGCGGACGGGCACTCCGATTACTGGAAGTGGGAGGGCAAAAAGACCCTGGAGACCGGAAAAATGGCCAACCCGCTGCACCAGATGGTCCCCACAACCCCAGAGGAGTTCGAGGATCTGGCGAGGATGCAGAAAGGCGTCTGGGGCAGACTCGGATACTGAGAAGCATAATCTGAACTGGTCGAATTGAAAGAGGCACGCGTATCAGACGAAAAGAAAGAAAGGGCAACATTATGACCAGGCGGAGAGCCTTTACCCTGATTGAGCTTTTGGTGGTGATTGCGATAATTGCAATTTTGATGGCGATTTTAATGCCGGCGCTGCAGCGGGTCAAAGAACAGGCAAGAGAGATAACTTGTCGGGCCAACCTGCGTCAATACGGCATCGCGCAGACCATGTATCTGGACGAAAATGACGACCGCTATCCATCTGCGTGGACATCTCTGGTCAAGACGGAGGCTCCCGTGTCCGGGTACCAGCGTTACTGCCGGTGGCACGATCCGAGATATCCTGCGGACGGCCCGTTTTGGCCCTACCTGAAGGAAGGAAAGATCCATTTATGCCCGTCGTTCGCAATTCTTGCAAAATCCGAAGGCCAAAGGCATCCAAGTCACGTTGCCTCCAACCCCGTTGTTCCTTATTACAGTTACAGTATGAACGGCTACTTAGGCTCAACAGGCGGAGCTGCGGGCGGCGGCGTTTTGAAACGTTCCCATATTACAAGGAGCAATGCGGAAGTGTTTTTCTTCGCTGCCGAAAACATGTGGACAAGGCCCGGCTGCAACTATGTGCTGAACGATAACGCCTTGTGCCCCGACGGCCGCGACTGGTTCGGTACGTTTCATAGTACAATGAGCGGAGACCTGAACAGCGGCGTGGTTAACGCGGTTTTTGTCGATGCGCACGTTGATGAGGTACGCTCGGCCCTGAAAGAAGACCGCAGCGATACTTCAGAAATGGAGTTCGGGCGATTCGAGAAATTCGGCTGGCCCAAAAAAGAGCCCTATAATTAATCAATTGTGGCCCTTGGAGTTCAGTAACGCGGCCAAAAGGATATGCCTTAATTTGTCGACGCTGAGCTTTTTAAGATAATCTTGTGTAAAATCCAGCTTAAATCTGCCTCTGTAATTCCTGATTCGTCTCTCAAGTTCGTTTCTTCCTAAAGCAGCGACTGAAGTTGCCTCTCTCTCAAAATACTGTCTCGCAGCCATCCTCGTAACCTTTGAAAAGATTGTTCTTGTAAGCCAGTTCTGAACTCAGCCGAACGGGCTGGATTTATGTTGTCTGTATCGTCTCTGAAACCTGGGCACTTTTGCCGGAAATTCGGCGCCGTTAAACAAATGCGAAAATCGTTTAATTATCAGGTCAAATTTTTTTTGTTTATTTGAAGGCGGTCTGATAACGTTTGGTTATGAAAACAGAGAAGTTAAACTATTACCTGCCGTCTGAATTGATTGCCCAGAGGCCTCTGTCCGTTCGGAGCGATTCACGGCTGCTTGTTCTTGATCGTTCCGCCGGCGATATTTCGGACAGCCGGTTCAGCGGCCTCGGCGACTTCCTGTCGCCCGGCGATTGCCTCGTACTGAACGATACGAAAGTCCTGCCGGCACGCTTTTTCGCCCGGCGGACAACTGGAGGCAAGCTCGAAGGTTTGTTTCTCGCCGCTGACGCCGAAGGCATCTGGACGGCCTATCTGAAGGGAATCCGCAAACTAAAAGCCGGCGACGA
>Ga0307378_10002934_pt1 | contig 25457 bp, 50 predicted proteins | sample UN1MG_FD_202238 | JGI IMG/M metagenome (GOLD analysis project Ga0307378, IMG submission 202238) | Soil microbial communities from Risofladan, Vaasa, Finland - UN-1 | ecosystem: Environmental > Terrestrial > Soil > Coastal area > Acid sulfate soil | place: Finland: Risofladan, Vaasa | collected...
TGGCTACATAGTAATTGGCGAGCTTCTCTTAGTTTGCCAGCCTTCAGTAAAGCTACAGTTTCTAACCTATAATCCTTAGCTGCTGCATCACTCGATCTAGGCTCAACTAATTTACCTTCAATACTATTGAGCTGAAGCAAATTAATACATTTCCTTAGATCAGGATATGTCGCTTTAATATAATTATCTAATATATCGAGGTCAAATTCGATATTCTTTTCAATTAAGATCTGTGCTGCTCGTTCAGTAAATGCAACAGTATCAAGTCGCTCAATATGAAATCCTTGGCACCTACTATGAATTGCAGGAATAATTTTATTTGGATAATTACATGTTAAAATAAACCTAACCGTAGCGTGATATTCCTCCATCACTCCACGCAATGCCGCTTGTGCATTATGCGACAAATAATCTGCTTCATCTAACAAAATTACCTTAAACTCACCAAACGGAATTGTGCTAGAAAATGCTACAATCTTATTTCTAATATCATCTACACTATTTGTTCTACTAGCATTAATCAACATTAGGTCGTGATCAATCACCTCAAGCTGATTAATAAGAATTTTTGCTATGGTTGTTTTCCCCGTACCAGGACTTCCGCTAAAAAGTAGATGTGGGAAAATTCCGTCATCTAACCATTTTTGCACAGTCTTTTTTTGGTCTTCGCTTTGAAAGACGTATTCATCGACCGTGTTCGGTCTAAATTCTTCAACCCATAACATAAATGTATCCTATTGCTAATTTTAACAAATTACAGAGTCAAAGTCAATTAATTTTAATTTGGCTGCTACAGTATTAAAGTCTTCATCAAAGATTGATATTTTAAATTGAATTCGGTCTTTGTCACCAGCAATTACTCCGTGTGGAGTTTTTGTATCAAGTAATGCTGTTTCATATTGATAACGATTATATCCTGGATAATATATTATACCATCCCCTCCAGAAATATTATGATTAATAGAACATAATGTATTAGGATCTATATGAGCATGAACTATTGTTTTCTTCTGCATCCAAAAAAACGTACTTGAAATTATATTTAGATTTAATAGGGTTGTAAATTCAGACATAATTTTCTTGATATACGGAAATTCTTTAATACAATTTTTGTTAACATTAAGCCAGGTAGAAAAATTTGGGGCGTGGAAGATTACTAAATTATGTTTAACTAAATTAAAAATTCGTAGCAATTCAATATTATCAAATGGATAAACAAATGGTATAATTTTGTTCACAGTAATTTACTTTTAACTTGATCGAATGTCTCGTCAAAAATGGATAATTTAAAAAGGATTCTATCATCACCTTTGTTCATTACTCCATGCGTTAGAGTAGTATCTAATAGAGCAGTTTCGTAAAAAAATGCTCCATAACCTGTATAGGTAACTGGTGATTCTTCGCCTAGTATTACATGGTTAATTGAACATTTAGTATTAAGATCAATATGGTCTCTAAGTATTGTATTTTTAGTTAACATGTAAAACCTTGGCGAAACATATCCAGTAATACCATATTTTATAACTAGAGCTTTAGTTATATTATTAACATATGGTACATTTTCTTTTTCTAATTCTCTACTTACTAACCAATTACTTGATGGCATTAGGTTCCTGGGATCTGCATATTCTGTTAATGTATGTCGTACGCTCTCAAATTCTTTAAACAACAGATCATTGTCAAATGGGAATTTAAATTTAAAAACTGGATCCATTATTTTTGTTGCCTGCGTTTCAATTGCATAAAGGAATAAAATTTATCATTGTTGTTAACTTTATCTTTTTTATCTTGGTTTAAATCTTTCCAAAAAACAGTAGAAACTTTACTGTTACATAATGGACAATACCAACCATATTTATCTTTAGTGTATGATATTTCACATCTAAAACAAACTATTGGACCAAATGATTTGATTATTGTACTATCTATTTTTTCTAGGTACTTATAGATCACAAATCGTTGGATTTACGATTTTCTGAATAATGCACATCAAATTCACCACCAGGATATCGACTCTTAAGTTTTTCTACATTTTCTGCAATTACATCATTTGGATCAAGTCGGAGCGCTCTACACGCATTGGCCCAATACCAAATAATATCACCTAGTTCACGTTTCATGTGGAAAATGTTTTCTTCAGTTGCAGGCTTTCCTTGAAAAACTATCTTCTTAACTATTTCTTGAAACTCGCCACCTTCCGATCCCAATCCAATAGCTGCATTTAATAAAACTGATGCATTAAATGTACCATCAAGTTCAAGTAACCGTTTAACTAATATTTCGGTATTTTCTGTTTCTGGACTTGTTACTGTCTTTACAAACTCTTGGTATTTTTTTAAATCTACTTGCGACATCAAAATTCTCCTTGAATATCATCAACCAATTCTTCATCTGACACTAATAGTATATCGTTATTATCGACCCTTCGAATCGTTATCCGCTCACCATCTTCGGTTTCAATGTCCAGACCCCTCGTCCATCGCCCGTGGGCTACGCAAATCCATTGTCCCACTTTGACATCAGTCTGTTCATGACCGATAGCATATACCTGTGCCCATCGCGGACGAACTCCACGTGATTTCATATCGTCGCTTGGTAATAGTACGCCAGAACTTGTAGTTCTATGCGCAAAATTCATATCCCGTACAATTACATAATCATGTAACGGTTTTATTGATTTGATTTTATATGTGAACATATTAGACTTTTTTAGTTGGGGCTAATTCATCAACTTGTTTATTGGGTTGTTTATAATGTTTTTTCATTACCTGGTTTCTAGTTTTAATGATTTTTCCGCCCTTCCCCAATTCATCACCTCGGGCATTAACTTTCATATTACCCACCGCAATTGTTTCCTCATTAGTGAGACGTAATTGATCCATGTCTAATTTCTTTCCTCTTGCTGTTCTATATATCTTTTTTGCCATTTTCGTTCTCCAACGTTATTATCTATTTACTTAAAAAATTCATGGTAATCTAAATCATATTTCAAAGAATCAATTTTGTGGATCCCGATTAAGAATAATACATAACTTGCTACGCTACTGCCACGCCCGACTCCCCAAACTATATTATTTTGTTTCATTAATGTTACTAATTCGTCTAAATATATCAATAATTTATCTAACCGGCGATTTTCAAATTCAGTTAATTCGTCAATCACTCTTTGTTTTTCAGATTCATAGTTGCATTGACCAAATAATTTTGCTTTAAGTATTTCATATTTTAATTGAGGATGCTCATCATCGGGAATTTTTGTAATTCTGTTCCATTTTGATTGAAGTGTGGTGTCTATATCTTCAATTGTTCCAATATATTCAACCGTAGCATATCTAATTTGTTGTAGAATGTCAATTGAAGTTTCAGGATGTTCGTACAAATAATCACAAATCTCTTCTCGAGTAAAAATAGGAAATCCAGCGTGATCAAGTTTCATTTTTACCGCCGGGAATTACCGTAGGAGTAAATTTCTTTAGTTCAGAAGCCAGTCCTAAATTTATACTCTCCCAGGTAATTAATTCTTTTGTAGCAATGTCATTAATGCTGGTATCATTTCGCATCCACCATGGTGGTGAACCCGCCGGCATCCATGGGGCTGTATTAGTACCATCTGCTATATCGATACCTGTAATAGAATATTTAATATATTCACCTAATCCACTTGATATAGCTAATTTATTAAGAATGATTTTATTATTTAAAATTCTAGATAATTTTAGGAATAACATTGCGCCAACAGTAAAATCTGACGGCGGTTGATTGGTTTGAAATATGATTTGATTAAAATGTTCGGTAATAAGATCAAATGCCGGAGTTTCAAAATTAATAAGGACGCAACAATTAAAATGTGCTTCCATGTACCATTTTAATCGTTGAAAATAAATGTGCTGTTCTTCTAAAATTTCAGTGTTGGTAATTAGGTCAAATTCGAATTCGTAGGTATTGGGAACGAGACTATTCTCAATTGCAATTATTGCTCCAACACCACAACCCCAAGTTAAATTTACATTCATCCAATGTCAATGATGTCTTTAAAGGTCTTTCCAGATTTACTTATTAATTCATCTAACTGTTTGGTATTTCGTTTATTTTGTTCAAACATATAATCTTCGAGAATCATAAGTAATTGACCAGCAAGTTCACCGCTCCTCAATCTATATGATACGCTTAATCGACGTTGAATGTCAAATATTTTTTCCGTTAATTCCTTATCAGATAACGTAGTTAAATCTGTAGATAATGGATGCATTATCCAGTTACGATTGTACTAAACACATTTGAGTTTGAATCATCCATTGCAGTAAATTCAATTGAAGCTGTTGCAAGAGTAGAAATTCCAAATGCATTAGCTGCTAAATTATTATTCGTGTCTGGAACTAAAACACTAATGTTTGAGCCTAATAGGTTTTGAACAAACACTTTTGATGTCTTACCACGGTTACCTGTAGCACTATATGAAATAGTAACGTTAGCATTCGCTGTCAACGCAGTGACTTCTGTCCCAGTTGCACTGAGGTCAAGCGTATGAGCGGTAACGTTTGATGTGGTTGCTAAATTGGCACTGTGTTGATATAATTTGTTTCTTGTAAGATCTTTAACTAAGAAACTACTGCCGCCGTCGGTACTAGTAAATTCAAACCAAAACGTTTTAGGAAATGTATCATGTTGTGAAAATGTAAAAACTTTAGTTGTTGAATTATAATCCTGTAGGTCTGAATCTTCGTAGTAAGTATTACCGTTATCTAATGTTACGGTATGACCAACAGCAACAATTGTAATTTCTGCTAATACTCGGCAAAGCTTTCCGTTTAAAAATCCAGAGAATGTTAATGTTAATGGGTTATCTGTCGTTACTGTTTGATAATGAGCACTTTGATGGTTAAGTTGAATCGTTCCGCTAGTAGTGCCATGGTCAAATATCTGTTCAACTTGATCTGAAATAATTGCACCTTTAAGTTGATAGGTACGTTGTAGATTGTTAAAATTACCATCTACGGTTTGACCGCTAAGGGGTTCTTTAAGGACAACCTTATTTTGCATGTCTTCAATTTCTGCTTTTGCATAGGTGAAGTTATTTTTACTGTTAGTAAAATTGTCTCTAAAACCTTGTGAATCGTTATCTTGCCCGGCCACAGGGTAGGTTCCGTCGATATTACTTGGATTAATATTACTTGCCATTTAAATGCTCCGAATATGCTATTATTTATGTTCCGAGAATATTGTTATTCGGGAACTTTAAGTATTTATCATTCACATCTTGTTCGGAATAGACGTCTCTTCCAGCCAAAAAGCGTAAACTATTAGCGTCAAACGTAGTTCTATTAGCATTAGGAATAGCATCGGGATCATTAACATATTCCGAACCATAGTGTCCATCGACCTGATCTCCGTGGAAATATACATTACCCGATGACCCTATACTTGGTGCGTGGATCAACACGTTAGAATTAAATGGATAGACTCTAATATTCCCAACTACAGAATAGTCATATCTCCCACCATAAATATCAAACGTTGATTCTGGTGCTGTAATAAAGGTCATCGTATTTTTATCATAATTAGCTAATAAATCAGTATCCCACAAATATCTATCTACTGCAAATGTTAATCTCTTAAAATCAAAATAATCTGCATGGGTAGGATCTAAATTTTCTAACTTCGATAATTGATATGCAATTTTATCACTCTTACCTGGTTTAGTATATACTAAGACACATGCCTTAATAAAACCCAACACCCGCCCATTATCCTGTCTATCAACCATCCACTGCGGAAGTTCTTTATTTACTTGGCCGAATTCGGTAATTAATAATTTACGCATATTATTAATGTTATTTGGATATACAGTAACTATATCAGGAATGTTACTATCTACCACATTAATTGAGGAATTAACATTTGTTCCATCATCTGTATCGGTAGTATCGATTATTTCGACATAAACAATTTCATATAAGGTATTCAAGTCATCGTCTAAAACTTTTGCAGTCTTAATACCATTAAAATTAAATTGTTTAGTAAAGTGCATCTTAGACATCACTTCTACATAATCCGCTGCTAATGTTGGGGTTAATCCATTTACTACTAACATCCTTAAATCATTTTGAATCCCAAAATATGTATCACCATATCTATAAACATCAGCTTCAGGAATAATACTTCTATTTTCTAATAAATTTTTGAGAGTAACTCGTTCATCCAATGGTAATCTACCTACTAAAAATACACTTTCATACGGAATTAAATTTTTCCTATCAATTAAGATTGTGAAAACTCTACTAGTATTAACAGTACCTTCTAAGTCATATGCTCTTACTGAAAAACTATAGGTTTGATCGAATGTTGTTTCAGCATCAACAAATAAATGAAATTTATCAAATGTAGTAGCATTACTATCTAAGCTAAATGTTGCAAAGCTGGCTCTCCCTACAATCATTCCAGTATTCAATAACAATAATCCTGCAGGAAGTTTGTTATAATCTCCTTGTACTAATTCAAAATATACAGTATGACCATTGTCAATTGAAGCTTCAATTTGGAACTCACTAATTTCACCATTTCCTAGTGATCCCAAGAATGAATCAGATAGCCAGGTTAATGTTCCTAATTCTTGTCCAGTTATTGTTAATGTAAATGGTTTACGTTCGCTATAATATAATGCTGGATCAATTCCTGGATATGCTGGTTCTGTAACAAACTTTTTTCTTGCACGGACATAAAATAGATATGTAACAGATAATTCGCTACCTGCAGGAATATATCCATATAACCATCCAGTATCTTCATCTAGAACTAATCCCGGCGGAAATTCACCTTCGGTCGCAGATCCAACTACTGTAGTATCATATGCTACATTATCGTAGGGGGCTTCAACTTGGTCATAACCTACGCCAACACCTAAATCATATTCGTATATGATTATGTCATTATCTAAATCTACCCCATTAAATTTATACATAAAAAAATTATCATGCTTTACTGGACCAATCTCACCTTCATCATTGTAAATAATTGGAGAATGTAATGTTGTCCTATCTGCCGTGTATAACTCTGTATCAGCAGTAATTAAAACTGAACTAGCAGCCATTAATTGACTTGGCACTACTCTAATTTCAAATGTTTGTAAATCTTGTAACTTACCATCATCCGCTAATACACCAAAGCTAAATGATTTGTATGGGGTTGTGCTTGCGGTACTAAACGCGATTAACGTCACGTAACCTTTAATTAATCCAGTATTAGGATCTATTGTAACTCCCGGAGGAAGAACACCATTTACAATAGTATATTCAATGTCGTCTTGATCTAAGTCAATTACATCAATTTGAAATTCTACATATTCACCCTCAATTACAGTATCTATTAATGTCTCCGGATTAATAATATCTGGAGGACTTTCTCCTACAACGGTTAATTCAAATGTTCGATCAGCTATTCTGCTGTCTAATGAATAAACTCCAAACACCAACTGGGCACCATTTATCGGGGCTCTGTTTAAAGTTACAGTTATATTATTGGTTTGCGTATCATCTCGAGTATAAATTGCTGAAACAGGTTGATTATCTTGGAGAACTAATATTTTATAAATGTCATAATCAACTGTAATAGGTAAAATAAATTCCGTTGAAGATCCATCGCCTATATCAATAGTAAAATGATTGGCTACACGGCTCCTTACCGCAAATGTGCTGATTGTAGCTGCTGATACGTTAGTAGGAACCCCAACAATTTTTAATGAGGTTAACGGGCTCCCCGCCAATGTACCGAAACCATTTAAATGAATACCTTGAGGTGGTTCACCGGCAATCAATTCAAATAGAATAGGAGCATCGTCAAACTCACTATCACTTGCTTGAATAGTAAATTCATAGAATTTTTGCTCAGGAATTGTTCCTAAGTTACCACTCTTTGTTATCCATATAGGTTGACTAGTCATGTTTACGCTGCGGTTGTAACAGCGGTCCAGGTACCTGCACCATCAGTAGCTACATACATTCTATCACCCGTTCCAGAACCATCTGATCGAAGATATAAAGAACCCTTTGCTGCTGAAATTGTTGGTGCACCGCTTCCAAAAAATATTCCAAAGTTAGCAGTAGAACTAACCATTAACCCAGCACCTAATGTACCATTAGCTGGAATTGCTGTATTAGACTGAGCTGTTAAACTTGCAATAAGATTAACCTGCGCATCTTGTTGTACGGTGACAGCGTCAACAGGAGCAATACTTCCGTTCGGGGTTGTTGCCAATATCCATCTTCCTGGTGCCGAAGTATCAGATACAGTTCCAGCGTCAACCTCAAATCGCCAATCACCAAATAATTTATAATTTGATCCGGTCCACCCCGCCGCGTAAGCAGATCCTAAATCTTGGCCAGTCGTTACGGTTGCATGGGAATTTGAATTTGAATTTGACCTAGCAAATACATGTAATGGTCCAAGAGTAAGTGAATGCCTATGGAAAATAGATTGTGCTATGTTTATGCCATCAATGTCTGACACTTTAAATGAAGATTCATATGTAGTACCGTTAATGTTGACTCCGCTGTCTTCAGTTCCTGGATCGCCAATAACAGCTCGTCCAGTAACAAAAAGACTTTGGGCTACTGTTAAATTACTTCCATCTGTGGTTATATTTGCATCGCCACCAAAAACAGCAGAATCATTAAATTGGATTGCTCCAGTTGGACCTGCTGGGACAGATCCAGCGATTGTACCATATAATTCAGTAAAATTTTGATTAGTTTTAATAAATGATGTCCGAATTGGATCACCTGTTCCATCGTTTGCATTAATTCCTACGCTTATTGTTTGCTGTGCCATAATTATAATCCTTACTCATTATTTATAAGGATTAGGTTTTTGAGTTATTTGGCCACAAAAAAACCCAACATATTATGTCGGGTTCTTTCAAGCAATTGATTTTATACCAAGTCTTTATTTAACACAGTTATATCAAGTATTTCGTTATTACGTTCTACTGTAATTATCGGGTTACTACGTGGATCTTTAAGAAACAATTCATCTACTAGATCTAATAGAGAGCTAATATTAACACCGTTAATAGCAACAATTTTGTCTCCTTCTATGAAATATTTGTTCATTTTATCATTATGAATTTTGACAAAATATACACCATCTGATCGTTCACCATACGCTACACCTAACTCTAATCGTTTTGCACTTCCATGTCTAAGAATGGAATCTAACATTCGTTTAATATGAACTGAGCTTACAGCAAAATTAATACCGATGTTTCCTCTACTCGGAGAATAGATAAAACTAGCCATTCCTAATACTTCGCCGTTTGCATTAAAAATTGGACCACCACTATTACCAGGATTAATGGGGGTATCAGTCTGAACTATTTTAACTGTAGGCAAACTACGATCAAGATGCCATGTTGAACTAATGATTCCTTTTGTTAATGTAAATTGAATTCCTAATGGATGACCAATTGCGTAAACATCCTCACCAACAATTAACTTTTTAGTATTGAGTGGGAATGGTTTTCCTTTGACATTTACTTTGAGAAATAAAAGATCAGCTTTTTTATCTCTAGCTATGATTTTGCCTTTGATTTTGACGTCGCTATTTTCACTACGCATCTCAAAATAATCAGAGGATTCAATTACGTGACTGGCCGTAACAATAATATCGTCAGTTACATAAAATGCTGTGCCATTTCCAACTCTAGGTACTGGACCAATATTAGTAATAGCAAAATTAATAACGTTAACTACAAGAACGGAATCGTTTAACTTTTCAAAATCTAATGGCGCGGAATAAACAACGTTAGAAAAGAAAATGAGAAAACCTAAAAAAAAGGTTCTCATCAAAATGGTGAGAAACTACTCCCACACCCACATGTGGTAGCAGCCCCTGGATTGCTAATTGTGAACTGTTCCCCTTCGAGTCCTGATAGAAAATTAATTGTTACGTCTTCTAAATATTGATAGCTTATTGGATCTACTACTACCTCAACATCATCGTAGGTAAATTTAAGATCATCTTCTGCAACTTCGTGGTCAAGAGTGAAGCCATATTGAAATCCACTACATCCACCACCTTGAACAAATACTCGTAACTTTAAACCTGAATCAGGCTCTTCAGTTATAATTTCATGCAATTTACTAATTGCATTATCAGTAATAGTAATCATCGTCTGTAAATTATTCTTCCTTTAGTTAAATCGTATGGGCTGCATTCTAATTCCACTTTATCACCCAATTGTATGTTAATATCAAATTGTCTTAGCTTACCTCCTAAGTATGCTATAATGTTTGTGCCTCCGTCAATCTCAACTTTAAATCGAGCATTAGGTAATAATTCTGCTACCATCCCTTCCAACTTAATCAATTCTTCCTTTGCCACATGTTTCCTTTCTTAGTTAGTTATTGCTAATTCAGTTCTTGTAATAGTCTTCACCTTAATATCAGAATCTCTATAGCCATATATGAGTCTTTGTTTATTAGGGTATCTTGCAAAGATATTTTCTAACATTTCTGCTTCGCTGTTACCTTGTCCTAAAAATTTATGTTCAACTGCGTCCCATGCTAGGAATACTTGTTGTTCGCCGTACGGTACTTGCTCAACTTCAATAAGAGACATTTCAATAATGTCTTTCCTAAACGAAGATACCTCAGCATCCATTTCTTTAAGTTTTCTTTTATAATAAAGCTCAATAAAAAATGATCCAATCATAACAATTAGGATTAAGATAAAAAGAGTTTCTACCATGATAATTTGTCCATAACAAAGTATTTATTAGATAATTTTGGGATTAGATGGAGCCCTATCCGAATGTATTTTCACCCCAATTTTGCGTATCGTGTCTGCCATTGTTTGTGGCGATTCATTAAATGCTACTAATATATCATCTTTTGTAATACCTTTTTGAGCGTTAAAGGAATAGATTTCATAATGGCGTTGTTGGTTATATCTTGCTCGCAACAATAAATTAGAAATCAAATTGGCTAATCGGTTTACTATTTTGGGTGGATTCGCTTTTGGATGGGCTTTAAGAATTTCAAAAACAACAATTTTTTCTTCTTCGGCAATCTCAATAAGATGTTCCAATCCAGTATTATCCCACGACACAATAAATTGTGGCCATGAATTTGGTAACTTTTTGGTGGACATATTTATTATTATATAACATTATTTTGGAGAAGTCAAAAAGGTCCGTCGTGCGTAATTGGTTCATTAATTCTCTCTATTGCTGGCTTATTTGGCTTTATTTTTTTATGTGGTTGGATCACTTCAGCAAGTTCTAATCGCCCATCCTCTGCATCTCTATTAAATGCATGTTTTTTTGATTCTTTATTATTTTTTTGTTCTTTCCGAATTTTTTCAAGCCTTTCGTTAATATATTCATCTTTTTGAAACATATGTAGTCTACTAGTGGAAACATTTTTTTCTTTAACCCAAAGCTCAGTAAATCCCTTATCATCAATAAAAACGGTTCGATGACTAATATATATAAATTCGGTTTTTGGAAGTCCAGGAATTGGGCGCCCAATCACATCAATTATCCAAAATAAATGGGTAAGAATAAGAACCGTTCCGATCAATGGAATCGCAAGTTTTATTCGCATTGATAACTTTGATTTAATGACCAGAATGAATGATAACGCAACAATGAATGAGATCAATATAATAAACGGGAATAAATTTAATGTTAGTATCATGGTTGTGTTTGGTCGCTTCCGGTATATTCACCGGAACCAGCATAAATGCTGGGGACTTTTTTAACTAATGATTCGAATGAGTCATCAAAGCGGTGGATTAGTTTGTTGCTCTCCATTATAAATGCATAAACTGTAGCTTCTTCTCCTTGTTTATCTAACGTTACTTCTTTACTAAAAACAAATTTGTATGGATTTAATTGGATCATTTCAACCTTAATTAGTTCTTTTACTCCGCCAGTATGTGCTCGATAAAAATGCACATTTATTTTCCATGTTCCGACTAATACACCTCGTATCGAAACAGTTTCAACATTGGTTTTTATAGTTATTAATTCACCATTGATGCTAACAGTGTCATTCCAATATCCTCGATCATCTCTATCTAAGTGCATTAGACCTGTATCTTTATTTCTAAAATAAAGAATGTTCTTTTCGGGATCTTCGATCCATATATCAATATCATTTAAACTTATATCGTCCCATCTCATTGTAATAAGAAATTCTGCTATAGGAGTAACATCACCTTTTTTAACAGGATTAATTAAAAGAAATGTTAATATAAATAGTGACGTAAATACCAATGCCAAATTGAATAACAAATCAATAAACGACAAATTGCTATTGAATCTAGTTCTTAACATGTTACTTGTTGTGCTCTAAATTTATTAATTGAACTTTGACCAATAAATTAGCTAATAATCCCACTAAGGTGGTGACTAAAGATGTACCCATTCCTAGAGCCATGCTTTTGATAATTCCTTTAGCAGCATCAATGTTTTGAAAATCTACCCCCACAAACGCTGTACTTAAAATGAATATGAATCCTACTATTGTTCCAATCATTCCTAATGTTAAACATGACTCGGCATAGAACCAAATCATTTCTAATTGTTCATTGAATTTAATTTTTGAAGTTCTATTTTTTGTTATGTGGCCTAGGTACCCAGTTACTAATAAGTAACTGAATAGAATTACAAAACTTAGTTTGGTAATGTCTATATTATACAACCAAACAAAGCCATCGAAATATTGAATGACGCCTAGCCCTAGCAAATTCAAACATACAAACAACCACCAATACCAGAATGTTTTCATATTATTCCCTCAGCCAATTATTTAGCCATAAGTATTATTATGCAAATGAATCCAAACTTTAACAAAATTAATCTAAATCTTAAAAATATAGACTATAATCAATTCAAATCAAACCGTTTGATGAAGGAATTTAATTATGGTAATGGAGTATTTTTACGGTTTTTTCATATTAATAATATGGAATATTTTAAATCATGTCATATTACTAATCCATTTATTTTACTGCCTTACGAAGTTAGATATGGAGAAATCGAGGGTCCAGGAAATGTTAGACCACATATTGATCATCGTAGATCGGTAGCCTTAAATTATTATTTTGAATCTGGAAATTGTATTACCCGCACTTATTCTTTAAAAGAAAATGCTCTTATGCTAGCAGAGAAACACAACGATGGTTTATCTCATAACATCTATCGGGACGAAGACTTAATAGAGAATGGTAGCTTTGTAGCTGAGGATGGAGACGCATATCTCCTTAATGTAAGTAAAATACATTCAGTAGAGTGTCCTGGTCAAAAAATTAGAAAATTTATTTCTTATTCATGGGATTACAGGAATACTTTTAAAGAAATATATAATGGTTTAATAGATTATGCAATTTGAAATAAAAAAAATAGTCGAAATAGATATTAATTTAGTTACTGACTTTATAGCAAAACAAAAGACTTTTGTTAGAACTACGGGGGTGGCGGAAAATCCTAGCAAATACCTTAGTTCTAACACTAAAACGATATATGGCGCATTCAAAAATAATGAACTGGTTAGTATGTTAGGAGCTAGTTTTTCTTTAACTGATAATTCATATATTATAGTTGCTATGAAGACTGTTCCTAATAAATTTAAATATTTTAATATGAAAGAGAACGGACTTGGTTTACTGTGGGAAAAAATTATATCTGAATTTGAAGCAAACGGTTATTATACTTTTTATTTATTACATAATAGAACAAAATGGCCAATACAAAAAATGGGTAAAATGTGGATTGATAATATACCAAGTCTAAAAAAGTATTATGGTACAATACACTCTATTATCCCAGCAAATACTCGCCCCAAATTTGATATGCATTGGCGACTAATGGGAGAAACGACTTGGCCTACTGATATGATATTAGAAAAACGTGCTCTTAAGTCATTATATTATCCTGCTGATTATAAAATTTATAATGTAATTACTGAAGAAGAAATAGAATATGATAAACTTTAATTAGTTATTATAGGACCATTATATTTTTCTATATTTCTAATCATCAAGTTTCTTATCGTAGGATTATCATCTAAATCACTATAAAATAAAATAGTATATCGATCCATTCGCGTACTGTAATTTTTATATGCATGTGGCCAATATCCATTAAAAAACCAAACCGATCCCTCTGTAAAGTTTTCAATATAAAATTTATCAGAATTTTTGTATTCATCTTGAGTTAAAAAAGTAAGTCTTTTATCATCTGCTGGCATATCTTTCGATACTATATGAGCTACATTTGAATTAGTAATGATTGGAATATGCATTATACATTGTTCAGGTTTGTTATACCATTTTATTAATGAATCATTTTGATGACTGTGCCATCCTAGGCTATGTTCAGTTCCTGATTTTACTATTTTGCATAGAATTGGCTTATCTGTAATAGTTAAAATAAGGTCTTTAAGTTTAGGAAATTTATCAGCAATATCAGTCCAATACCAATTTCTATTATTTATTGGAACATCATAATAGTGCTGTACTTCAGTTTTTTCTGGGTTTGTCCACCAAGCAAAATGTTCTCTAACTATACTAGATTTTTTAGAAGGATCTACTGTAGAAATTGTAAAGTGTTTATAATTCTTATGTCGCTCTTTTACTTCTGGAGTTAACTTGAAATATGGCGGAATATAATCATACCAAACTGAATTGGATAAAATTTCTTCCTTAATACCGTCAAAATCAAAATCAACATCTAACTTTAGAAATGGAATATTTTTTAATTTTGCTTCAATTTCGTTGGAGTTACTTATTTTCATATAAATATATTTATAAGCTACTATTATGTTAAACAACTTTTACTCCACAGCAACTGGAATTGCAATTACACAAAAATTGTTTACCCTTATTATATTGGGGGTTTTGTTTTTGGTTGCAGTGCCTAGTCAATGGTGGTTATTGAGTATTTTTGTGTATTTTCTCACTGGATGTTTGGGTATTACAATTACATTTCACAGATACTTAACTCATAAAAGTTTTTCGATGCCTAAATGGATGGAATATTTGTTTTCCTTTTTTGCTGCTATGGGTGGAACTGGATCATCAATAGGTTGGGTTGCTGTACATAAAACACATCATAGAGAAAGTGATACTGAACTAGATCCTCACAGTCCACATACAAGAGGATTAAAATTACTTCTTTCCTCATATAAGTATGAATTTAATCATTGGGATTCTAGACGGTTATTAGAAGATAAATTTCACCTTTACTTACATGCGTATTATTATATAATCTTTATTATTTGGGGAGCGTTGTTATTCTTAATTGATTGGAAGATAGGTATATTTGGATTTATTGTTCCAGTTACTATTCAAATTTGGATTAGCAATTTAAGCAATTGGGGGAATCACTTATTTGGTTATAAAAATTATGATACGGACGATCATAGTAAGAATACATGGTGGTTAGCATTATTGGCATGGGGAGAAGGATGGCATAATAATCATCATGCACAACCGTGGCATTATAGTTTCCAAAGAAAATGGTGGGAATTTGATATCAGTGCTTACACAATTCAATTAATTTGTTTGTTAACAGGTAATTGGACCGATTTAAAAGAAAGAGTCAAAAAATATAAAACTACTTAATTTGTTTCTTCGTATATTTTAAATTCTACGGAAATAAAATTATCTGAGAATTCTATAAGATGTTTTTTAGGATCCTTAATTTTGTCGTAATAGTTAAAAAGCTCAGTTTTATCTTCTGCTCGAACCTCGACAGTAACGGATGATTTGGAAAAGTTAATTTCAAATGAATGGAGTTTTCCTTCTTTGATTCGTGTTTTTGCCTCAGTTGATCGATGATTAAATTTTTCCCGATCGTGTTCTTTTCTATGAACAAGATACGCTTCCATATTAATAATTTGAAGTGATGTTTTCAATACAAACATAATTATACCTTTAATATTTGATGAATTTTGTTGTATTCATTGTTGGATTTGGTCCAATTTGTTGATTCTTGTAGATACAAATTTTTTGCATCTTCATTTACAAAGTCAAAGACAATGACTGTCTCATCTTTGGTAATAACCTTTTTATAATTTAATAAAAGGTTGTCTCGAAAGAATTTCATTAAGAGGTCGTTAAGCCCATTAAAACCATCTAGAGTGCGGTCATATGTTTCGGTATCTGACACATTAGAATATTTAACAACGATTTGATTCATAGAATTTCTCCGACTTGTTGATTTATTTATCTATGTGTTATTGCTCTCAAAAAGAATTCTAGATTCATAACCATTATTTTTAAATATTGATCGAGCAGATTCCCCAATTAAATTAGTAATAAATTCGTTATATTTTTTCATATTAATTTGATATTGTTCTTGAGAAGTCATTAAAAATTTTGATACCTTGCACAAATTATTGCTGCTGTCATAGTATACCTTAGTTTCCCAAGAATTACAATTAAAAATAATATATTCAAAAAACTTAAATTTGATTTTAATGTTGTCTTCGTTGGATATATTAGAGAGAATACCGATATCAAAATGCTGTTTATTTTTTGGCGCAATCATCAAATATTTACAAGAATACGAATTTAGGCTTTGATCGTCGATGGACTTAAACGCCCTTCTCATTGACGTCAACAAAGAATAGATAAAAAGAACTCCTTCGTGTGTTGGTTCCATTCCCTCTATGGTTTTTGAAATGGCAGTAATTAAATTTTTCTTAGAGTCTGATTTCGTTTCATATGTAATTGTAGAAGGAGTAATGTTCGTCATTAATGAAATAACATTACCTTGATTAATTTGTTGTTTAGTAATCTGTAGTCGTCGATTGAATTTATCAAAACTATCTATCGACCTATTAGTTAGATATTTTGTAAGATTATCATCAAACACCATTTCTTGTATGAATATAAACATAAATTATTTATCTGACTGATATTATTCTAATAAATATTTAATATGACATATATTATTCCCAATGAAGGTTGGCCTGTAACGATTAATGTCGATATACGCGATCTAACCGATTCTGATGTTAAAGAAATTGCAAAATTACTTGTCACCAAGGCTGTTGTTGTTTTCAAAAATCAACAATTGCAAATTAGGGATGAACTGAACTTTCTAGGTAAATTTGGTGATCTTTATCACTACAAGCTAAAAAAGGAGGAACACATTAATGCTGTTACTCCCGACTCTAAGTTTGTTGCTAATGTGACAGGTAAAAAAAATGCTTACGGGTTACCCGGATTGCACGGCGGAACAGATAATTTAGACTGGCATTGCAATAACCCGTGGCAGTCAGATCGAATGCCTATAGTTTATTTGTATGCACTTGCCGGATCGGCAGGTAGTAGAACAAGCTATAATAATTCGATTCTTGCTTACAAAGACTTGCCGATCGAATGGAAAGAGAAAATTGAAAATTTACGTCTTCGTGTAGGAATGCTATATGACAATTATTCTCAGTTTGGTAAAAGTTTTCATATGCCCACTACTGAGGTAGATGACTACCATCCCTCAATTCATCAAAAAAATATAGGAAATATAGATGTTCTTTATTTTCCTTTTTTACAAATACATGGATTACTCGGATACAATGATATGAAGAAAGAAGAGGCAGAAATAGTAAATTATCTTCGAGACTTTATATTGCAAGATAAGTATGTTTATCATCATGATTGGGATGACGGAGATGTTGTAATAGCAGATCAATGGTCGGGATTACATAAACGCTGGGCATTTAAAGACATGGAAAATCGACTCCTTCATAGAATTTTAGCTAACTACAGCAAGGTATTTTAACGTGCTATCAAATTTAGACCCTGATAACTTCCTAAAACATAATATAGATCTTAAATTAAAGATTATTAGCTTAATTGCTCACTCGATCTTTCTTTGGTGGTGTGTAACTTCCTTTAGTTTACCTGTGTTGCTATATGGAATTTTATTTTATGTCCTAATAGGAAAGACTAGCGGAGAAATTGGTACCCATCGATATTTTGCTCATAGGTCATTTAAAACATATGATTGGGCTGAAACATTTTTCTTATTCGGAAGTACAATAATAGGTATTGGTAGTTCTTTATCCTGGTCAACCATACATAGGTATCATCATAAACATGCTGATGAGCCAATCGACATTCATAGCCCCATTCAATTAGGTTTACTTAGAACTTGGTCAACATTTTGGGGTAAAATTCCAGCAATTGATTCAAAATCTGTGCGGGACTTGATACGGAACAAGAAGGTTGTATTTTTTCATAAAAATTATTTTAAAATTTTATTAACGTATATTTTTGTCCTATTATTACTAAGTTACATATTCGGAACTATATCTATTTTAATGATAGGTTGGGTATTTACATTCATGTATACGTTTCATACAGCAGGGGCAGTTGATGGATTGTGTCATTTGTACGGTTACAGGAATTATGATACCTCGGATAATAGTAGAAACAATCTATGGCTTAACTCGTTCTTGTTTGGCAGTGGACTTCATAACAATCATCATGGCGAGCCTGGTAATTGGAATTTTAGTAGAAAATGGTATGAGGTAGATATGATGGGAAGTTTTGTTAAATATATTTTTTTAAAACATGACCGATAAATTTAATTACAAATCACTTAAAGATGTAATTGGAATAGATTTCCCACATTGGAATGCTGAACCTAGTCCGGTTCAAGGAGTAGGTAAAGATCATATTCCGATAATTAATATGGATAAGTTAATTCCAATTACACAGGAATTAAAAGAAAATCTACATGAAGAAGTCTGTATGGGTATGGCAAAATCCAAAATCCTGTCATTAGCATCCTTTCCAGGTAGTTTAAGCACAGAAGACCCCCTCCATAAAATGGGACTAGTAAATTGGACCGGAATGTTTACGGATTTAGAAAAATATGATCCTGACGGCCGCCATGTTAAAAACATCTTAAAGTTAAAAGACGAAACTCCATTAAATAGATCTGAAACGGCTTATCGGTATGCATACTTTGCTATGGGTGCTTTGATTCCATGGGCATTTACCTTATACATACGAAAGGCATTACCTCGTTACAAAACTACAAAAGGAACATGGACAGAGGACTCTGAGCATTTTCCGTTATTAAAGAATTTTCTAAGTAGCCTTCCATTTAAAACAATAGGAAGGGTATTATTTTTCGCAACTTATCCATATATGAATGTTCCGGCGCATCGAGATTATATGCCAGTGCCTCATAAAGATCACAGTGTTAACTTTTTCTTTAGCGCTGGTTGGCGTCCTAGCTTTATACTAGACAACAGTACCAAAATATACTTAGAAAAAGGTGCTACTAGTTACTTTTTCAATAATCGAGATTTTCATGGCGCGGATCTAGATCCCACATTTAGATATACATTGCGGGTTGATGGCCAATTCAATGACGAGTTGTGTGAAAAGTTAGGACTAGTAGATGGTTGGGTTTGGAATCCGGAAGTATATTCATAGTATGATACATTTACTCAATATTCCAAAACCCAAGATAACACTTAAAGATATTGATCCTAAGAAATTAAAAGTTTGGTTTAAAACGAAAGGAAATCCAGGCTATATTTCTTTTAAGCTTCCCGCCGAAATAACAGATTTAGTATATGACTGTTTTCCGAGTTTCTTTAAGAATGAAAACACTGGAGTTTATCTACAGAAAATAACGACCGACTTTAATAACTACCTTCACAAGGATCCTAGAATTTATGCATTGAATTACATTTTAGTACCGGGCGGAGGAAATGTAGAGACGTGCGTTTATGATATGAATGATGAAAATCCTATTTCATATCATATTCCAACAGAACAATGGCATTTATTAAAAACGAGCTATTTACATTGTGTTAAAAATGTAGAACAGACACGCTATGCTCTTACCATATCCTTTCGATTTGAAATAACCGATGAACAACTTGGCTGGCTAATGCTAAAAGAAGTTCTATAAAAGATTAAGGATGACGCAGAATAACAACAGGCTCAGGCACCGGCGGCCATACTTTCTTAATTCGTTTAACCAATTCTGGAAAATGTTTTTTAGGGTCTTTCGAGAAGGTGTGAAAGTACCAAGTGATATCTGTGGGAGAATAAAACCGCCAAAACATATTACCTGGTTCACTAGTATAGACCCAAATGTCACCATCGTGTTGTTGTTCAACTTTAATTCCAATTTCAGTTGAGAATTTACCAATACGATACCAATGCGGTATGTACCACATTACCATCATTGTTATAAAAAAGATCAATAATAATTTACCAAATGTCCGCACAAATTCACGTCTTATTGCCTTATCTATAACATCTTGAGTTTTATCTAACATATTGTTTTCCTTTAAAAATAATCTTTAAGTTGATCAACTACTTGAATATTCTGCTTACGGAAGTAGTTTCGAATTGCTAACCATACTTGCCCAACATTGTCGTCGTCGGAATTCAATCCACCACGACTATCCGCTGAGGAATCCGCTAATTCCACCATTTCAAAATCATCGTCCCCTGGGGTTGATGTAGTGAAATCAGCCTGGTCAGCAACAAATCCGCACACTAACAATTTATCCGGCGCACCGCGGACTGTAATTACTAGATTTTCACTATCGACATCCCCACCGGGCCCGTTTACTTTGATGTCACGGATCAACGGGATTTTTTTCAAATCAGTAATAATTTTTTGAGTATTCCATCTAAACATGTATTTCTCCTAGGTTAAAGTGGACACCAAATTGGAGTCTCACATTCTTTTCGTAAGTTGTATGGGCGACATCCACTGGTAATAGTCTTCTTTTTAAGTGAGCATATTACTTTCATATCGTCATCACAAAACCAGTCAAACGGATCTGGATCCATGGCTTCAAGGTGATGTTTACAATCCATACAGTTATTTGATTTCTTAATTCCCATTACGGTCTCCTCATCTTTCTAAAACCAAAACTTGGTGGAAGATGTTCATCCGCTGCATAATGTCCATTAGCTTCGCGTAGTTTCATTTTTAGATTAAAGATAGACAGGTCAGACGCGCTGCCCTTTAACATCTCAAAGGTTAGTTCTTTAGCCGCTTCTTTATGCTTACGAATTCGTTCGAGTTGTTCAGCGTAAGTAGCCATTATTTGTTTCCTTTAAGGGAATCAAGTAAAAATTGTTCCGCTAGTTCTTTTTTGAATTGTTTATAACCACCAGCATATTGAAATTTACTATCCATAGCAATTGCTAAGCCATACAACATATCATTCAAAAATACTTCTGGTGAGAGTTCAGAATCCTTTTCCAAAACAGAAAGATATGTATCAACGTACTGTTTTAATTTGAGGTGGGCACTCTTAGCATGCCAAGTGTAACTAGGAGCAGCTTCATTAGCCCATATTTTTTTGTTACGATCGTGTCCGTAGGGTTTCATATACCAACCATTCTATTTTCTTGTTCGTACCGTTTTTGTTCAATTTCTCTATTAACTAAATCTATCGCTCTCTTAGTTAATTCAATCTTTTTCTTAAGTCGTTTCGTCTCAGATTCAATAAATTCAGATTCTGACAAAAAGAGGCCTTCATGGCCTTTAATTTTGCATCCCACTATTGGGAAATAACTAAATTCTGCATTAACAGAACTTGCAAGTTTAGCACAAGCTCTATAATTATGTTCAATCATACCGCCTGTCGGAAGACCGAATACAAACCCAGCAATTAGAAAACATACACAGAACAATGCGAATAGGGATTTGGATATTGTCATGTCACCGAACCGTAGTTAAGAAAAACGATTAGTGAACCGATTGTAATCCACGGATGATCATGTTCATCCATAACTAGCGCAATAAAAACTGCTAACGCGATAAGGTGTCCTAATGTCATGTTAGATATCCTTTAAAAAGTTTGGTACCTCGGGTCGGACTCGAACCGACAAGCTTTACGCGAGGGATTTTAAATCCCTTGTGTTTACCGATTTCACCACCGAGGCATTTAAACATTTCTATTTCTCCTTAATCATTATTGGTACCGTTGTTTAAGTTCAACTTCAACATGTTCTACCACATCCATTACTTCAATATCTTCGCTTTTTTGTGCATGATGCATAAGAGCATCGAGCAACCAACTAATGGTTTCAAGATCTTCTTCAGTATCAGCGTAAATTTTCATTTGATTCCTTTCTCTTTCCGCTTCCGTGCTACTCCACGAAGAACATCAACAACCAGATGCGCAACAGTAAAAAAGATCGCACCTATAATAACTGCCGGAACGCTAGCATAATAAACGCCTGTGCTCATAAACAGCGCACCGAGAGTGGTGGGCCCCATGGCTAAAATTCGAGCCATCCACATGCCGTATTCATAGTCGGTCATGTTATTAAATTTTTTCATGCTTGCTGTCTGTGGTAAAAGTAATATACGGCATACCGCCGGGTAAAACAGTCCACATATTTCTCGGCATTGAATAATGAGCCATATCAGCTGCAATTCCGAGAACAACCAACGATTCCATTGTCGGATGTTCTGCCCATTGTTCTCCAGCTTTGTCCATGCAAAGATTCAGGAACGACATTCCGCCGCCGGCACCTGCATGAAAATCGCTTGGCATATCGTTCAGCAATTCACGAATTTCTTCTTTGTGTGCTGCAATTTTTTCATGGGAAAATCCATAGGTATTGATAATGCCTTCCACAACTAACGCATCCTCATGGTCACCGTTTAAGCAATCGATAACTAATTCTTGAACCTTCTTAGCTTTATCTTTCATCTCAGTCACTCCTATTAGGGTCTCCAAAATCAATTTCTTGGTGTGGCCAAACATACTTTACTCGACTTTTGCGAATTCTATCTGGCTCATTAACCAGCGCAGTAAGACATACCTGCAACCAATCACCGCATGCAGGAAATTCCTTGTAAAACTTAACTGGGTCAATGACTGGGTACATTAGTTTTCAATCCATTCAATTTTGGTAATGATGTCGCCTGTAAATCGTTCAGTCTTTACCCCAACGTCTTTCCAGGGCAAATCTTGATTCGTTGCAAGCACACCGCCCTTCGAAGGACGTTCGCCGGAATACCATTCGAAACCATCCCAATAATCGAGATATCCATCCTGAGGGTATTGTCGTTCATACCAACCTTGTTTTTTCGGATTAATCATTTTCATCCCGCAAATCCCATATATTGATCATACAAATCGAGCAACTCTTTGTCGTTGTGGTGATCCAAAAATTTAAAATCGGCAATTGCTTTATCAGCCGCAGTAATTCCGCCGTGGTCGAGAGCTTCATCATAAATTTCGTCACGGATTTTTAAAAGCCGCTGAAGAATCAAATTTCTCATTATTTAATTTCCATGAAATAAGTTTAGGATTTCGGAACCATATTAAGTTGAATCCAGTAGCCATTCCAACTACCACCAATGCCGTTGGTACCTTTGTTAATTTTGCGCGAATCCTCAAACGCCCAATAAGCTTCGTATACCGCCTTGTTAAGATCGCTATGTTGGCCGACGTTGGTACGACAATTGTCGGCTGTGCTGTAAAAGCTAATCGTCACCGGCTGATCACTTTGCTTGGCGCTGATCGACTTTGCTTGCACAATGACAAGCATCTTTTGGCTTTTCTTCATCATAGTTACTTCACCTTCTTAAAGGTTACGTGGACAATTTCGGGCCTGGCCTTTTTAAGCATACGGATGTCTTCTTTAAGATCGCTGCCACCTACTTGTTTCATAAACTTTTTGTGACCCACGATGTTTTCCTTTCTCACCCGTTCAAACTTTTCACGAAGTCTGCGGGCTACCGCGACGGACGGAACGCTAGCACTTCTGCGAGGCATTTTCGCGTCCCAACAAAATGTGTTACCATAGTCGAGGTAAACGAACTCGCCGGTTGCAGCGTCAACAATAGTGTAGAAGTTTTTCATGATGTCTCCTTACATGCTCCAGTAAGTTTCGGAAGCAGGCGAGCAGCAAAGCGGCGTGTCTTCGGCTTCCATGTATTTCTTGCCGGACATCAAGTTCGTGCGCTCGATCATTTTGACGGGATATTTCTCAGCGTATTTCTCGCGGGACATTGCGACCCACGTTTCCTGAGGTTCGTTGTGTGCCCGCCGACGGACAGCTTCGCCGAGATCAAATTTGACTTTTTTGTTGAGCTTGGTCGCCGCTATTTTTGCGCCCCGTTCGGTGGGGTAATGTGCGGCACTAAGATGACTGGGTTTTTTGTAAGGCTTCTTGGTTTTGGTATTAAGAATCAGGTAGCTCATACACTATCTCCTTAGTAACAGTGTAAGCACATTATAATGGAAAACGGGCACCATGTCAACCAAAATGCCCATTATAAATCAATGACTTACAAACCCCCCAAATTAGTAAGTTATTGTTTTCATTGAAGATTTTTTAGGGTTAGCCATAATGCAGGTTCCGCGCACCATCGCAACTGAAGAATTTCCAAGTCTGGTGTGTGCGGTTACTCCTTGGATCCATAATATAAGTTCAATATTATCCATATCCAATTTGGTTAGTGAGCGTGACGAACGAATTCGTATTCCTACATGTCGTTTTGAACTAGTATCTGCACTAGATCGAGAAGTTTTATCAGTATAAGATTGGCAAGGATAAACCTGGTGTCCAAATACTATTTTTACAGCATTGCGAAATTGGCGTGTGGTAGCCAATGGCATTTTTGAAATTTTTACCATTTATTACTCCGAAAAAAGTGCTATCCAAAGACAGACAATAGCAAATACAATTATGCCAACTATCCAATACTGTTCGCTCATTTTAGTATTCCACAGTTTGGTTACCTTTGTGCGGCACTTGTAATGCAGCATCAAAATTTAAGTCAACAAACGCCGATTTAAGAAAGCGTATGGCATCCTTTTCCGACGTAAACACCACGCTGTCATTGTGTGGCAGCGATCGGTATGCTGTGGTATATTTTACAAGGATGAATTTTGGACCATACACTTTTACAGTGCCATCTAGCACCCGTGCCTTGCAAAAGGTAAGTTCTTCAAACCGGCCACTTTCGTCGCCTGTTTGGATAACGCCGTAAACTTCATTGAGTTTATTTGCGTTTAGGAATTTTTTAATTCGATCTGTGATTTGTGTTCTCATGCACACAGTATAGCAAGGTCTAGCCAAAATTACAACCGTTTTTAAGTTGTTGATTTTAAAGGCATTTTAATGTTTAGTATTTTAGCTTCATTAAGCACCCACGGATCCGGATTCTCTTCTTTTAACAATCGTGTTACCACACGTTTTTTAGCATCCTCAGAATACCAACCCCAACCTTTCGGCGGATATAATCCTGCTGCACGATCGGCATCAAAAAACGAATCACTCATCGCCAGTCTTTTCTTGGTGATGATCTTCGTAGTCGGTTACAAATTCTTCCATAGCCATACAACTATCTTCAATATTCATTAATAGGTCAGTGGGGTCTTCTACCTGGCTCAAACTTTCAACAAACCCTTTTAACATTTCTAATTCGGCAAGCATTCTACGTT
>Ga0307378_10002936_pt1 | contig 25425 bp, 19 predicted proteins | sample UN1MG_FD_202238 | JGI IMG/M metagenome (GOLD analysis project Ga0307378, IMG submission 202238) | Soil microbial communities from Risofladan, Vaasa, Finland - UN-1 | ecosystem: Environmental > Terrestrial > Soil > Coastal area > Acid sulfate soil | place: Finland: Risofladan, Vaasa | collected...
CCGTCTACAAGATTTTCATTATTCAGTTTTACCAGAAGATCGTATATCTTGTCCCTTTTAACAGGGTTTATAGCCGAATAGTCATTATAAAAGAGCTTCGCATCAGGATCTGCTTCCCTGGCTACTCTGAATGCTTCAAAGATATAGTCCTCGCCGCAGATTGTGTACCACTGTGATGTCCTGTATGATCCGGCATCGTCAATTGCCTCATTAACAACATCCCACGCATATACTTTACCTTTGAAATGTGTCATTACGGTTGTTATATGAGTGCGAAGACGCTGTAAAACGAGCACTTTGGAAGCAGTAGCGTCTCCATCCTTAAAGATCCATGAAGGAACCTGGTTGTGCCAGCAAAGGGTATGTCCTCTCACTTTTATTCCGTTAGCCTGGGCAAAAGCAACTATTTTATCGGCATTGGTAAAGGTGAAGGTCCCTTCTGTTGGCTGGAGATTTGACCATTTCATTTCATTTTCGGCTGTAACACTGTTGAAATGACGCTTTATCAGATCTGCCTTTTTCTGGTTATCAATGAATGATGGAGGTATAGCAACTCCCATGTAAAAGTAATCGTCAGGAGTATAGTAATCCTTTAATCCCTCATCACCCTGGTTGTATTCATCGATTTTCTTCTGGAGATCATTTCCATCAGTAGTGGAATCATCCTTATTGCAGGAAGTTGCTCCAATGAAAGATAAAAATAGCAGAGGTAATAAAATTACCTTTCTACCCTTTTTCAGCATAGTATTTTTCTGCCGTATTTCTAATCAAATATAGATAAAGTGTCCGCAGTTGTTCTGCGGACACTTATTTTTATACTACAAGATTAATATCCCGGATTCTGATAGGCAGCTTTTTCATCTGCTGTCATTTCCATGCCATCTAGCTGGCCTCGTGGAATTGGGCGCAGATAGAGATAAGGTAGAATAGTGCGCGTAATTGTTTGTGCATTATGGTCTCCTTTGACGCTTGAAGCTATTCTGTAAGTAGCAGCGACTTCGGCCCATTTTTGTGTACGCACCAGATCGAACCAGCGAAAACCTTCGCCGTAATATTCACGCGAACGTTCTGCCAGAATATAGTCTATATTTATAGTTGCCGGTGTGGCAGCGATCATAGCAGCGCTATGATCCTCTACTTTTCCAACATTTTGATACCTGTCAAACTTCCACATGCCTGCACGTGCTCGAATAACATTAATCAAATCTAACGCGGTTTTACCCGCTGTAGTAGTTGCACCCTTCACAGCTGCTTCGGCCGCAATGAAGTAGAATTCAGAGAATTTGGCTATGTTAAAAGGACGGGTAACTGCGCCATTGGGTTGTCCCAATCCACCGGCGTTGTCGGTGCGGTAGGTGCTCATTTTCCACGTACCCGGATATGTTACCCGGCTTATGCCGCTTGGAGATATTACATAGTCGGCTCTTCCAGGTAAAGTTCCTCCGCCAACATTACTTAGACCTGCATCGGCAGGGTAAGTAATAGGCGTCCCCGGTTCATCGGGCAGGAAAGTCAGTATTGGATCACCTGGATAAACCGTTAACCCGTTTGCACCATAATAAAATGCAGTTTTGTCACCCCCTTTAGGCCAGTTGCCACGGTAAACATTTGTAAATGTGCCGTCATACCGTGAATCATCCGTTTTGTCGGCAAAGGTGGTTTCAATTGCTCCGATAGTGGGGGCCATACGTGTCCAGGGACGACCCAGATCTTGACATGCTTCACGCAGAACAGTACTTTTTGGACCAGTCAGGTCTGCATTTGTTGCACTTCTGATTTCTGTGTAGTTCCAGGTCATCATCCAGGAAGCAAAATTATCAGCATTGCCGCCACCGCTATACGTCAGGCTCGCTCCGTTATATTTTTCGCTTGTTTGGGTATGATCGGCGTAAAACAGGATTTCTTTGTTACGTTCATTTCCTCCCACGTTAACTTCATAAAATGTTGGCATTAAGCCGTAAGAACCCGGATTGTCAATGGCGGTTGTTGCCACGTCGTATGCCTGTTGATAATACCATGCGGCATTATGTCCGTCAGCGTCGGTTCTGGCACAATCCGGATAAGTAGGAATGCTGTTTGGGTTTTCCAGCCACCATGCGTAGGTCAGGTAGGCTTTTGCCAAAAACAGGCGTGCAACCGTTTTAGTTGCAGTGCCAGTTAAACGTCCAGCGTCCGGCAAATCAGTTATGGCTGCCAGCAGGTCAGGGAATATGCATTTAGTATAAACCTCAGGCACAGTGTTGCGCACAGAGGTTCTCACGGAGGTCGTGTTGAACTTGAGTTCCCCTGCACCCATATCCAAAGGTACTCCGCCGTATGTTTGTACCAGCATAAAATAGTCGAATGCGCGGAAGAACCGGGCTTCGGCAATCAGGGATGCAGAGAGACCTACCTCGGTTGCATTTTCAATAATACCACTGGCGGTGTTGATGGCAGGGAATGCATTGTTCCACAAAGTATTGGTACCCCCGGTAGCATCAGGAGTAATATCCCCCTGGCCGCTAACGTCCATCACTTTGAAGTTTGCATCCGCGCTCTGGGCGTATGTCGCTTCGTCAGTACCGGTTACACCTGAGTTATAGTAGTATGCATTCCCGTATATGTAGCGCAGGTGGGCATACAGTGATGTCAGTCCGCCATTAACACCCTGTTCGGTTTTGAAAAAACCGGGTTCAAAAATACTACGTGGCTGTTCTTCCAGAATATCAGAGCACGCTACCAGGAACAACGTCAACATAGTTGTTCCTATTATAGTTTTTATATTTATGTGTTTCATAATTTCCCTTTTTAAAATGTCAAATTTACTCCAATTATGTAGTTTCGGGTTGAAGGCGAGTTAAAACCTACAGTCAGTATACGATTATTGTAGCCACCTGTTGCAACATTCTCGTCACCGTATGAGTTGGTTTCAGGATCCAATCCCATTTCTTTGTTGAATTCTGAGAACATCACAAATGGGTTCTGTACGGTGAAGTATATACGCATTTTAACATCAGGGATTTTGATCAAATTTTGATTTAAGTCATACCCCAGTGAAATGTTACGCATCTTAAGGTATGAACCATTGAAGTATGCCATAGTGCTGAGATACTTCGGATTGTCGGCACTTAATACACCGCTGGGAGCAGGATACTTGGCGCCGGTGTTCGTGGGTGTCCAGTAGTCAACCTTAATTTCCCCCCTACGTCCTGTCATTAAATTGAGGTAGCTGCTCGGTCCGTTGAGGGTGCTGACGAGGACACCACCGCTTTGGAAGCTCCCAATAAGACTCAGATCAAATCCCTTATAAGTAACGCGGGTGTTAAAGCCTCCCTGAAAATCGGGATCAACATCTAAAATTTGCCTGTCGTCTCCTCCGATTGCTCTGACCGGTGTAACACCATCAGCGGCGAAGTCGCCGGTGTATTTCACCTTGATCATACCCACATTACCGCCCGGTTCCAGGATACTCCGATAAAGATCGTCTTCTTGCCATAAGCCTATCCGTTCGTAATCGTATATTGCATTGATATTATGGCCAACGAACCATCCATTACCTTCGTCCCTGGTTTGTCCCGAAGCAAGGGCTACCAGCTTGTTTTTATTCGAATACAGGTTAATGCCGGCTTCCCATGTCCATCCGTTGACATTATCCAGGATCGTACCGTTGAGTGAAATTTCAAAACCTTTGTTTTGAGTTTCCCCGATATTTGCCGTGTAACTGGTCACACCTGATGTCCGGGGTAAGCCAAGACTCAATAGAATATCTCTGGTATTCATTACATAGTACTCTATGGTACCTGACAGGCGATTTTTCAGTACGGCGAAGTCCACACCAAAGTTCCATGTTTCAGAGTACTCCCATCCTAAATTTACGTTAGGTAGTTGGGTTACATAGTACCCGGTTGCGTATGTAGCATCGCCGAAGTTGTAATCTCTGGAACTTAAACGACCAAGGGTACTGTAAGCGTCAACAGCCTGGTTGGAGGTTTGTCCATACCCTGCGCGAATTTTCAACCTGTCTATAACTGAGATGTTCCCCATAAACGACTCGTTCTTGATATTCCATCCGGCCGATACGGCAGGATAGTAATGCCACTTATGTCCCTCCGCCAGCCTTGATGAGGCATCGGCACGGACTGTAGCCGTCAGCATATACCGGTCGCTATATTCGTACATAACGCGTCCCATATAAGAAATTAACCCGGTTTGAGTATAGTCGCCATTACTGGTAGTAATTTCACCAACAGACTGCCCCAGATTGAAGTATTGGAAATCCGGTGAGGGAATACCCTTTGCTGACGTTCCTGAGTCGAAATTAGTGTTTTGCTCGGCAGAGAAAAGCGCTACTGCATTCACCCGATGTTTACCGGCAAAAATGCGGTCGTAATTAAGGAGGTTTTCAATGGTCCAGTGATAGGCATGCGAATTACTGATAGAAGCAGTTGAGATAGTTGTCGGATTGTTACTGCCAACGCCCTCTGCGGTGTAGCTGCCGTTGTTATACTGATTAAAATCCAGGCCCAGGGTGGTTCGATATTTTAAACCCTCAATCCCCGGGATTTTCATTTCGCCATATAGTGAGTTGTATGTTGAATATCCCCTGCTTTGGCTTAACCATTCATCCTTTAATCCTTCTACGACACTTCTCGTGATGGTAAACTGGTCATCTAACGGCATTCTTATGGATCTCTTTAACGTACCGTCTGCGTTATACGGGTCGGAAATAGGCGACAAGCTTAATAAAGCGTACAACCCTACCTGGTCACCTTCAGTCATATTAAAGTTACTATTTGAATTAAAACCGAATTGGAAATATTTACCTACTTCCTGATCAATGGAACTGCGTAAACTATAGCGGGTGAATTTGTTTGTAGGGATAACGCCCTGATTGCTGAGGTAGCCAATGCCGAAGCTGTAGCTGCCATTGGCGGTGCCACCGCTAAGACCTATATCATGACTTGTCTCGTTACCGTTTCTGAAAAACAAGTCTTGCCAATCGGTATTTACATTATCGGATTCATCAGGCCCATTTGTGTACCTGCCTGAAGCTGCACGAAGAGCAACAAATTCCGGCCCATCCATCATGGGGAATTTGGCAAAAACTTTGTTCACACTTAGACGACCATTGTAGGTTATTCTTGCCTTTTGTCCTTTTTGTCCTCTGTTGGTGGTAATTAAAATGACACCATTGGCACCACGTGAACCGTAAATGGCAGTTGCCGAAGCATCTTTCAATATATCAATGCTCTTAATATCGTTGTTGTTGATTTCATTGAGCCACCCGACGAAAGGAATTCCGTCAAGCACCACCAACGGATCGTTGCTTGCAGTAAGCGAGCGCGTACCCCGGATGCGAATTTGCATAGAAGAGCCTGGTCGAGTTGAGGTTTGCGATAATTCCACCCCAGGCAACCGTCCTTGTATGGACTGTGTTAAATTAGACGATGGGATATCGCGTAGGACATCTCCAGCTATTGACGCCACTGAACCTGTCACAGCTTCTCTCCGTTGAGTACCATATCCAATAACAACTACTTCCTCCAGCCCGGTAACGCTCTCTGTAAGTGTTACGTTCACTGTTGTCTGATTGCCGACAGTTACTTCTGTGGATTCATACCCGATAAAAGTAAAAGTAAGAATCGAGTTTGTCGAGGCAACTGTTATTGAATAAGTTCCATCAGCGCCTGTGAGCACTCCATTAGTGGTCCCTTTTTCAACAACATTTACCCCAGTCATGGGATTGTTGTTGGCGTCAACGACAAGACCGCGAATTGTAATCTGCTGTAAATTGTCAGAAAAACCAACATTTAAGCCTGATCCCGCCAATAATGAAACAGTGCCCTGTATTACCAGGAAACAACTGAATCCAAATATTAGCATGATTTTTTTTAAGCATTTTTGAAACAAAATGCTTTTCGAAGGGTTTTTTACCATAGATTTATAGTTTAAGAGGTTTAAAAATAGTTTTGCTATTATCCAAAACGCATAAAATTAACTTCTTAATTATCCTAAACCATAGGCATAACTATTTAATTTTCAAATACTAAATACCTAAGTCCTTAAATTCTCCCTCAGATTGTGAACAAGATAATTATCAAATTTAAAACATTATTTTCAATTATGCAACCGATTGCAAAAGAATTTTATAAGTTATTTATTTACAAAGTTTCTTATCTTTATTTTTATCATACAAATTAGTTTTAACATTAATTAAAGATCAATATGAAGCATTTATTTATTCTTTCATGGATTAATTTTTTTATTATGGTATCAGTTCAAAGTCAGCAGACAGGCATATTTCATAACAGCGCAGACATAGGTAATCCAAAAAACAAGGGTCTGGCACTCTACAATCCTTCTGACCAGAGTTACACCCTTAAAGGTTCCGGTTATAATATCTGGTTTGAAAGAGATGAATTACACTTTCTCTATAATGAAATTAAAGGGGATTTTATAATGACTGCAAATTTCAAGTTTAATGGAGAGGGTACAGAACCGCACAGGAAGACGGGATGGATGCTCCGCGCATCAACAAATGAAAATTCTCAGCATATTTCTGCAGTCCTCCACGGCGACGGACTGACGGTTATGCAGTGGAGAGATTTCAAAGGGGCAGAGATGAAAGATCCTGAAGATGAAATATTTGCAAAAGGATCAAATTATGAGATTATTCAGATTGAACGCTCCGGGAAAGTGATTTTCATGAGAGCAGCCCACTTCGGAGAGCCTCTTGAGACAATCGGTGCCTATGAGATGATGAACCTCCCGGATGAAGTGATCGCAGGACCATTTATCTGTTCCCACAACCCTGATATTATTGAAGAAGTAACTATATGGAATGTTCGTATAGACAGACCTGTCGGAGACAGATATAATCCGGGGAGGGAAGGATTTTTAGGGTGCCGCCTTGAAACAATGGATGTCTTTGATGGTAAAAGAATGGTCATATATGAAAAGCCAGGCAGGTTTGAAGCACCAAACTGGATGCCCGACGGGAAAAAGCTTCTTTTCAACATGGATGGACTGCTGTATAAAATACCTGTAAATGGCGGAGAAATCGAAAAGCTGAATACCGGTTTTGCCGACAGGAACAATAATGATCATGGCATTTCATTCAATGGCAAGTTGCTGGCCATAAGCCATCAACGCGAGGGAATGCCTGGAGGGGGCTCTACGGTATATGTCCTTCCCCTGAAGGGAGGTACTCCCGGTATGGTTACTGAAAATACTCCTTCATACTGGCATGGATGGGCTCCAAACAATAAAGAGGTAGTCTATGTCGCCCAGCGTGACGGTAAAAATATATATAACATTTACAGGAATTCTATTAAAGGAGGTAAAGAGGTTGCACTTACAGATATCGGTGAAGGAGAGCATGTGGATGGATGTGAATACTCTCCTGACGGCAATTTTATTTATTACAACGGCAGCCATACCGGAAATATGCATATCTGGCGCATTAAACCTGACGGTACAGGCAGAGAACAGCTTACATTTGATGAATACAGAAACTGGTTCCCCCATATTTCACCTGACGGTAAATGGATAGCATTCATCTCATTTCCCCCGGATATTGAGAAGAACGGTCATCCTTCATATAAAAGGGTCATGCTCAGGCTGATGCCGGTAACGGGCGGTCAGCCAAAGGTAATCGCATACCTGTACGGCGGACAAGGTACTATTAACGTACCTTCATGGTCGCCAGACAGCAGACGTATTGCATTTGTCAGTAACTCAGGCAAATAGATAACAAAATAGCGTTACAGGTACTTGGATTTCCTGATAACAAAAAAAGAATTTACTTTGTTTCAGGAAAATCATTATTAATGAGGTTTTCAGGTTTATATACTATTCTTACTGTACCCGTTTACGGGATACTATATGTTTATACTGCCATAGGTATCTTTTTTGCACTTTTTCTGTCATGGTTGAATGTAAAAAAACCGGTATTTTTTATGTCCAGGATATGGGCGAAATCTGTATTTCTGCTGATGGGTAAAAGAATTCATATCATTGGCAAAGAAAACATTAACAAGGGAGAAAAATATATACTCCTGGCTAACCACGCCAGTCTTTTCGATATACTGGCGATAGTGTCATTTTACCCGGAGGTGTCATGGTTCGGGCACGAAAGGCTTCTCAGGGTGCCGGTGTTCGGAAGGTTCCTGAAAATGGCAGATTATGTCCCTTTCAGGGAGCCTACGGTAACCAATACACGCCATATGCTTGAACAGCTTATGGAGAAGGCCAATGACCGCACAGTGGCACTTTTCCCTGAAGGTACAAGAACCACCAGCGGGAAGATCAATCCATTCTTCAGAGGTTTTATTTATTTATTCAGATCGCGGGAAATAGGAATGCTGCCTGTAACGCTGAACGGCTTCTATGATTTCAAGCCAAAAACCCGGTTCTACATCAATTTCGGATCAAAGCTCGAAGTGGTGATCCATAAGCCTATACCGAGGGAGGAACTTATTGATAAAAACGACAGCGAGATAATTGACATGGTAAAAACTGTTATAGAATCAGCATATCATTAACAAAATCAGAATAATGAACTGAATCCCTTGGTGATTCTTGGTGCCTTTGTGTCATGGTGGCAAGAAAAAAGAGCCACCAAGGCACCAGGACACAAAGGTTTCACCAAGAAAAAAAATAAAAATGACAGAAGAGAAAAAAGAAAAGTGGGTTTTTATAGTCAACCCGATAGCGGGGAATGATTTTGCAATTACCCTGGTCCCGGAGATTGAAAAGAAAATAAAGGAGTACAATATTGATGGAGAGATCCTTCTGACAGAAAGAAAGGGTCATGCCGAAGAACTTTCAAAAATCTCAGCAGACAAAGGTGCAAAGTATATTATCGCCGTGGGGGGTGATGGAACTTTTAACGAAGTTGCCCGGCCGCTTATAAATAAAAGTGAAGTGGTCGCCGGTATTGTGCCTGCCGGCTCCGGCAATGACTTCATTCAAATACCAGGATTTCCCAATAGGTTTAAAGAAAACGAATGGGAGATATTCTTCAGAAGGAATGTGATAACCCAGGATGTCGGAATTGTGAACGGGACTATTTTCCTGAATGGTCTGGGAATCGGATTCGATGCTGAAGTCGCTGCCCAGAACTATACCGAGGAAGGCATGGTAAGAAAAGGCGGATCTGATAAATATATCTGGCACATCGTTAAGACGCTTCTTTTTTTCAGGGAAAAAAGAATGATTGTGATAAGTGACGGAGACCGCCACGAAACCGATTGCTTCATGAATACAATTTCGATAGGAAGACGATTTGCCGGCAGCTTCTTCATTACACCCAAAGCGATCGCCAATGACGGTTTGCTGGATGTTTGCTCAATAAAAAAACTAAATCTCTTTCACAGATTCAGGCTTTTGCTAAAGGTCCCCAAAGGCACCCATATCACTGACAGGAGAGTAAATTATTTCCAGTCATCATCAATTGATCTTGAATTCCCGAAGGAGGTTCCCTATCATGTTGATGGTGAGCTTTATTATGCCAAAACATTCAGGATCAGGATTATTCCTGACGGACTCAATATACTTTACAATCCTGACGGTAATCATTTCTTTAACAGGACCTGATGTGAACAATTATATAGCTTTTTTTGATCTCGATAGAACGATTACCGGAGCTGTCAGCGGCAACGTGCTTGCCTTATCAGCTTACAGGAAAGGGCTGATGTCAACTTCTGATATTTTATATGCACTCTGGCTTCTGGTTGGTTATAAGCTATCCCTTAGAGATCCTCAAAAGATCATTTATGAAATGGCCGGCTGGGTAAAAGGCATCCCGGAAAAGACACTGGATTATCTTTCAATCGAGATCTCACAAAAAGTTCTGATTCCGTCTGTTTTTCCGGAAGCAATTCGGGAGTTGAAAATGCATTCTGAAAACAAAGGAAGGACAGTGATCCTTTCATCATCACCCGCTTCAGTCTGTCGTTTAATGACCAAGTCGCTCGGTATTGATGATATGATTTGTTCTGAACTTGAGGTGATTGACGGGTATCTTACAGGGCGGTCTGTGAGACCGCTTTGCTTTGGACAGGAAAAGGTTACCAGGATGAAAGAGTACTGTGAAATAAATAACACCGCTCCTGGCAAGTGCTGGTACTATGGCGATTCAATTGCCGATTTTCCGGCTCTGTCAATTGTCGGCCATCCGGTTTGCATTAATCCCGACAGAAAACTATTGAAAAAAGCAAAGGACAAAAGCTGGGAAATATATTACTGGGATTTGAAAAACCCCCGGTCCCGAGGACTCGGGACCACCCCCTGAAGGCCTGCACTGAGCAGAGCGAAGTCTGCACTGAGCGGAGCGAAGTGTGGGGGGTGATAAGATCAGTGCAACTCTGTTTTAACTCAGTGTGACTCCGTGGTTAAAATAGTCCTTCTTTAATTCTTATTGATTATTTTTGATGATTATTGTTGTTTGAATTTCACTAAAAGAATCTTGTTTATGAAAAATCTCAGTTTCATTTTAATCGTTTTGTTATTTCTCTCTTCATGCACAGGAGGCACAAAAGAAAAAATTGCTAATCCTGTAACCAAAACAGGCAACGTTGTTGACACTATTTTCGGAACACCCGTTCCTGATCCATACAGGTGGCTCGAGGATGATATGTCGGAAGAGACGGCTGCATGGGTAAAGCAACAGAACCTTGTGACCTTCGGATATCTTGAAAAAATATCTTACAGGGAGCAGATAAAAGAGCGCCTTACAAATATGTACAATTATGAAAGGTATGGTATGCCCCATAAGGAAGGCGACTATACCTACTTCTCAAAAAATGACGGCCTCCAGAACCAGTATGTCATTTACCGTCAGAAAGAGGGAGGAGAGCCTGAGGTATTCCTTGATCCCAATACATTTTCTGCCGATGGCACTATTTCGCTGGGTGAGATGGGTTTTTCAAGGGACGGAAGTCTTGTTGCCTATTCAATTTCCGAAGGAGGATCTGACTGGAGGAAGGTAATAGTTATGAATGCTCCTTTAAAAGAGATCATCGGCGATACACTTAAGGATATTAAGTTTTCAGGGATAGCCTGGCAGGGCAATGACAGCTTTTATTATTCAAGCTATGATAAGCCGCAAGGCAGTCAGCTCTCTGCCATGACCGATCACCATAAGCTCTATTATCACAGGCTGGGCACAAAACAATCGGAAGATAAAGTGGTTTTCGGAGCTGATAAAGTGAGAAGATATGTAAGCGGTTATCTGACGGAAGATGAAAGGTATCTGATAGTAACTGCTTCAATCTCCACTACTGGCAATGAATTGTATATCAAGGACCTGACAAAGATAAATTCTGATTTTCAAACGGTGGTTGGTAACTTCGACAGCGACAACTATATTATCGATAACGACGGATCTAAACTGTATATAGGCACTAACCTTAATGCACCAAATACAAAGATAGTTACGGTGGATGCTGTAAAACCCGGAGCTGAAAACTGGGTAGACTTTATCCCTGAGACGGAAAATGTCCTTAATCCATCCACAGGAGCAGGATTTATCTTCGCCAATTACCTTAAAGATGCAATCTCCTACGTAAAGCAATACGATAAAAACGGAGAGTTTGTCCGCGACATAATGCTGCAGGGAATCGGAAGTGCGGGAGGATTCAGCGGTAAAAAGGAAGATGAGGAGATATATTTTTCCTTCACTAATTATACCACACCATCAACAATCTATAAAATGGATCCGTTAAGCGGAGATGCAGAGATCTATAAAAAACCTGTAGTTGCATTTAACGGCGATGGCTATGAATCGATCCAGGTTTTTTATGAGTCAAAAGATGGTACAAAAGTACCGATGATTATCACCTATAAGAAGGATATTCCCCTGAATGGGAAAAACCCGACTATTCTTTATGCCTATGGCGGATTCAATATTAGCCAGACTCCGGGTTTCTCGGTAATCAATGCTCTCTGGCTGGAAATGGGAGGAATATATGCCGTACCCAACATCAGGGGAGGTGGTGAATACGGAGAAAAATGGCACCTGGCAGGAACAAAGATGAATAAACAAAATGTGTTCGATGATTTTATTTCAGCTGCAGAATACCTCATTGAAAATAAATATACATCACCTGAATACCTTGCTGTCAGGGGTGGTTCAAACGGAGGATTACTGGTTGGTGCAGTAATGACACAGAGACCTGATCTTTTCAAGGTTGCCCTTCCGGCAGTTGGTGTAATGGATATGCTCAGATACCATAAGTTCACTGCAGGAGCAGGCTGGGCATATGATTACGGAACAGCAGATGAGAGCCCTGAGATGTTCAATTACCTCCTCAAATATTCTCCGGTCCAGAATGTCAAAGCAGGTGTTGAATATCCCGCCACTCTTGTTACGACTGGTGATCACGATGACAGGGTTGTACCTGCACATTCATTCAAATTTGCTGCTCAGCTGCAGTCAAAGCAGGCTGGCAATAATCCGGTACTTATCCGCATTGAGACCAGAGCCGGACATGGTTCGGGGACTCCTGTAACTAAAACCATTGAGCAGTACACAGATATCTTCAGCTTCACGCTATGGAACATGGGAATAAAAAAGCTGAAATGAAAAAATTGCCATGGCAGATAAAATAATCAGAAGCGGAATTGCCGGATCAGGCTATGCTGCAAGGTTCCACTATGAAGCCTTGCAGCGCCTCTATTCTGTCAGGGTAAATATAACAGGATCTTACTCTCCCACTGTTGAAAGACTTAAGAAGTTTACTGACGAACGGCATCTTAAAGCTTTCACCAGCCTTGAATCACTGATTGAAGACTCAGATGTCATTCATGTTTGTACTCCTCCTTCAACTCATGAAACTATTGTGATCGCAGCTCTTGAGAAAGACAGGCATGTCATCGTTGAAAAACCTTTCACAGGATATTTCGGGGATGGAAGCAAAGACTTTAATGGTGATAAGTTTCCCAGGGAAAAGGGACTTGAACAGGCTTTGGCGAGTGTACAAAGGATGATTGAGGCAGAAAGTAAGAGCCGGGGCAGGATCATGTATGCTGAGAACTGGATATATGCTCCCTCGGTTATCAAGGAAAGTGATATTCTCAGGAAAACAAAAGCCCAGGTATTGTGGATGCATGGAGAAGAATCACATTCAGGCTCTCATTCAATGACTTATGGCGAGTGGAAATTTTCCGGAGGAGGATCAATGATTGGCAAGGGATGTCATCCGCTATCAGCGGCATTATATTTCAAGCAGGTTGAAGGCAGGGCACGGAGCGGCAAGCCGATCAGGCCGCTGGCCGTATCAGCCCGCACTCATGCAGTTACCAGGATGCCCGGATTCAGGGCTGAAGGCCACCTCAGGACTACCTACAAGGATATTGAGGACTTTGCGGCAGTCCATGTAGTGTTTGAAGACGGTACTTTCGCCGATATTTTTGCCAGCGAACTGGTACTTGGAGGAGTGCATAACTGGATTGAGGTAAATACCAGCAATCACAGGACTCTCTGCAACATAAGTCCGAACAATGCCATGCAGACCTATACACCTGATGAGAAGCACTTTAAGGATATATATATTGTTGAAAAGACGGAAACAAAACAGGGCTGGTCATCCGTTTCGCCTGATGAAAGCTGGTTCACCGGTTACCAGCACGAGATGGAGGCCTTCTACAGGTCCGTTGCTTACGGCGATCCGGTTGAAAGCGGAAGCAGCCTGGCTGCTGATGTAATTGCAACTATCTATGCAGGCTACCTGTCAGCAGAAAGAAAAGGACAGGAAGTGAAAATCACTTTAATATAAGGATTTACATGCATAAAATTCCTCGCTTTCCCTCGGAATGACAGGGGAATTTAGTATGTGTAAAGGAGCGGCGGCTATTTTCGCACGAAAATTGCCGCCGCTCCTTTTTATCCCCAAAATGACACTGTCATCCCGAAGGAAGTCCCGATTTATCGGGACGAAAAGAGGGATCTTCCACATTCAATACAAAATCATCTCAAAATAAAATCCTTAACTGTAATTTCACCGTAGGCTACATTGATAAAAGGTATGCCGTTTTTCATACCGACATTCCCGAATCCTGTGGCTGTTGAAATGAATGAAGTGAAATCACCTTTTCCGGCCTTAATATACATAACCTGATCAACCGCATCATATCTTGCGCCTGAAAGAGCCTGGAGCATGGCATAGCTCGATAACGCCCTTGCATACCAGTGCCCGCATTCATATTCATCGAAAGGATTCCGGATTCTTCCGTCATACCTGTCACGGGCTGCCCTGACAATCTCCAGTCCTTTTTCCGCTTCACCCATCATCATCAGGTGCGAGGCAACCTGGTATTCAATACCTGTCCATATTTCATCGCTGTAAACAAACGGAAGCGACAGTCTGCCCTCTTTCGGCCAGCTGCAAAGCAAAAGACCTCCTTCATTCCCAAGCGCATATGAAGGACGCTGTGGATTTGAGTGATCTGACAGGTCCCTGCGGAGATTATATTTATAGACTGATTTCAGATGGCTGGTCACTTTCAATGAATCGATTACATTCCTCAGTCCGCATACTTCTGCAATCCATGCACCCAGAATACCATCAGAAAGGCAGCCTGTACCGTACTGATATTTCGGACCTTCATTCTGAAGCAATGCCCTGGCTTCTTCGGAATAATCTGATGACCATGATCCTTCGGAGGCTTTGACAGGATCAGGAGAATTAAGCCCCTCCCATTTTATCTTCTGGATGAAATACTCTCCGTTAAAAAGATCCGATTCCAGTACTTTTTTCCCTTTTGAATAAAGTGTTTCATATTTGGAAACATCATCACCGAGGTATTTCCCCATTTCCGATATTGCCCTGAGTGCACCAAGGTAAAAGCTTGTACACATTCCGTCAGGCCCCCAGAATTCAATGTCATAGGTATTATGATGGGGTTCTTCAAGAGTGCCAGTTGAACGGGGGTCCCATGTCTTGATGCAATAATCCATACTTTCAGTCACTTTCGGATACATTTTCTCAAGCCATTCTGTATCGCCGCTGATACGCCAGTCGCGGTAGATTTTCATGATCCCTCCCAGCTGGCCATCAGATGCAGCATAAAAAGTTGTTGCTATCGGCCTTATCGGGAGTGCTGCCCTGAATGTCTGATGTCCTTCCGCATCCTGGCTTGCAAAAAATTCCTCCCCCCTGAGTGTTCTCTCAAGCTTAGGGAAAAGGTGAGGTATAGCCTGGGCATAATTCCAGACATGAGTGCAGGATCCGGCGCAACAGCCTGAATTATCACTGCATCCTTCCCAGCTCCAGAGTTTACCATCAGGTTGTCTTAATACAGTGGGTGATTTCAGGATTGTCAGATTGGCTGAAACAGCCTCCAGTACTTCAGGCGGAAGAGTCGAGGAATAAAAAGCGTTGCAAAACAATTCTGATTTTTCTATAAGGTCTGAGTAATTTGTTTTCCAGTAATTTACCACTTCTGCAATATTGGCAAATTTAGCGGAGTACCATGGTCTGTAAAACGGATCCTTGCAGGAGCAGTTCGGATCAGGGCTTATTTGTCTTTTCTCTTCAGAATCCTGTCCATACCTCAGATTTGTGTCAGGAACATACCACGACATCATTAGTTTTATAACTCTTGTCTCTCCGGGGTTTACAGTAAATGGCACATACAGCGATGCTCCGGGTGCATCGCCTTCAACTGGAGATGTACTCCTGGTTTCACCATTCAATATGGTGTTCCACGTTATGGTCAGAGGATCCCACCATCCTCCCCTGAACCAGCAATGATCCACGATTGTTCCTGGTTCAGTAGTAAATATTGCGAAGTCGCCTTGTTTTTCAGGATTTTCACTGCTTCCCTGTTCCGACAGTACAAATCCCCCTGCAACAGGCTTTATTGAAGCTTTACCTCCTGACTGCCTCATGAAATTCCTGGTATTGTATGAGAATACCGCTTCAATAGTTCCATTTCCTGAGTTTGTAAATGAATACTCCAGTGCTCCCACCGGAAGACTTGAATTATCGGCATCAGTCGGTATGAAAGGACTCCATCCCTTTATCATGACATCCAGGGGTATATCATCATCCTTTAGTACAACTCCGGCAAACGGGAATCTTGCATGGAATGTTGAGTTCATGAACCTTGGAAGCCCATAGCTTGAGCCCGAGGATCCGTTTCCGGAGCCGGGTTGTCCGAATCGTTTCCATCCGGGAACCTGTCCTTCAAGTATTTTTGCTCCGTTTTCAATTCCCTTTATTGATATGGCAGCAAACATGCATGGTTCATTATATACCTCCGGCCTGTTCCTGACAGACATATGGGAAATTGCCCCTGTGCCTTCCAGGCAAAACATTCCTGCTCCTATACCCCCGATCGGGAATGCTATCCTGTTCAGGTATTCTCCTGAATATGTTCCATTATATTCATGGCTGAAATCCGCTTCCTGATTCTGTTTATCGGCACAGGATGGCATAAAGAAATCTAATATTACTAATACAATTACAATAGTTTTTTTCATGTTATCGACTATTTAATATTAAACTATGTGAGAGCAAAAAAGGATTTTCGCAGCTTGTTTTAATCCCTTCTTGAGGGGGGCGCGGGGAGTGTTAAAAAACATCCCCCTGACCCCCTTCAAAGGGGGAGTTTAAGCGGTTGTGCCTTTGCGCCGTTTCAGCTTTCCAGTATCTTCACCAGCCTGTCGCACAGATCTTTAAGTCCTTCAGGAGTATCACCGCCGGGTTGTTCTATAGTGGCCCATCCGTTATATCCGGTTTCATCAAGAGCTTTCATTACAGCCGGCCAGTTGACTTCACCTTCCATCAGTTTGACTTTAAAACCTGCTGACCTTCCTTCGGAGTCAGCAATTTTACGGCTGTACTCCTTGATATGTACTTTTGCGATCCTGCTGCCAAGTATTTTTATCCACTGTTCCGGCCAGCCATAAGTCAGTATATTTCCGCAGTCAAAATAAAATCCCGCCGCCTGGCTCTGAAACTGATCAACATAATTTACAGCTTCCAGGGGGCTTAAAAGAAAATTATTCCAGACATTCTCTATAGCAATCCTTACATTAAGCTTTTCAGCAAGGGGAATGGCTTTCCTGATCTCCTCAGAAGAACGGTTCCAGCATTCATCATAACTTACATTTTCAGTGACTCTGCCCGGAACAAGCAGAACAGCATCAGCACCATAAGCGCTGGCATCTTCAAGTGACACTTTCAGGGCTTCAACCCCGCTTTCCCTCACTTTAGGATCAGGATCGGAAAGAAGGAATTTCCAGTGCATGGCTCCGCAAACACTTGGTACTGGTAAACGTGTGGCATCACGCGCTTTAAGTACCTCATCCCTGTTAAGGTGACTCATTACCTCAATACCATCGAAGCCGGCTTCTTTTGCAGACTTAAATTTTTCCAGGATGGTTTTTCCAACATCGTTGCTTCCCCACATGATTCCTTTTTTAATACTCCTGGCAGAAAAAGGAAGAATTTCAGCTAATCCATGAAATGGTGCAGCTGATACAATCGCAGAAGCGAGGAGAGTTCTTTTTGTGAATTGTCGTCTGTTCATAGCTTAATTTATTTTGGTTCCGTCCCAATTACCGGAATCACCTCGGGAATACCCGGTACCGGTCCAAACTCATAGGTCTTCGGACCCAGGTAAAGATCTGAATTCATTACTTCATCCCAGGTGACATCCTTTCCGGTATAAGCCGACATGCGTCCCATTGTGGTTACCAGTGTTGACATAACCTGGGCTTCAGCATCATTTACTACATTGCCGGTTCGGATTCCTGTGACCATGTTTATGTGCTCCTGAACGTACGGATCAGTTACCTTCCATGTTTCATCAGCTGATCCTTCTTCAGGTTCGGGATACTTCCATATCTCCTCCCCTTTAAGGTTGAAGAGAGTTCCCCTGGCATTGGCAAATCCCTGTGTTCCGACAATAAATTGTTCAGTAATATTGCTGCAGCCTGTTATCTGGCGCGCAGCACAATGTGTATGCATACCGTTATCATAAATATACTCTATACTGAAAAAATCGTACTGATCGCCGGTTATCCTTCGCTGGCGTCCCCCCCAGCCTATTGCCCTGACAGGATTTTTGCCTATATACCAGTTCATTACATCTATTTCATGTATAAATTGCTCAACGATATGATCACCGGAAAGCCAGCAGAAATTGGCCCAGTTTCTCAGCATATATTCCATATCAGTCCATCCCGGTTTTCTTTTTATAACCCAAAGTGAACCGCCGTTACGGGTAATATGGGCGCTGACAATATCACCTATTTCACCGTTCATCACTCTCCTCCGTGTTTCCATGAAATCCTTCTGTACTCTTCTTATTGTTCCGCTTACCATGCATAGCCCCTTTTCTTTTGCCCTTTCAATGGAAACCAGTACAGAACGTGCACCTACAGGATCGACCGCACATGGTTTTTCAAGGAAAATATGCTTGCCGGCCTGTACCGCTGCAGCAATATGAGCCGGACGGAAGTGAGGCGGAGTGCAAAGCAGCACTACATCAACGCCTGAGTCAATAACCTGCTGATAACTGTCAAATCCAATAAAGCATTTTTCGTCTGCAATTTCAATGTTTCTCTCTTTCTTAAGCTGTTCCCGGCACTGATCAAGCCTGTCCTGGAATACATCTCCAAGTGCTGTTATCTGCAGGTTGGGACCTGCATCCACAAAATTAACAGCAGCACCTGTCCCCCTGCCTCCGCAGCCTATAAGTCCGGCTTTTAATACCGGTCCGTCAGGAGCCTGCGTCAGAAGAACAGGAAGCTTTTCTTCCACTTTTTTTGGTTCTTTTCCCTTGCATGAAGCAATGATTCCCATAGAACCTAAAGCTGCCGCAGCCATACCGGTATCTGTAATAAACTTCCTGCGACCGATGTTTTTGTGTGAGGTTTCTTTTTTCATATCAGTAATGTATTTTATTAAATAAATTCAGGATTAAATGTTTTTAGTAGACCTCACGTTCACGCCATGACGGTATGGCCGGGAATTTTGCATGAGGCTCATTCTGGTACCAGTAGCATACCGAAGCTATATCGGATTTCTGAGCAAGGTATCTTCCGCCCTGTCTCCAACCAAGGTCCTGTATGGTGATTTTCAGGTCTTTATCGAACCTTACAGGATCCATTATATGCCAGCGGTACATGCCGAAACGCTGCATCACATTATAATGGCCGTCACCACGAATTACCTGGTGGAGACCTGTATAAGGAGTGCTGAATTCCGTATAATTCACTTCCTCAACACCGGCAGCGTTTTTCTTTCTTGTATCAAAATCGTAGGAGCCGCAGAAATAATCTTCTGTACCTGTGCCACATATTGTAGGGAATTTTGTATCACCATCCATGAAGAATTTGATCTCGCCTTCTCCCCACCATCCGTTATTATTGACTCCCCATGCCAGATAAACACCCACATAATGACCTTTGCCTTTAATACCGTCAACAATAGTATAATCGGATGTGGTATTTGGATTAGCTCTGCGGAACTGAGCATGGAAATACGCGGCATCGGCCGGCACGTCGGTAATAGTGTAGTCGATCTGGTAGTAAAGGGTCATGTTGTCAGCATCACCAGTATTTTCCATAGTGATCTTGCATTTCTTCCTGAAGGGCATTGGCCAGTAACAGTTGAAGGCACTGCCCGGATTAACACAAATGGCCAGTGATGTCAGCGGGGCATAGCTCCCCCATCCCATTGCAAAAAAGTCACCTACAGGACATTCTACTGAAGGTTCAGTCTCGCCATCCCAGTATATCCGCAGGATGTTGTAACGCCATTTTCCGGCAGGAGTCATCCAGATATGCTGTATGGCTCCGGGACCTTCAATTTCGGCCATGGTAAAGGTTTCTCCGGGTTTAATCCTGACGTATGGATTCACCTTCCAGCCCTGTCCAAGATCGCGTGCCGCATTGAAGGCATTTGCAACATTGGTTCTATCCTTATCCGTAACAGGATCGGCCATTCCGGCTTTGCCTTTCTCACCTGTGAAGTTTTCAGGACTTATTGACCGGGTTTTTGCATCGGACAATCTGTACAGGTTACCCATATTCATGTCCAGCCCGTTGAATTTGCTCTGCGAAAATGCCACAAATGGCATTAAGCAGACTACTGCAACAGCAACAAGAATCCTTTTCATATTATTAATTTTAGATTTGGTTATCAATTCACTCTAAAATTAATAAATACTAAGGACATGAAAAAAAATAACCGTAAAGGCTGCTAAGTCCCGATGACTATCGGGAAGTAAAAGTTGTATAGAATTAAAATCTGCTTTACATGTTTTGCGGATAAATAATATTTACCGCTTCTAGAAAATGTATCTTAGTGAGAGAGCACCTCCGTCAGCAAAAAAATGGCTATACCCGAAGTCAAACGCAGGCTTCCAGTCCAGGCTTATATTTATTGGAACTTCCCTGAAATTATATTCCAGACCCAAGATTCCATCAATACCGACAAATGTTCCTTCTCCGCCATCATAACTGGTTCCATAAAAGCCAATATGAGCCCCGCCTCCGAAATACCAGTTAAGTCTATCGACATCAAAAGCCGTGTTATGGACTTCAAACAGACCTGTTATTTCAAAACCAGCCCATCTGTACGCAAGAAGGCCTTCGAAGGCAGATTTGCCTGACATAAAATGCTTGAATGTCAGACCCTGGTTAAATCCAGCTCTTAAACCGATGCCGTTTCTGTAATCCTGGGCACCAGCGACAGCTGTAAATAACACAGCAATTGTAATTATTGATAAAAACTTTTTCATGGTCATTTATTTTGCGATTTAAGTGTAAAATTAGCAAATTTTAACTAAAACTAAATTTCTTTTGTTGTGAAGGAATAATTTAATATGATAAATTATTCATGGAGCAATAGTTTTCGATTGACAGAAACAGAAATTCCCTGCCGGCGTTACCAAAAAGGCCTCCGGAGAAAGTGTATTGATTTAAAGAGTGTCAGTCCTGTGCAGAATCCGGATGGATCATCAGATACCTGAAGCCATCTTGTCAAAATCCTTGACCGGAATAGCCTCTGATGTCGCGAAAGCAATTCCAGTCATTTTACTGACGGCGAGTGAATACTTCAATGCCTGTTCAGTACCCGGGAACGTGGCAATGATCACCAGGTCCTTTTCACCTAGTAAAGCATAGACTGAAACGATTTTCCCCTTGTACTTTGTAATGAGCTGATTGGCCTTTTCAGTTCTGCCTGCACTGATTCCTTTTTTGGCTTCAGGCGAGTATTTCCCGAATAAAAAATAAGTTGCCATCTTTCCCTCCTTCTGTTATTAAATGAAACCTGTGTATTTAATTAATCCATGAAATTTGTATAAAGATACTAATTAAATAACTGGAAGTCAAGAGGTATTGGACCGGACTCCGGATATCACAATCAATCTGGTGAAAAAATAAATACAACTGAAGATAATGGATTTGTTTTTTTATTAAATTACTTTGAGAAAAGTGATAAGATGAAACAGGTATCCATGATCAGGAAGACTCTTTTATTCATTATAATCCTGATAATCGTACATTATTCAATTAATGCTCAATTCTCATTTAAGGCGCAGACAGGGATCAGCTATATTGAACATCTTTCTACAGGTGTATCATTCAGTTTCTCAGACAAACATACAATATCACTTCTTTACGGATCAAACCTGTTTATCAACCCACAGGATTTCTCTTCCCTGATGCTGCAGTATGATCTCCTGATAAATAAATTTCAATTTGCAGGAATAAATCCAAGGATAGGTATAAAAGGAGGATACTCAATTTACACAAACAATTATTACAAATGGACACTTTCTTCTTTTGTACCATTTGTCGGGCTTAAATATCGGCTTAATAAAACAATTGACATCGCGTTTGACTTCGGAACGGCGGTTTCCATAGAACATTCAGTGGAAAGGATCAGCTACGGAGAAATCGGAATGTACAGGGAATATCTTCCTGAATATAAACTGGGATTGATCTTTAATCTCTTAAAGAATAGTGAAAAGGAGTAAAGAATTCATACTGATTTTTCTGATCGCTGCTTTTGCTTCATGCAGCAGAGTGGAGTATTATCCTGATAAACAAAGTGTTTATGAAGGGACCTATTTCCTGGCTCATAAAGGAGGAGGAGATTTTGACGAAGGAAATACTTTAGAAGGATGTATGCTTGGTCTAAACCTGTTTGACGGGATTGAGGTTGATATTCAGACCAGCTCTGAAAATACTTTATGGTTGAGCCATTCCCCGTATTTACCTTCGTGCTGGTTGTTTAAAGAAGATTGTTTTGTTTCTCATACCGATGCTGAGATAATTGAAACCGATTCCTGCCTTGGCAATGATATAGATTTTACTAGGCTGGAGATTGTATTTCAACACATGAGCAGCAATCACTCCGGTAAATTTATATCCCTTGACGCAAAATCCTGGACACCATGCGGGATTTCCGGCATCAATCTTATAAGAACCATGAATTTATTCGCCCAGGCAGTAATTGACCTGACTTTAAAATATCACCTTGAGAACAGGGTTATGGTTGAATCAGAAAACGGGGATTTCCTTTATTATATAAAAGAGAATACGGATTGTATTGAAACCTATCTTACATCGTTCGGAGATTTTGAACTTGCAGTTTCAAGGGCACTGGATGCGGGATTTTCAGGCATTTCCTTCGCCTACAAGGCAAAGGAAGAAATAACAAAAGAACAAATTGACCTGATCCACCGGAAAGGTCTCAAGATACAGTTATGGACCGTTAATGATACGAGCAATATAAGGGAAGCGGTATCAGTAAATCCCGATTATATCCAAACCGATAACCTGGAATATACTGTCAGCAGCAGCCGGTGATAGTCGTTTATGAAACAGATGCGAATACTTCCTTCCCGAATGCCATACATTCAGGTCTTTTCAGGTTATCATACTCCTTTATCCCGGGAAAGGACTGCATCTGCTTGCGTACATCCGGTTCCATGAGCCCCCAGGTGATCCTGCCAAGGAATATCTTTGACGGCACATTGCTTACATCACAGATCTTACCCAGATGATTATCTATGAAAACAATAGTCTGCTCAGGTCCCACTGGCTGCATCATATTGCCGCAGACAGCAAAATAGCCGCGGATTCTGCTTTTAAGCATTTCCTTGTTTTTCTCAAGATACTCCTGCAGTAATTGGGACGTTACCCCGGCACGTATGGCTCCCCCTATCACTATATGGTCATATCCTGAAAGATCTGGGTTTTCCCGTACATCGAATACATTGGCAATTCCATCCATCCCTTCGGAGATCCAGAGCGCTGCATCCCTGGTCGATCCGCACCAGGTCGCATACAATACAGCCCACTTTTTATCTGAAGGCATTGGATAATATTCGAGAGGAAAAGCCTTCCTGGAAAGAAATAAAGCACTCATACCTAAAAATCCGGTTTTAAAAAAGGCTCTTTTATTCATTTCTGCTTTATATATAGTTTATAACAAATATACTCACAGTAACGCAGACAGCAAAAGATTGATGGCTACTGATCGTCCAGCAATTTCCTTAGACCCGGTGTTGCTATTTCAACGATATCTTTCAGATCGGCCACGCCAAGTTCCTGGTAATAATTGGAAATATACCTCATATCAGATGAAACTGCTTTGCCGGTTTTCAGATCGAGCTTCATGACCCTGAACGGATCAGAGCAGAAAAGAAATATTTCATTTTCATTTCCCCAGCTTATAAATACCGGCGTTATATCAAGAGGATACCTGGCGGCTGATGTTTTGCCGGAATAATCTTCAACTGACAATATATCATTACTGCAATATGCAATTCGTGAACCAGTTTTTGAAAGTGCAGGAAGAGTCTCTTTATCTGAATATTTCAGAATTCTGCCTGAATCAATATTATATAAATATATCCCGTTTATGGAATCCGGCAGATTAATATTCACTATGCCAATGACAATAACTGAGCCGTTCTTCTCAAGTCGTGTTTTGTACCTTACCGGCCAGCCATATACATCTCTAAATCTTGCTGCCAGGATTGTTATTTTGCTGATGCTGTCAGTCCTGAAAAGACCAAAAATCTGCCTGATCTCCTTTGTCTGCCCGCCGTCAGGGAATCGGCTGATGCCTTTCGGATTGCGATATTCTCTTACCTGTGCGAGGTAATAGCATGAGGAGCCGACCATTACTCCTCCTGATGATTGTTTAAAAGAATAGACCGGTTCACTGTGATAACACGAACTTAATATTAACATATTTATTACAACAAGAATTCCGATATTACTTCTAATTTTCATTGGATTATCCTTATTTTAAGTGTTTAAGCATAAATTTACTACATTGTTTTATAAATTTCTTTGTAAATTGAATTCGTTTTCAGGAAATTACCTGGAACATACCAGCATATGGCAAATATTATATAATTGATTATTAGCTGTTTAATAGTGCTTTAATGAATAAAACCAGGAGGTCCTCTATGAAAAAAATTAAGGTTTATATTTTCCCGTTTGTGCTGCTTCTGGCATATTCCTGCGGAAATAAGAACGAAGTGGAAATAACCAAAGTGTATGAAGGTGACAATAGAAGAGCTGTTTATTTTGATACAAAAGAGAAAGTGGGAAATTTATTTATTTCCAGCAGCGAGTTTATTTACGGAATATTGGATAAAACAGAGAATAATGCATGGATAATAGTTGAACAGGCACCTTTTTCTGCCGGACCAGGCAGAGTTGAAACAGAACTTCAGCTTTATCATATCCCTGAAGCGAAGGAAATCATCCTTGAGGATATTGATCCTTCCTGGTCAATCTATGGAAGCACATTTGGCAAGAAGGATGGCAAAGATTGCCTTGTAATTGCTCTCGGAGATGGAGTAAATGAGATAACAGTTCTTCTCTCCGATCTGCTTGAAAAAGCAAAATCCGCCGGTCCTGAAAAAACTGAAATGATTTCCGAAACTCAGGCAGAAACTGAACAGGTAACCTCTGCTGAAAGTGTATCAGAACCTGAATTCCAAAAGGTAGTCCTTCTGAAAATTGGTACTCAAGAGGATCAGATCGGCCAAGGCATGGCTGAACAACAGCTTGAGGGCGGAAGATTTGTTTATGCTGTACCATCATTTGCCGCTTATAAAAATCAGCTATTCATTATAGACGCAATCAATTTCAGGATACTTGTATATGATTATTCGGGAAACTTTATCAGAAGTATAAGTTATCCTGAAAAATCAGAAAATGGCTCCGTAAATATTATAAGGGATATTTGTGTTGATGAGGGAGTATTGTACCTCGCTGCAGTTTATACAAATGTAGTTTATGTCGAAGATTCTGAAACTGAGGATATTATTGAGATTATTACCGGGTCCGATACACAAAAAGGGAAATTCGGATATTTAGATATTCTTGCACTTGATCATGAGAAAAATCTCTTAGTGTCTGATTATGATTACAATATCCTTTATGTTTACAAAAAGGAT
>Ga0307378_10002937_pt1 | contig 25424 bp, 37 predicted proteins | sample UN1MG_FD_202238 | JGI IMG/M metagenome (GOLD analysis project Ga0307378, IMG submission 202238) | Soil microbial communities from Risofladan, Vaasa, Finland - UN-1 | ecosystem: Environmental > Terrestrial > Soil > Coastal area > Acid sulfate soil | place: Finland: Risofladan, Vaasa | collected...
AGGTGTTGATGAACCTGGGAAAAGAGAAAGGGGAACCATATTTGCCGAGACGCTTTATCAAACTTATGAGACATTGAGATACTTATCAAAAGGCACTTCCGAACTGATTAAAGAAGAAGAATACAAAACAGGCCCGAAAAAAGGAGAACTCAAAGCGTATTATACCTACTCCGCAATGCTTGAGAAGGCATTGATGGCAGCCGGGCCGATTACGGGACTGCCGACCCAAAGCATTGCCATACATTTGAAGCCATTTCTACCTCATAGACAAGAGCCGAAAAGCAAGTACAAAGAGACTAAATAAGTTTATTCTGCTGCAATAAAATCAGATTTTTCCCACCAGCGGTCTATCCCAAAGCCTACGTCATAATCAGTCATATTAGACAAATCATGGTCATAGTGTAAGCCTACATCCAGATTCATTACAAATTCGCGTCCCGATACAGAACCATAGAACTGGGCACCGTTAAAAGTGTGTATGATGGCATTCGGGCCGTAGTAGATTCCATAGTAAAAACCGCTGTTATTGATATTCCAGTTTTCTCCCTGTTCGCTTGTGCCTATACCGAACAGTTTGAAGTTTTGTGGCTTCTCTGTGGCATTGTTGATTATTCCTTCCTGATTAACAGTAAGATCACCATCAAGATAAATCGTTGCCGAGGACCACGATGAGGGTTCCATTGGAACGCCTTTTACTCGCAATTCTGCATCGTTGTGGAGTATTATATCGCCTGTAACATGAAGATGAACCTCCCCTAAAATATTAAGGATGCCTGAGTTTGGTATGATGATATTGTCATATTTACGGTATGCTATCTCGCCTACCTTACCAATTGTATAATTTGGTTCATTGAGGCTTCCACAAGATAGGCCACAATCAGGAACGGGTATTGAATTGAACTTAAATGGTTCAGGCATGGTGTATCTTGAGCCGGTAATTGCACCACCGGAGGGATTTGTAATTACCCTGTTTACATTGCCACCGATACCCGCCAGCACGTCGCCGGTAATCTCAGTAAGCTGACCGAGCCATATAGCACCGTCGGCAATACTTGTCGTGCCAATCTTTACGTGCTTGCGAGAGTTTGCCTCACTGTACGGTCCAAGCGCCGAATCGTAACCGTCAATCAGGTTTTTATTCAGCAGTTTAATTGTATCTGTCACAATAAGTCCGTAGTCAAATAAATTCCTTAAACCTACAATCGCATAAACCGTCCTTGCCTGATTATCCATTTTGCCCGTTGATTTAACCAACCAGTAATCATCCATCTCCTGAACGGTGTAACTGCACGTTGCGTTGGTATTATCTAAAGATAGGTCAGTAACTTGAGGCAAATAACCGTCCCATCCATCGGCAATCGTAAAGTGAGCATTCATTTCATAAATCGCCCTTGTAATTCCGGCATCGGCTGCGATACGGGCAATTATGCTATCTGACGATATGGCTGAAACAGACCTACCGCCCAGCCCCATCCGTAATATTGCTGAACCTAAAATGGCAATAACAAGACCAATTACAAGAACAACCAACAGTACGTAACCTCTTTTTACGGTTTTCATCTTTTGTTCTCCTTTAACTGTAAATATTTTTTTCTTTGCGCTCCTTCGGATTGATTCCTTGCTCCATCTTTGTAAATCATATCCAATAAGAATGGTTTTGTCAATAAAAATCCAGTCTGGCTTCCGTCCGTCCCGATGCCATTTCCTGCCCATTTGAGCGTGCTGGCGCGTGCTGTGGCTGACGATCTCCGAAAATGCGGGTAAATATGCCAACATGCCTGACTTTTTCGCCACAACCGCCCTAAAAAAATTTTATTTTTCCTCATTAGCATTAAAGCTCAAAGGCGAGATCGCAGGCCGGGCGAAGCAAAGGCAGAAAGATGCTGGAAAAACTCACGGTAGAGGTCATGAAAAGCTTGAGCAGAATTCTGCTCAACCTATTAGAAAAAGCCAAACTCGTGACGAACTCGCCAGGATAGCCGGTGTGTCTCACGACACGATACACAAGGTAGGAAAAATAGAAGCACTTGCGGATGATAAAACAAAAGAAATGCTTAATTTTACTGTATGATGTTTGGTTAAACCTGAACGCTCAAAAAGGGGATGTTACATTTTCGTAAGAATAGAGGAAGCCGTAGCGCAAATATTCGCGTTACGTTACTTTGAATCTCTCGATCGATAATGGACATCTTTTTTTTTTGAAGGTTTGAAAATGGAAGAAAAAGATGAGTTGGAAAGTTGAATGATTTATACAAGTTGAAATATTTTATCTCTTTAATGGCTCAAGATTTATGAGATATTAGTGGTATTTGCGTAAAAGATATCGGGTTTGAATATTGACAAGTCGTGGTTTTGTTATTATCGTCTTGCCAATTGCTCTCATAGAATAAGAAATGGGCCGAAAAGTTTCCCGCTTCTCGGCCCATTGGGGAAACAAATTATGATTGTCTCCCAAGCTGTAACGGATGGTAATCATATCTAATTTCTCCAGTAAGTCAAAGAAATTCTGAAAAGATTGGTTTTTTTTTGCATAGGCCAAAATCTGTCATTTAAGGGGACTTATTATGGCACATAGGTTTTATTCTACACGCGAGGTAGCACTTCTAATTCTGCAACTTAAACCCGATTCGCTTCTTCGTGCGATCTGGCAAGGTCGAATTGATCCGCCGGAAAAGGGCCCCGGGGGCAATTATCTGTGGACGGTCGAGGACGCCGAGAGAGCTTCATGGTCGTTACGGTGCCACGACAAATTCGAGATTTGGTTAAAAAAGAATAACGAGACCGTACTAAGTAAGAATTAAGGTAAGAACTTTTGACAGGGAGGTTATTTATGAAGAAAAATATCCGACTCGATCTAATTAAGATTGACTCCGGCACACAGCAACGCTCGCTCGATGGGGACGTGATTACCCAATACATGGCGCTGATGGCGGACGGCGTTGAATTCCCGCCCATCGAGGTTGTCTCGGACGGTGTGAACTTCTGGTTGTGGGACGGGTTTCATCGGTATCGTTGTGCTCAGGAGCGGGGCCAGAAAAGCATTTTTGCCTATGTGACTGAGGGTAAATTGCGGGACGCGATCTGGCTTTCGTTCGGAGCTAATAAGGATCACGGTTTACCCAGGCAAAGGGGCTTAGCCAAGAAGATAATCGCTGCGATTCTCACTGATGAAAGTTGGTCGAAAAAATCCCTTTCGGCCATAGCAAAACATATCGGCGTAACAAGAGAATACGTCTCAAAAACGAAAGCGGAGCTATCGGCGCATGGTGTGAACAGTTCACACCATAGAAAAGACGAAAACGGCGATTCTGAGTCAAAAACGGCACAGCGCGCCGAAAAGGCACAGCGCGACGAGGAAATCGAAGTCGAACGCGGCGGCACAACATACGAACAGAAGTCGCAGGAAAAAGAAAGCAAAACGTCCGAACCGCCAAAGGACGCCGAGCCGCCGAAAGATACTACTGGCCGGGTGATTCCCGAACACCTCCGCGAATTCTATGCGAGCCGAATTGCTATCAATGGGATTTTGAAAGGCTTGGCACGGATCAATAAGGACGTGATGAAGCAAGTTGATACGCGCGACCCTGCTTTCAGTCTGCTCAATATTACGGCGTTTCAGGTTAATTATGGAAATCTCCGTCGGACGCTAAAAAGTGCTCTGCCGTATGCCGTTTGTTGCTACTGCGGCGGAGAAGATTCCAAGAACTGCAAAGCTTGTCAGGGATTTGGCCTGCTGAACCATGACAGCTACGAGGCCGCACCAAAGGAATTGAAACTATGATTGCCACGAAAATCATGCCGGAAATAAAGCCGAGACTTTATCAGGTCGAGGCGCTGCAGGGAATAAGAGATCATTTTGAGCAATACGATTCTACGCTTTTAGTTATGGCTACAGGACTCGGAAAGACGGTCACATTTTCGCAGGTTGCCAAAGACTTTATGACAAAAGGGCGCATTATGATTTTGGCTCACAGGGAAGAACTGTTAAGCCAGGCATGGCGGCACTTAAAGTGGATTACAGGCTGTGAGCCAGATACAGAAATGGGAGAGTATCAGGCAAATACCTATGGCGCTTTTCGCTCCAAAATTATTGTCGGGACCATTCAGACGCAAATCGCTGGCAGAGCCGGAAAAGGCCGGATGACGAAATTCGCTCCGGCTGAATTCAGCTTGCTTATCATCGACGAGGCACATCATTCAGCAGCAAAGTCTTATCGCCGGGTGATTAAATATTACCGCCAGAATCCAAACTTGAAAGTCCTGGGCGTCACAGCCACGCCGGACCGTGCCGATGAAAAGGCTCTGGGACAAATATTTGAATCGGTCGCTTATGAATTCGATATTCGTGACGGCATCGAGGCCGGCTGGCTGGTTCCTATATCGCAGCAGTCGGTTTACGTTGAGGGCCTTGATTATTCCTCGGTGAGGACTACCGCCGGCGATCTCAACGGCGGTGACTTGGCGAGAATCCTCGAATTTGAAGAAATGCTACATGGAATCGCAAGTCCTACTCTCGAATTGTGTGGGAATAAAAAGACTCTCATCTTCGCCGCGTCTCTGGCCCAGGCCGAAAGACTAACTGAGATACTGAACCGTCACAAGCCGGAGTCGGCAAGGTGGGTACATGGCGGAACTCCGAAAGAAACACGCCGTGCTTTATTCCCGGCCTATGCTGCTGGTGACTTTCAGTATCTCGTGAACGTCGGTGTGGCAACCGAGGGATTCGACGAGCCGGGCATTGAAGTTGTGGTCATGGCACGGCCTACTAAGAGCCGGAGTCTTTATAGTCAAATGGCAGGCCGGGGGACGAGAATACTGCCGGGCTTGATAGATGGCATTGAGACTGCCGAAGAGCGAAAAGCGATTATCCGGGCCAGCGCCAAGCCGTCCCTCGAAATCATTGACTTCGTCGGTAACGCCGGCCGTCACAAGCTCATAACGTCGGCGGATATCCTCGGCGGCAGATACGACGATGAGATTGTCGAGCGGGCAAAGAGGAACGCCGAAAAGAAATCCGCTGATAAGTGCCTTCCCGTTGATGTCATCGACGAACTTCAGCTTGCAGAATGGCAAATCGAGAGGGAGAAGCGCGAAGCTGCTGAGGCTAAACGCCGCAAACACTTGAAACTCCGGGCGAAATATTCTACGGCTAAAATCAATCCGTTTGATGTTTATCATATTGAACCGTGGCGCGAACGGGCATGGCACAAAGACCGGCAACCTACCGACAAGCAAATCGCTTTCCTGGAGCGATCCGGCGTCGATGTATCGGGACTGTCTTTTACCCACGCTCAGCAGCTTATCAAACGGATCATCGAGAACCGGGAAAAAGAGATGTGCACCTACAAACAAGCGAAAGTTTTACGCCGATTTGGCTACGATCCGCGGGAAGTTAAGTTCGCCGAGGCGAGCGAGTTGATAACGGCAATTGCTAACAATGGATGGAAGCGACCAGCATGAATTGGATACGCACAATGAATGAAAAGAAAATGATTAACAACAAATTTGGCCGCCTAACGGTGCTTAAGTTTGCGGGAAAATCAAAGGGTAATCTGCTATATGAGTGCCGTTGTGATTGCGGAAACATCGTGATAAAGCGAGGGAGCCATTTAAGGCGACATGAAGTCAAAAGTTGTGGCTGTTTTCGCAAAGATAAAGCTTATGAGAATATAGGCAGACCCAAAACGCATGGACAATCAAAAACGCCAACATACAGATCATGGACAGCGATGAAATTCCGTTGCCTTAATTCCAATCATATCGCGTATCCACAATATGGAGGACGAGGCATTACGGTATGTCAGCGATGGTTGAGATTTGAAAATTTCTTAGCTGACATGGGTGAAAGACCGGTAGATATGACATTGGACAGAATCAATGTTGACGGTGACTATTGCGCGGAGAACTGCCGATGGGCGTACCCAAAAGATCAATCCAGGAACAGAAGGAACAACCACTTACTTACATTCAACGGCCAAAGACGAACTATTACTGAATGGTCTGAGATTAGCGGTATAAAGAAAACAACAATTCGGGAACGATTAAATAGGGGATGGACAACAAAACAGGCTTTATGCCATTCCATGAAAGGGGGTGATGTCAATGTGCAAACCAGTATGGGTTAGAGTCACCAAGAAAAATCCGTGTCCGGTTTGCGGTTAAGTAAACCGAATTGGTGTTCCGTCTCTGAGGATGGCACGACGGTATGTTGTATGAGAGCGGAGTCGCCGAAGCCGTGCAAATCCGGCGGATGGTTTCACAGTCTCAAAGAGCCTGTCCATTACAAGCCGGTACCGAAGAAAACGAAACCCGTATCTGTCCAGGACTTCGCCGTCCTGGCAAGCCAATACATCGAGAACCTGATAAACATCGACAGACTGGCCGAAGAACTCGGCGTCTCGATCCGCTCGCTTGAACGGCTCGAAGCCGGATGGAATGGCAATATTACGTTTCCGATGCGCGACGGCAGGGAACGAATCATCGGGATACGGGTTCAAGGCACTAAGGGCAAGTGGTGCGTGACCGGCAGCAGGCAAGGGCTTTTCTGGCCGGAAGGCGTGTACTCGGGCAGCGATTACCCGTTAGTGATAGCCGAAGGCCCGACAGACGTTGCGGCATTGCTCACAATGGGCTTCGATTCTATCGGCAGGCCAAGTTGTATGGGGGGAACGGAACATATTATCGAATTTCTCAGGGGCCGCCGACGCGATGTAATCATCATGGCCGACAAGGACCCGCCGAAAGAGAGGCCGGATGGATCTGTCTGGTACCCCGGGCAGGAAGGGGCTGCAAGACTGAGCGAAGCGATCCTGCCGTTTGTCCGCAGCCTCAAGATCATCAAGCCACCCTTCCACAAAGACGTGAGGGCTTGGCACAACGCCGGAGCTACGCGAGAAACATTATTGGCGGTATTCAACAACACGAGGTTTGTAGCATGACTTATCGAATAAAAGATTGGGATAAATACTTTGAGAAGGCCGAAAGTCGGCGCTGCAAAACTATGTCATGGGTTCCGATTCCTACTAAACATGATGGTTCCGGTTATAGAAGGGTTGCTGCATATCATAGGGCCGGTGAATTGTTTGCGGCATGGATTCTGATTGTTGAAACAGCAGCTAAAATGCCGACGCGGGGGCTTTTATACAAGGACGGAAAAGCGCTAACCCCAAAGGATTTGGCCTATCGAACAGGCTTCCCAGAAGATATATTCAACTTGGCTTTTACGGTGTTGACCGACTCGGAAATAGGTTGGTTAGAAATAGTTGCCGGCGATGAAATTATACAGGATGAACAATATATGAAAGACTCGATTTTAGCCAAATAATGAGGGTAATGTCACGATTAGTTTTTGGATGCGGTAATTTATGAGAACATATTTCATATTATCTATCTTAACAGGAAAAGATGCAATTTTGGCCGAATAACAGACATAATGAAATATTTCCGTAGTACGCCCGTAGTATGCCCGTAGAGTGACGCGCCTACAGGACATTACATGACACAACAGGACAAAAGGATTATCGGAAGAAAAGAACTTGGAATGACTGATTACCATAGGATTGAGCGTGGCAGACTTTCAACGATGAAATGGCTCTGTGTCGGTGGAGACGATAAACGTATATCAAAAAAAGTTTAGGAGAATACTTAGCTCTGCCTGTCAGTAAGAAAAGAAACTCCCCCCAATCTTTCTGAAAGCAGGCAGGGCAAAATTTAATATGGATACTACATTAAAACGTTGTGGGAATAAGCTTCTCTTTAGGACAAAGGACCCTGCTGAAGAGCCAATTAACGTAACCTGGCAGATTAAGAAAAAGCAGAGTAAGAAAAAAAAGCGTAAAACTAAAAAGCAAAGACAAGCTTGGTGGAATAGCTTAACCAAGGAAGAAAAAAGGTTACAAATAGCTAAATGGAAGGCCAAAAAAGACGCTGAAGTTAAGCCTGAAAAAAAGCTCGAATATGATCCGAAGTATCCTTGGGTTACCGAAGGAGTAAACGAAGAAAATAGAGAACAATGGCAGCAAACAATCTTAAATCAAAATCCCTGGTTTGACAAAAGTGTTTTTGAAATCGCCGAGATCAATCGTAGTAAGAGAAGATAATGAAAAATGAGGTTCAAAATCTCATTTCGGTAGATTATATGCCTAATGGTAGGCCGTGTCCGGCCATATTAACCGCCGAGGAAACAGCGATATTACTTCGCTTAGAAGGTGACAATCCAGAGCGAACGTTGAAATTTTATCGAGACGAAGGCCAGCTAAAGGGGATTCGGCTTGGTCGCAAGATTCGATATCGTTTAGTGGATGTTCGGAAATTCCTTGATATGAAATCAGGTGGTATGTAATGAGTAAATATGAGTGTCGTAGGTGCGGTAAAAGTTGGAAAACAACAGTAACGGCTGAACAGCCTGATAAAGTTTGTAAGCGATGTGGTGAGATCGTCGGGCCAACAAAAGAGCCGATGTTGTTTAGAAAGAACCCCTGGCTGGCCGATACCGAGATTGCTAAAAAAAGTTGAAATATTCTTAGAATTTTGTTGACAAGCCGAAAGGATTATGGTAGTTTGGGAGCATGGAATCGAAAGCATCAAATCTTTTGAACAATCAAAAACACATGGCCGGGGTTAGTCTATCCGCAAGGACGGCTGCGCTGCTTTCGAGCGCCATAAGCCCCGGTCGCTTTTTGAAAGGTCAATATTATGGAATCGGAAGAAACGAGAAAAACGCAACAGAGTGAGGAAACAGAATTTGTGGAGCGCGAGGTGGAACTGGCTGAAAAGTATGGTGTCGAGCCAAAGACAGTCCGGCTTCTTCGGCAGGTTGTTGAGGACGTCTTTGCTGAACGGGAGTACGAAGTTGACATCGGGGAGTTTGCGAGAGAGCAACTTTTGGCTAAGAAGTTCAACGTGCCGATAGAGAAGGTTCGCCAACTCGGCGACTTGACGGCGGCATTGTTTGAGCGCATATTGAAAGAGCAGGCCGAAGAAAAAGCGGAAACTGTTCAAACACAAAAGAGCAAGCAAGAGACAATCGAGGGAATTAAGCTAAACGTGGCAAACAACGTGAGAAGGGAACTTTGCGCATACAACAGACGCGCACAGCACGAAGTATTGACAACTATACTTGCGGAAGTTTCCCAGATAACCGATAGGGCAGACATGTTAATTACGATGGAAGATAAGGTACGGGCTATTTGTGACAATCTGGACGTCAAAACCAAAGCCTTCATAACTGCCATAGAAGAACTTTCCAGAGTAGAAGGTCTGAGCATCGGCGTTGATTACGGCAGCGACATTATTTATGAAACGCTCCACGACGAGAAGTATATTAAAGCTGCGCTCGAGGAAAATCCAGAGGACGGCAACCTTGCTATTTTGGCTGAGATTTACAAACTTTCAAGGCTTATTAACGAGGCCGATAGTAAACTTAATTGACAGAGTAAAACGCACGGGGCCGGTCGCGGCGGGTATCCGGCTGGCCCCTGTTTGAAAGTAGTAACATTATGAACGAATTTGATTATACAGAACCATCGCCAGAATGGTTAGAATCAAAACCAGTAATAGGCGATGATGTTCTCTTTAGCCATCAGGCTTGGATTGGATTATTGCGTGATGATGAGCGAGAGTATATAACAATCATGTTCTACTTTCAGGATATAAGCCAAAACGACCGAGTCCGCAAAGTGGATCTACAACTGAACCGAGAAGATGCGAAGGAGTTTGCAAATACGATTATGTATAATGCTTGCGAACCATAGGGCGGTTAATGACATGAAATACAAAAACAAGACAACCAAAGCCTTTTACCGGCACGCCGAGACCGGCGAAATCGTCTGCATCGAGCGGCGCTGGGACGGGATGATTCTCGGCTCTTGCCCGGCTTCTGAACCTTTACGAGACCTGGATAGCTACATCTGCAAGCCGGACAATAATGTATGGATTCAGGAGAACAGCGATAAGCTGATTTTAATAGAAAGTAGGTGACATTATGACAAACAAAATAGGAATATACCGTTGCGAAAACGGCGGCGGGGTACAGTGGCGCGTTCGATGGTACGGACGATATGACCCGGGCGCAGGGAAGTCGAAAAGGTACTCAAAGACTTTCGACTTAAAAAAGTATGCCGAGAGATTTCAAAAGCAGAAACAGAAAGAGATTGATAATGGTGCGCCGCGTGATCCATCGACTGAAACACTAAGAGAATATGCCGAGTGGTGGCTGAAAAACAGGAGTAGCAGGCAGGCTTTGAGGCCGGGAACAATCGACCTATACAGACAGACACTTGAACGCTTGTACGGTTACTTCGGTGAGACGTTTTTGGTACGGAAGATAAACCGGAGAACCGCTCAGATGTTTCTGGCTGAAATACAACCATTGAAGAATAAAGAAACTTTATCCGGCTGGACTCGTCACAGAATCTTGCGACATTGCAAGACATTCTTTGGCAATGCAGTAAGCGACGGCGTTACTGTTCAGAATCCATTTGCAGAACTCACAGGGCCTACGACAACGCCTTCGCTTTGGTATCGGGTGAAGCCGAACGAATACAAGGAACTTTTGAGGGAGACTCCCACAATCTGGGAAAAGACGCTTTACGCTCTGGCATATACAGCCGGGCTGAGACTCACAGAAGCCTTGGCCTTGCGATGGTCTGACATAGACTTTGAAAAGGAAGAAGTCAATATTATAAACCATCCGGGAACTGAGATTTTGCCGCCTTTTTACATTAAAGACTATGAAGCCAGAACAATCCCTCTGCCACAACATACCATCAGCCTTTTAGCGGAACTACAATCCAAAGCGCCCGACAAAGTGCCTTACGTCTTACTGACCGAGACGCGGTATCGGAGAATAATTGCCAAGTGGCAGAAGTGCCGAGTATCGGGGCTGCCGTGGTATAACAGATATTACGCAAACAATATGCAAAGGGATTATAAGAAACGACTGAGAAGAGCGGATATAAACTCGGGCGGCAAGACTTTGACAATTCACACACTAAGAAAATGCTGCTGTCAGAATTGGGTTGACGGTGGCCTGCCGATTAACGTCGTGAAAAAATTTATGGGCCACAGTTCTATTACAACAACACAGACATATTATTGCGTGGTCGATGATTCTCACATGACTAAGGCGGCTGCGCTCCAGAATAAAATACTGGATTTTGAACTTGACAAAACTACGACTGACCTTAAACTGACCTTTTCGGGTGATTTTGCCTCTAACGAGGGCAAGAAAGAAAAACAATGTTCGGTTTAAGTATTGATTATATAGGCGGTTATAAACCTGATGGGAGTGTAGCTCAGTTGGTAGAGCAACGGCCTTTTAAGCCAAAACACTCACAAACAGCATGTCCTTATCATTCCAAGGTTTACCTCAATCGCGGTTTACGGCTAAAAACCGAAAGTGTCAGTAAAGGTACAGTGGAGCCTACAAGTAAAAGTCAGAAATGACTGACCTTTTTGTGACCTTTTTTGAGGACTTGCAAAATGAACTTGAACAAAAACCAAATCGAATTGCCGCCCGGCTCTGAACTGGACAGGATAACACCAGAAACACAGTTCTGCCCGACCAAGAAAGTGCCTTGCAACTACTGGACCGAGGATTTTTGTAGAATGGACGTCTGCTGGATGGAAAAACAGCAAAAGTCGGCAATGAACGTCAGTTAAATAGTATTAAGGGAATAGCAATCATGGACGGTTTATGCGACGTTGTTCGTCTCGGGTCTTATCTTTTTGTGGTGCAGAATTCTGCACCACAGATTGTTGAAGGATGCAACAGGGCGACTTATATAAGTTGGCGTCCGCTGACTGAACGCAGGGGAAGGCAAATCTGCAAATACCACTGGAATCGGTATAAAGACAAAAAGGAACGAAAAAATATTATAACGACTTCGGCACAGAAATAATTGCAAGATGTTGGCAAGGTGTAACACTAACAGGCAAATCCAGACATGACGACGCCATAAATAATAAATCCGAAATTCAAGAGAGGATACCATTTTGACCGGTAAATGTATCCAATTAGCAAGCTATTTGAAGCAAAAAAAACCGCGATTAACGGAAAGTAACGGGGGTAACAGGCTTTTTACTATTAGCGCCTTAGTAGAGTGTTTCGCGCGGTTATAGTAAAAAAGTCGTTACAAACCGTTACCCGTTACAGAATAGTCTTGTCAAGATAAGGACGGCTTCGACCTGTACGAGGCTTTCGGATTCAAGCGCCCGGCACGCAGCCCCAGGTGGCTTGTTCAGAAGGAATCGCGCCGGTGTGATTGTGGCCGGGCGCTTGAGACAAAAAAACAAATCCACAACGAACGAATTGCAGGGATGGATTTAATATGAACGATATAGAGCAATTAAGAAACTGGCGTAATAACATTCACGATACGTACCAAGGCGCATATCGCAAGCAATGGGACAGGGCTATTACAAAAAAGTCTATGAGGGCGGCCGTGAATGCTAAGTGCCAGGAATGTATGAATTGGCAGTATGCGGAAGTCAAGCAATGCAACCTTATCCATTGCCCGTTGTGGCAATATCGGCCAAATCAAGAAAAGGAATCCACAAGAGAGGCCGAAATACGAGAAATAGCCAAAACCATTACTGGAGACGCTCCAGAGAAATGAAGGGGCAAATGTGTATGATTATAGCTAATCCGGGGCGTTATTTCTCAAACTACCCACCAGTTGCCCTGATACGGTGCAGAAACGGTACGTCTAAGGGCGGTTGTGACGTACATAGCCGAGAGACGGTTAATTATATAAAATCTTTTTGAAAGGGAACTATTGTGGAAGATCAAATCGCAAACCTCAGTGACATTGAAGTCACGCTGACGGACCTGATGATGGTGCTGGCTGTGCCGATCAGCTTCGCCATTCAGTTCATCAAGGCGCTGGCAGACAAAGTTGAGTTCTTCAAGGCCGAAGAAATCAGGAAATCGTTATTTCCGATGATAAGCATTGCCTTGACCATCGGCGCTTATTACATTGCCGGAGTACAGGACTTTGTCATTGCCGGTGTGGTCATGGGGCTGGCGGCAAGCGGCGGTTATCAGGCTTTCAGTGGCTCGGCAAAGCTGATAAAGCCGGTGGCTACAACGGCAGGTGTATTATTGCTTTGTTCGATACTGATATTCGGTTGCGAAACTTTCAAGTCAGACCCGAAGGCGGAATTGCTTGCTTCGCAAAAAACGTTTTCGGCAACAGTGGATTCGCTGACGATATTGCAGGTCGCGGGAAAGTTCAGTACGGAAGAAACAGAGCAGTTGACTGTACTCATTCACCAGGGGCAGGATTATCTTATCGAATGGGAAGGGGCATTGAAGGCAGGCAGTACGAGGCCGGATGCAATCTCACTATTTCAGGCGGTACTTGATCAACTTTTGGAATACGAACTTGCGAAAGGGGGTGATTAACGTGAGTACAACATCAGCACTTCTTGTTTTGAGGCTTGTATCAGAAGGCGTTGGAGTCGCTAAAGAAATCGCTGATCTGGCAAAGAGAGTCCAGGCTGGCGATGAAATTACTGATGCCGAGATCGAACAGGCACGCAATAAAGTTGCCGAGTCGGTCGCAAATTGGGACGATGCATCCAAACAAGAATAAGATTGAGAAGGTTCTGTAATGATTATCTTGTTCGCTTGTTTTTGGGCAAATGTTTTTCGATAATTCTCTTAATAGTCCCAGGATACCACATTTTAGCTCTCGGCTTCAGGCCGATCCGATTTAGCTCTGTGATTATTGCAGACAGCCCCAGTCCTTGCTTGTGGTATCGCAAGATAAGATCGAGCACCCCCTGCTCATGCTTGTCGGAAATAATCTTACTTTTATCGTTCGGGTCCAAGGCAAAACCGTAAGGTGGCCGTCTCGATATTCGCAAACCATTTTTCTGCATATTCAAGAGGATGTCCTTTGTGACGTTTGAGGTTTCCTCGCGCTGCATCTGGCCGACAGCAGCTAAAATATGAAAATAGAAGCGGCCGTAAGGTGTGGTCGTATCTATGTTTTGTGTTACGAAAACCAGGTCGGTCTGTTTCTTATCGAGTAGTTCGGAAAGCTCCACAAGGAACTTTATTGACCTTGACAAACGCGCCATATTGTAAACTACAAGAACTCCCTGCACGTCGCATACGTGCTGAATGGCTTCTTGCAAGCCGGGCCTGTTCTTGTCGTTCTTGCCGCTCAGTGCCTTGTCCCGATAGATAGCCAAAACATCCAACCCATGCAATTCGCAATATTCCCTGCACTTTTCCTCTTGAAACTCGCAGCTCATTGTCTCATCCGGCTTTGGCCTGGGACTAAATCTTGTATAAATTATCGCTTGTTTCATAGCTATTTGTCCTTTTTTGATTCAAAACGTCTTGTAGGTTCGATTCTAAGGCACGATCTCGGTCGGCGTGGACTATAACGCCCCTGCTAACTCCAATATACGCTTGCAATTATGAACGGCCCCCCGGCAACGAGCCAAGGGGGCCGGACTAAAAATGCTAAGTTTTCTCCGCTTTTGATGACCTAACTTTTTGCAAAGCCGGACAATCCCGGCAAACGCACTCGTTAAGTTTACAGTCTGGGCAATCATCCGCAAAGCAAATATTCACGTTATCCTTGCACTTTTCGTATTTTATGCACTTGTTCATTTTTAGCCCTTTCGATAAAAGTTTAATTGTCAAAAACTACTCAGATATTGTGCAAATCAAAGGCCAAACATTGATAATACTTTGATAAGGTGCATAAATATAGCAATTATAACAACTTACAACGATAAATTTATTTATCGAATTTAGTTTATCAAAGGCATACCATTGATAAAAAGAAACGCCTAAATTAACATAAATTGCATAAATCTATGAATACCAATAGTTTACAAGCGAAAACCACTATGTTGACAAAAAACAACTTGTTGCAAAAAATAAACATTTTTCTCTTGACAAAGCTTTAAGCTTTTGATATAGTTATTACGATAGATAAAAGTTGAAAAATGAGAAGTGTGGCAAACTTGCAGGATAGACTAAAAGACGGAAAACAAGCAAATATTCCCATAAAAACATGGATAGACAAAAGACCTCAAAGCTGAAACAGAAGTAAAATAGTCAAATCAATAAAACCTCAATACCCTTACATCCGATACATCCGATACAACCATTAAAACGGATAACAGCAAAAGTAAACTCACAAGGCAGAAAACAACGGGTAAACAGCGTGTAAACAGAAGGTAAACAGCCTGGAAGGATAGAGAATGCGCCAATGGATGACAGTTATCTTGATAGTTTTGCGCATAAGTTTACTTCAATTCGTATGCGCTCGGCACTGCAAGCTGGTATATGATCCGGCCTATATGCAGCGCCGATACTGGCCGGACGTCTTTATCTATGTGACCACTTTGATAAGACAAAAGCCTGTAATTGGCCTGAAACAAGGCATAAATAGGCATGTAACAAGGGTTCTATTGATTTGATTTGACTATGTTTTGAGCTTGTTTCAGCCTTATTTCGGGCTTATTTGGATGTTCGTTCCGCCCCAAATCCGAACCCCACCCCCCACCCGGCCGCGCTTCTGGTACCATAGATACCTCTCTAAATCACGAGCTATTTTTTGGAGATGTCACCATATCATCCTTGATAACTACTCGGAAACACGGGTAAACACTTTGGTATGCTTTGATTTTAGCTTAAAAACGAGGTTTGTTATGGATGGTTATTATGGGGTTAGTAGAATTGGTCTGAGAATAGGTTTGATATTTCAAGGAAAGTGGCGTTAATTACTCGGAAATACGGGAGAATAGAATTATTATGAATTCCTTATTGTTGGTTGCTTTAAGTGCAGCACGCATCTTTTCTTCTATTATGTTCAGAGGTATTTGAGACTGACCTGAGAACTTAAAATTGCCAATAATCCCATCAAACTTATGGTTGCCTTCTAATCCTTCTCTGTAAGTAATTGATTTTACTATTTTGTTTGTCGGATCGGAATAATAAACCATCGTGCCTGGCGTGAGTGGTTCTGGGCCTTCGTAATAAACTACTTGATTACAACCATTCGGTACTTGCATGTAGTGGGTGTGAGTTGTTGAATTCTTAGGCTGATATTCAAATGTGTAGTTTTTCCATTCCCACGATTCATCGAGATTGATAGAAGGAATCTTCTCTGGCTCATATAGAACCTTGACTGCGCTTGCCGGGGCCACCGCAACAGCGAACAGGGCTTTTAGGAAAGTTCTACGTTTCATAGGTTACGTTCCGTCTCCTTTACCCTCTCATAAATCTAAAACGTTTTAAGTTTTGCTTCGTATCAATAATTTCAGCTATGTAAAGACTATCTACTGCTCTTCGTATTATGCCCTTGAAATCCGGATGGTTTTTCATATACCATTCTTTGAATAATACAAATGCCTCTTTAGATATTTCTAAATCACACATAAGAAACATTGTATTTCCTTTAATTCCCACCTTTGCAGAGTCTCACGATTCTGAAAGTTGTGATTTATCAGAATCATAGGCACAAAATGACACATTCCATCGAATTTGTCAACAGAAAAATAAAACAAATGAAGATTTTTGTTGACATTAGTGTTGATATATGTAAACATTGATGTTGATTTTTTGAAACATGGGCATTTATGGATGATGAATTCGATATAGATGAAGGGCAGGATAAGCCGTGTGAACTGCTTCCGAGAGAAAGTTTTCTCAAGTCGATTCAAAACGATAACGATCCCATCGGCGATATGAAGTGGGTGTTTCACGCATTGGGGGCGAAAGATTTGAGGCCGGAGGATGCCCCCAGTCCCGGTGCTTGGAACCTGCTTTATGAACTTCAACACGATTCTGTAATGCTCAAGCAGTTTTATACGACCGTTTATCCCAAACTATTGCCAAGCCGGGCGCAAATGGACAAAGGTGAAGACCGTGCTGAGGATGGAAGAAAACTCTTTGGAATTATTGAAGGACTCTTACGGGAGCCCGCTGACGATGCCCCTGTACTCTCGGATACCGAAAGACGTGCGAGAGAACTTGCGGTATCGAGAGCGGGTGCTCAGGGCCGGATATAATTCGAGCGAAGCCGCGAAGGAATTATGGATCGCCTGTAAGCGCGACCCGTTCTTCTGGATCAATACCTTCGTCTGGACTTATAACCCAAAGATAATTCCCAGAATGACTACCCGTCCTATGGTAACTTATCCGTTTCAGGACAGGGCATTGTGGGACATGTTCAACGCAACTATGGTGCAAATCGATCTGCGTATAGAGAAATCGAGGGAAATGTCGGCCACGTGGAACCTGATTATGGTCGAATTATGGCTCGCCCAGTTCCATCGTGGAATAAGTTGCCGGCTTGCGAGCAGGAACGCAGATCTCGTCGATAATACCGAAGACCCGGACGCTTTGTTCAGCAAACTCGATTTTATTATCGAGCATCAGCCGCCCTGGATAATAAACGAAAACCAGTTCAACCGGACCTATATGCACTATTATTTTTATGAGACTGAAAGCGGTATAGACGGCAATACGACAACGAGCGATTTGGCGAGGGGCGGTCGGGCCACAATAATAGGTTTCGATGAGTTCGGATTCGTTCCCGATGGCTATGCTATGCTCCGAGCTTCGAGAGCTTCGACGAATTGCAGAATTTTTAACTCAACGGCAAACGGTACCGGCAACGCCTTCTACGATTTGAAGAAGGCCAAGATAAAACAGGTACGGCTTTATTGGCCGGATCATCCCGAAAAGAGAAAAGGACTTTACCGCAGCGAAGACGGCAAGCTTGTCATTATAGACAAAGAATTCAAAGGCGAAGTTGTAAACTCCGAGGGTAAAAAATTTCAGTTCCCGGACAACTATCCGTTCCGACTGGATGGCGAGCTGAGGAGTCCCTTTTACGACAGAGAATGCGACAGGGCGGCCCACCCGATGGAAATAGCTCAGGAGCTTGATATAGACTATCTCGGCAGTGATTATCAGTTCTTCGACGCCAAGGTGATCGACAGGATACAAATGGAGAACGTCCGCGATCCGGTAATCAGAGGTGAGCTTGAATTCGATTACGATACGGCCAGGCCGGTCAGCTTCGTGCCTTTTCCGGATGGCCGGATCAAATTGTGGATAAACCTTACGCCTGAAGGAAAGTTTCCCGAACATATCAAGGCGATTCTCGGCGCAGATGTCTCCGCCGGCACGGGCGCTTCAAATTCGGTTTCATCTGGAGTTGACAGGGAGACGGGGGAGAAGTTCCTCGAATTTGCAACTCCTGATATGTTCGCCGAGGACTTCGCAAATTATTCGGTGGCTATTACAAAATGGCTGAATGAAGCCTTTCTGATCTGGGACGCTTCAGGCCCGCACGGGCGAATATTCAGCGGCCGGGTCATGGACTTAAACTATACCCATATTTACTGGAAAACAGCCCTTAACAGGATAACGCGCAAACCGACCGATATGCCCGGATACTTTCTTAACCCCGGCGATAAGGCCGAAGCGTTCGGTAAGTACAGAAAGGCTTTGAAGGACGGAACGTTCATACAAAGGAGCTATGAAGCGAACAAGGAATGTCTTTTTTACATCCAGGTGGTCGGCGGCAGGGCAATCGAGCATACATCGGCCTCGAACAGTCAGGACCCTACCGGCGCCCGGGAAAGTCACGGTGACAGGTGCGTCGCCGATGTTATGGCAAACTACGGTCTATATGTTTTCAAGAACGAGAATATTGTCGATGCCGCTCCACCGATGTCCGAATACTGCTTCGCGGCCAGAAGAAAAAGATACGAGAACAGAATGAGAGAAAGAGAGGAAGTCTGGGCATGAAACAAAAACTACTCAAGGTATTGGAAGCATGGTGTCCGACTTGTGGTAAACATTTTACTGAGGAAAGAGGTTTCTTCTGGAAAGACGAAGAAGTGAAGTGCCATAAATGCAACACAACTTTTAAGGTGTAACAAATGAACTTCAGCGAAGCGTTAAAAGCAATGAAGATGGGCAGCAAGGTTTCGAGAGAGGCATGGCGGGGAAAAATTTCATGCATTTATCGTAAAGGTGAATTGTTTATACAGGAATATCCCGATGGCAATGAATGGTTAAAACCATGCTTCACAGTGAATGATATACTCGCCGAGGACTGGTGGATAGTAACCTAAACCCAAAGGAGAAACGATGGCAGAGAAAGAACGATTTATAACAATTACAGGACGTCCTGATGATACTTTCGCGGTGTGGTTTGATGAATACGATTTGGAACCGCTCATGGTTATATCTAAAGAGAGAACACAAGCAGTCATGGACGCTTTGTGGGAAATGGGTATAAGACCAAAGGAATACGATGGCAAAGAAGCCGACACAATCTGAAATCAAGCGTTTGCAGGAGGCCATCAACTGGTCTTACAGGCAGCTTGAACCGTTCAGAAAGAACGATATAGACGCCATGCGCCAGTACGTGGGAAGACACTATTCGCGGGATGGTGCGGACAAAATAGTCCCGTTTTCTTTGCTCGAACTTGCAGTTACCACTTACACGCAGCGCCTGTCGGGCGGCAAGCCGAGAGTTCTTTTCACTACTCCGCATGAAACACTTCAGCCCCAGAAATCAAAGTTGCAGCGTGGAACCAACCACCTGCTTGAAGAAATCACTTTCCACGAGACGCTCGCCGACATAATTCAGGGCGGTTTCTTCTCGATGGGTATCGCCAAAGAAGGACTCGATCAGTGCGGAAAAGTCGAATGGAACGGATTTATGCACGATGTCACGCAGCCGTTCTGCGATTCGGTGACGTTGGACAACTGGTGCCACGATATGTCGGCCACCAGGTGGGACAAAATTCAGTTCTGCGGCGACAGGTACACGCTCGATCTCGACGATGCGAAGGAAATGTTCGAGCACGGTGATAAGCTCAAGCCCATAAGCGATACCGAGGGATACGGGGCGAGCGAAGACAGGCTCAAGGAAATGACTCAGGGAAGCGGATTCAACCGTGAATACTTTCGGGAAATAGGCGAAGTATGGGACGTCTGGGACCCGAGGGAGAACAGGGTCATCGTACTGGCGGCCGGCGAGGGCGATCCCTGCGATGTTACGGGTGAGTACATAGATTGTATCGACTGGAACGGGCCGGAGCGAGGCCCTTACCGGCTGCTTAGATTCAATCCGGTCAGGGGGAATGTAATGCCGCTGCCTCCGGTCGCTCTGTGGATGGACATGAACGATCTCGCCAACAGCGTTATGAGAAAGCTCGGCAGGCAGGCTAAAAGGCAAAAAACCTGTTACGGCGTCAGGCCGGGCGGAGAAGCGGACGCCAATACTACCATGCAGGTAAACGACGGCGATCTCTTCAAGCTGCTCGAACCTAAAAACATTGCTACTATCAATTTCCCGGGCGTCGAACCTCAAATGCTTGCCTTTCTCATACAGATTAAGAACATGGCAAGCTGGCTGTGGGGCAATCTCGATGCGCTTGGCGGACTAAGCCCACAGTCCGAAACATTAGGTCAGGACCGTCTCCTGACCGCATCGGCCTCACAGCGTCTTGTCAGGATGCAGAATACGACATTGGACTTTACCGTAGATGTAATCCGGGGTTTGTCCGAGCTTTTATACTCCGATCCCTACATAACCCTGCCCCAGACGAAACGGTACGGTGACATTGAAATACCGGTGTACTGGACGCCGGAGGACAGGGAATCGGACTTTCTCGAGTACAATATGACTTTGGAGCCGTACTCTTTACAGTATCGCACACCGTCAGAGCGGCTTGAGACCATCAGGCAGACCATGATCCAGATGGTAATGCCGTTCCAGCAGGCTATGATGGCGCAGGGAATTTACGTAGACTTCGAGGCTTTATATAACGTCATAGGAGAATACACCGGACTCGATGAGCTCAAGAACATACTTATCTATACCAACCAGAGAGAAACTCAGGAAGGGCCGGTGCGTGCCTTGCAGTCTCCCGTGACAAGTAGAACAAACACGAGGGTCAACAGGCCGGGAGCGACTTCGCAAGGTAAAGATGAGGCGATGTTTAATCAACTTATGGGTGTTGGCCAACAAGGTTCACAAGCGGCGCAAATTAGCCGGCCGACGGGATAGGAGAAAATTCAATGACGAAAAAAACTAATGGAACATTGAGGGTGATAGTTCTGATTGCCAGTATATTAGCGTTCGCTGTTTCTATAGGGGCATTGGTATGGGACGCTTCAGGAAAGTCAAAGGACATCCAACATACCGAACGAAGGGTAACAGTCCTGGAACCTATTGTCGAGTTAAACAGTAAGCACCGGCTCGAAGATGAAATTGATACACCGTACATCAAAGAGGACATCGCGGAAATAAAGAAACAACTAATTGAGTTCAACACGGTACAGCAACAGATTCTTGTAGAGGTGAGAAAATGAAATCAATCAAACTAAAAACAACCAAACGTAAGCAATGGTGGACAGACAAATTCGGAAATGTCAGGCAAGTTGTGAAAGTCAAATGCCCGAATAAGATAGCAAGACGTATCACGGTTCTTGCATGTGAACTCAGAGAAAGAAAGAAAGCATCATGATCTACTGTTACGCCTGCAAATGCGGCAACAAAATTGAAAAGAGTATGCCAATGAGCGAGTTCTCCGAATTCACTGAATGCCCTGAGTGCGGCGGTACTATGGGAATAGATATTGCCGCACAGCAGAATGGCATGAGAGATACCCCTTCCAACTGGCCTCTCGAATCGGACGCCGCCGGCGTGCATCCCGACCAGGCGAAAGAATATGGTGACTACCTGAGAGAGAAAGGAGTCCCTACTGAAATAAGAGAAAACGGCAACCCCGTTTTTACGAGCCAGCGCCACAGGAAATTAGTATGTCAGGCAACGGGAATGTACGACAGGAACGCCAGTTACGGAGATGCCGCTCCGAAACATAATATGAGAAAGAGAAAGGCAAGGATAAGAAAACATGCCGGGTAAATGCTGTAAGGGAAAAGGACTGCCTGATAAGCCGGGCGTTAAAGTCAAAGGCAGAGGCAAAGTGACGAAAATAAGAACAATACACCCGCCGGGCAGACCGGACAAATATATCCATGTTCGGGTAATGTCTAAAGAGGGTCCGCAAGGCGGAACAACCTTAGCCAGTGGAGTACAAACCAAGAAAGAAACAAACATACCCGCCAGAAGAAAGCTTGGTCGGGTTATTAAACGAAACAGACGCTAAAACAAAGGAGAAATTAAGATGTCAAACCCAAATGAGATTATCAAAAAGTACGACGAAATGATGAACGCAGAGTGCGTCGATGATTATGAAGAAAAAGAAAGGGAACTGCTTAGCGAAGCGATCGATGCTCTAAGAGAATATGTTAAAACAGAAAAAGAACAAGCCCCAATGACCGAAGAAGAAATTATGAAGCCAGTCGATTTCAAAGACGGCTGTTTTGGGATGCGCGGCGACCTCGAACTGTTGAAATCTAAAGTGCTTAACTGGATGATACACCCGGTATTTGATTTTGTTCTCTCTGAGCAAGGCCCACCTATGACAGAGCCACGAAGTGTATTTACGAATCATAGCGAAATGAAGGCGAACCTAATATTGGCCTACCGTCACCTTGAGGACGCACGGATGCGTATCGGTAAATCTATCCAAGCTTACGATGGCGGTAAGTCCTGTTATCCAAAATAAACGAAAGGAATAATAATGGCAACAATTAAGAAGGTATTTGCGACGGTCGCTACTTTAGTGGAAACCGCTGCCTACGGTGGATCTGCCGTTGTTATTGCGGCCGACCAGAAATACGATTACACCGGCGATATCGACCACGAAACGGGCGGATACTACGGTTCGCATGTAACGATAGAATTCAGAGGCTCGAACGATAAGGACGATCTCGTTTTAGATGTATTCGCTTCGCTGGACGGCAGCGCCTACGATACGGAACCTTTCAAGCATCAGGTAATCAAGAATACCGGAAAGCCTCAGCAGCTTTCTATGATAGTAAAGGACGTGGCGCACTTCCGGTTCGGCCTGAAAAGCTCCGATACCAATACCACGTTCGAGTATCAGATTACGTATCAGTCGTGGAACCAGAGCAATGCTTAACAATTAAACCAAGATTAAGGAACTTATAACAGAATACGCCAAAAGATACAGGCACAGGCGGAGTCATGCCCGCCGAGTGCTGTCCCACGAAGCCTGGACAGAGGCCATCGGGTAAAACCGGTGGCCTTTTCTTTTGGCAAAAAAAAGGAGCAGAAACATGGACGAAGAAAAAGACCAGACCCAGGAAACTAAAGATCAACAGACCGTCGACGTAGAGACGAAAGAAGATGATACCTCTACTAAGGCGGCCGTTAAAACGAGCGAGAAATTCGATGAGTTGATCGATACCGAGGACGTTGAGGAAACTCCGTCCGGTGAAGATGACGAATCGAAAACCTCGAAACCGGACAAATCGACGGAAAAAACCGAAGATGAGACCGGTTCGGAAAAGAAAGGCGGCGAAGACGAAGTTGCCGGCGAATCGAAGGTCAGTAAGGAACTCGAAAAGAGGGCCATCGATCTCGGTTTGACCGAAGAGGAAGTGTTTCGATTCGAGAGCGATACCGAACTCGAACGCACTATCAATATTATCGAGTCCATCGCCTCCGAAGAAGATGAGACGAAGGCAGTTTCTCAAGCTGCCGCTCAAACCGCCGAGTCGAAAGACGAGGAAGGTAAAGAAGACTTCAAGTTCGAGTTTGCGAACGAAGATAATATCGACCCGGAGCTTTTGAATAATATCAAGGCTCTGGAGAAGCATTATCAGGATGAAGTCAAATCATTGCGAAAAGATGTCGCCGAAATGAAGACCGGCGTTCAGCAGGAAGAACAGAACAGATTTATAAAACGGTTCGACGGTATGGTGGAAAATCTCGGACTTGAGTTTGCTGATATATTTGGAAAAGGTTCACTCAACGATCTTAGTAAAAGGTCGAGCGCATGGAAGTCACGCGATAAAGTGCGCGGCCGGATGTACGCCTTTGCCAAAGGTCTTGCGGAGTCCGGTGAAAACATACCTGATGAGCAGCAACTGTTCGACCTGGCTATCAGCAGTCTTCACGGCAAGAAAGTCAAAGCAGTTGAAGGTTTGAGGTCAAGTAAAAAGAACGCCACATACGCTAAAGGAGCGCATGTCGGCAGGGCCGCAACGAAAAGAACCGGCTCGATGACGGGCCATCAAAGGGCCGTCGAAACAAGTAAGAAATTCGACGACCTGATAGATACTACTGAAGATTAGCCTTTCACAGAGCCGGATATAGTGGAAGGAATTTAATATGGCACATTTAACAGATCAGATGATAGCCGATATGCTGACTACCACCCTGCACGATCTCGGCAGGGGCAGGTTCTATCAGATAGCACAGGAGCTGGTGGAATACCTGGTATTACCACGTTTACTCCGCAAAGAGCGCATCAGGATACAGACCAGCGGTATCGGTATAAAAGAGACACTTATGACCGGAACGGGCGGATCGGCGCGATGGGTCGGGTTGGCAGAGGAAGATGTTGTCAATTACAGCGACATCCTCGATCAGCTTACCGTCGTGTGGTGCCGTCTTACCGACAACATGGGGTGGGAGCGAAGAATGCTCCTTGAGAACAGGGGCGAAGCGCGTATCAACAACGTCATTAAGCCGCAAAGAGTGGCTATGATGCTGAGGATAGCCGACGCCCTCGAAGAAGGATACTTCGCCGCCCCCGATGCTACGGACACAAAGAAGCCCTGGGGTCTCAAATACTGGATAGTCAAGAACTCGACTACCGGATTCAACGGCGGCCTGCCCACCGGATTCTCTACGGTCGGCGGCGTGAGCCTTACGGATTCACCGACGTTCAAGAACTATACGTTCCAGTATACCAATATAACCAAGACCGATGTTATTGATAAAATGAGGACCGCCCACAGGAAAACCAAGTGGCGCAGTCCTTATAAAACATCCGAAATGGTTTCGGAGTTCGGCGACCGCAGGCAAATCTTCATGAACGAAGCTACCATCAAAGAGTTCGAGAATGTCGGCGAGGCCCAGAACGAGAACCTCGGCCGTGACGTCGCCTCGATGGACGATCGGATCGTCTTCAAGAAACACCCGCTTATCTACGTTCCTTACCTGGATGACGATACCACGAACCCCATCTATATGAATGATACGGACACTATGGTGCCGTTCATTCTGAAGGGCGACTACCTTCGCGAATCGGACGCCGAAAAAGCGCCGTTGCAGCACAACGTCTATAAGGTCGACGTCGATTTGTCGATCAACTTCGTGTGTCCCAACAGAAGGGCGAACGTAGTCGGTTACAAGTAACAGACGGTCATAAAAGTTTAGTTATGACTTAACTACAAATATTAACCTGTTTAGGAGTTTAGTAAAATGGACAGGAACTTGGTAAAACATTTTAATCAGGCGCCGATGTTCAAGCGCCGCTTATGGTTTCCA